>Ga0181355_1000657_pt1 | contig 14839 bp, 28 predicted proteins | sample Fa13VDMM15DN_FD_130099 | JGI IMG/M metagenome (GOLD analysis project Ga0181355, IMG submission 130099) | Freshwater viral communities from Lake Michigan, USA - Fa13.VD.MM15.D.N | ecosystem: Environmental > Aquatic > Freshwater > Lake | place: USA: Michigan | collected 2013-09-23 | reverse complement strand
GAGATCAAAAATAACTGAAGCATCATCATTGATCAATAAGGAACTTCTAACCCCCCAAGGATCAGAAATTTCACGCAATGCATCAACCATTTCTGGCAAATTCATTGCTGCAACAGTATCTGCCTTCTTAAATACAATGTAATTTAACTGATCTACTCCCCATGGTGAAGGAGTGATGTCTTGTAAGATTGACTTGCTCATTGTTGTGTTTCAATAAAAGTTAAAATATGCGCTTTGGGATGCGTTTGATTTAATTGCTCTAGTCTACTTAATACTGCTGATCTTTCTGGCGTTATAAAAACAAAAAGTCCTTCATCGTAAATAGCATAAAGCTTTTTCTTTTCTGGACTTTTTTCATAATGATATTTCTCCCAGTTCCATGATGGATTTAAGTCTAATTCAAATGGTTCATCATCATAATACTTTATTCGGGATACCACTTCGCCGCCATTAAAGAAATGACGCATTACTTCAATTATGTATTCAGTATCAATTTTTTCTTTCATATATTTAGTTGGCTAAAGACACTGCTGACTCAAGGAGTTTTGTTCCGCGTTTTACATTGTTTTCCCAATCTTGCTCAAAGCGTTGAGCAGCAATGGTTTTTGTCAATGCAGATGCGCCCCAGTTACTAGTGTAGTTCTGTGACCCAGCTTCTTTGCGATTTGATGACTCGTGCGTCTCAAACTCTGTAAGTGCTTGGAAGGCATCAAGGCGTGTGCGACCTTCATTGCCGCGACCAGAATCAAACAACTCACCAATGCGAGCAGCTTTTTGAACAAGGGCATTTGTTCCTTTGTCCATGTTGCGACCATGAATACCAGCAGCCCAAGCTTTTGCTTCGTCTCGTGAGCATTGCACATCATGTGCGCGCTGCAACATAGACTTGAACATATTTGAAGTTCCAGCAAAGCCATCAATTGCATCAATAAGGCGAGAAACATTTACCTCAAGCATTTGGGTGTGCTTAGCTTTGCCAAGTTCTACACCAGAAGCCATGGATGCCATGAATGTATTATTGCAAACTGTGCAGAAATTAAGGTATTTAGCCGTAAGTGCTGTAGTTTTGTCAAAAGAATCCAATACTGTAATGAAATCATCAAACTGGCGACCAGCAACTTCAAAGCCCTCAGTAACCTTAAGCGAAGCAAATATCTTGCGACGATTATCAACTGTGCCAGCAGATACAATTTGATAAGGAGTTTGTCCCATACCCTTCTTGATCACATCCCAAAACATATTGATTGATGATGGTTGATAGCTTGTGCCGTATGGATCACCAATTGGGAGCCAATCGTCATTAGCCAATAGAATCTTGAATTCTGGATCTTCGATATAAATATCTTTGGTAAATCCAAAGATATCTTCTTCCTGCTTTTTGTAGTAGATAGGAGACTCAACAACCTCGAAAGGCATAGAGTTCTCTTGGTTAACTTCGGAGACAATAGTTGTCAGATTGTGCCATGCTTGCTCTAGCCCTGCTTGGATGTCGCGTTCTTGAATTAGGTGTGCCATAATTTTGGTTGTATTTTTTGTTGTTTGTTTTAATGTTTGGCTATGGAGCCATCTGGTTTATCAATTAATCCACCCGTAAAGGTGGAATGGAAAGGGAATATTATCTATGTTAGTGGTGCTAGAGCAGCATTGATAAAAAATAAAATTCAATTTGAAGATCGTGATGAATTTCTAAAAGCTATTTATGATGTAAATCCATCATTGGTTACAGACCCTAATGCTAAATCTCAATACAAAATTCATTTGGGAGACTTTCTTCAATACCTCAAGGCACTAAAAGCGCGCTGGTCTGATGGCATACCCTTGGTCACTGAAGACGAAGCTACACGTAGATCAAAAATTTGCATGTTGTGTCCAGAGAAGTCAAAAGCTAATGGATGCTATGGGTGTAGCGGAATATCCAAGCTACTCATGCATATCCCAAAGACATTAATGGAAAACACAGATGGTTGCGGGGTTTGCAAATGTTACTTAAATAATAAGATCTGGATGAGTAATGAAGTTCTAGAGGTTGATACTAGAGATCTTCAGTATCCTTCAAACTGTTGGATACACGAAGCTTCTCTTCAGCAGTTACCTGTGAATGACAAGTAATGCACAATGCTCTAAAGCCTGACGCTTCGCAAAACAATCGTTGAGCAAAGCTAGGCAAGTCCTCAAATTCCCTCAAGCTGCCAGCTGGTATTATGTGGTCAATTTGAATTTCTTTGCCCGGATATATGCTTTTACACAAAGCACATTTGTAATGCTTTGATACTCTTTTTGTTTTCTCATTCATCCGTGTGTCAAAGTATGCTGCTTTTAAGCAATCAAACTTTGGTTGCCAACGTGTGCTGGCACTACGTAATGCACTTCTTATGAACCCAAAGAAACGAGATTTTGTCCATTCGCCACTATTATATGGACGATCAACATCTAGCTTCCTCTTTACTGGTCTTGCTTTTTTCTTAGCCATATTCTTTCTCATGGCAAATCTCGCATATTAAACGCAAATCTACAATCTTTTGTATGAAATCTTTTTTTATTCCTTGTGCAGGAAAGTTTACAAATGATTTTTTTGTAATTGAAAAGTAGCGTTCAACATCATCATTGATCTCTTGAGCAGTCACTTTGCTTTTGCAATCTTGACACTCCACAATGACATTTTTTAGTTCTATTGATTCATCCATATTGATGAGTAGTTAATTTTAATTGATACAGACTATTTCCGGTCTGTAAGCGGAGCTATTGTTCCTTGTTTTACAAAATTATTCCATGGAATTATTACAAGTTTCCTTCAATCGTTCATGTCTACAACTTCTTCAGGAACTGCTTCCTTGAGTTGTTGCTCACCGAAACCCCACATTGCTGCGTATTCAGGCGCACGAGACACGATTTTCTCTATTGTTACTTTGTCGATTTCCATAACTCGGAGAGCTTCTTGCAATTCAAATGTGAATAGCGCCATCTGCCTAGCAAGCTCGTGTAGGGGTAGCTTGTTGGCTGACGGAGCATGTGTTGGTTTGCTGGTAGAAGTAGTTACAGTCGGGACAGTAACGCTTGCACCAGAGATTGTGCATGATTCACTAGAAATGCTTACAGCGCCATTGTATTCATTCTTTTTGAGAGTTCCTACAAATGTAACTGTATCACCTTGGTTTAGATTGCATTCGCATGCAGCACCCCATAAGGACATTTTGGATTTACCAGAATTATCTGAGATGCTGATGTTGCGATAGTTTTTCCCATTGGAGCTTTGCTTTGTCTCATAAACTGCATCGATCTTGACAGGACCAAGTGACATTGCTGTTCCTCTTTGAGGTAAATTTAATACTTGATGAATTGTGCTTGCCATATTTATTTTTTAATTGATTACAGTTTTTAACTTAACAAATTAAAATCCTTCGTCAACTGCTGACTCCAACTCTTTTGACGTTTTAATTCCCTCACGAACGTAAATTACTTTCCCATTGCCAATATAGGTTTTTGGTTTTTTAGCTTTACGCTCATCTTCGCTTTGACTGATTGTAGCCGATACGTTTTGTTTGAATTTATCATTCTTGTCATCTATGAAAAGAGTCAAGGGAATGTAAGTTGCGTTTTTCCCGACGATAAACGTAGCTGGGTCTAGTTTATCAAGGTCTTCTTTCTTCAAGCTGATGCTTATAATTGCTGACATAATTTATTTAATTAATCTAATTTTGTTGTTTTGGTATGCGGCTTGAACTACTGGGTTCGCGCCGTGAATTGTTGTGTTTGCTTTGGCAAGTTTTGCGTCAAGCTCGGCAAGTGTAGTTTGTGCATTGAAAGATGCAATAATTTTATTGACCAATTCTGAATTTACTTCTGAAGCATTATCTCCTTTTCCGTGGTCATTGGTAGCGTCAGCATCTTTGGTATCATCAATGCAGAACAAGCCATTAAGGGCATACTTGCGTGAATATGATGAACAAGCGCCCGTAACTTGAGCTTCATCCATGCCTTTTTTGCTTTCTGCTTCACGCGCAAATGCTGTTGTGAAAATAGTTTCTCCATCTGTTGTAAAGCTGGCTGTTGATTTGACGTAAATCCTACCTCCAATATCTACCATCTCATCACTTAAGACAAGGATAGCCTTGTGCTTTTCTAGGTGTGGCTTAAGGGCTTCCAAGATTGACTCTGCTGATCTGTAACGATAGTTGCCAAATTTGTTTTCTAGGTTTTTAGGTGCAATCAATTCTGATTGAATTTGTTGCAATTTTTCTGCTGCTTTTTGCATTTTTTTTATTTTGGTTGGTTGATGTTGTTGTTGGAGGGGTTTTGTTTATGCTTTAGTTGGCTAATTTTCTGATTTGAATTGAGGACAACAATGCGCAAATCCACAAAAGGAACTACAGAAAGTCTTCTCGCCTGCTCTCTTCTCAATGATTTCTCCAGGTTTGATGTTTTCATCAGCTTCTGCTTTAGTGTCATAGACCCTTCTTGCTCGTTGTGCATCTGGTTTCTTGACTGCAAAAGTGTCTGGCTTTGCCCATTGTTCATCTAAGGTGCATTTCCTTGAATCCCCAAGCGAAGCTCTATGATGCTCCATAACACTGCTATAAATTAGCTTATTAGCATATTCTTCGTCATAAGGATGAATGAATGTTCTGATTGGTGTCTTTGGATACGATGGATCAACCTTGCTTAGCATGTATTTCCAGTCTCGCTGGAAGTAAGTTACTCCTACATACTCGCATTTGATTCCGTTTCTTATCGCCAACCAAGCATTCATTTGAACCTGTTTGTAATGTTCATCTTTTGCTTTCTCTTGAACGCCTCCAGTAGCTTTGTAATCATAAAGGCAGTTGTCAGCCCAAAAATCCATTTGCCCTGAGATAGTGACTGACTCATTTCCAATTACGATATTAGCAAAGTTTCTTACTTCAGCTAGTTCTCCATTCTCTGGACGCGCATACTTCTCAAGAATACTATGGATTGCTGTGCCTAGGAGAGCCATGAAGGACGAATACTCGTCTTTTACGGGTTGTGACTGCATAGCGAGGCAAGTGCGCTGTGGCGGCCCCACAAGCTGCGTGACGGTGTAGTCTGAATTGCCTTTGTTATAGTCGCTTGCTGCTAGTGCGCGAGCAAATGGAGCTGGTAGTGATGAATTGGACATTAAATAGATTGTTGGTGTTGAATTATGATGTATTGATTATGGACTAGTCTGGCAATATGATTACACAAATACTGTTCGTATCTGCGATCTTCATCTACGTATCCATCAATGTGAGCAAACTCTTCAATTAACGTAGAAGTAAGATAGTCTTCTCCACTGGCAAAAGCTGATTCTGTCAAATTAACTTCACCATTCATTACAAAAGCAATTAACTTAGAATCAATACATCTTACTTTTTTGATTTTGTCGCAAGTGTTTATACCTGCTGATTTGATTTTGGCAACTGCATTTGCAATCATTATTTTTTCGTGAATAGATGGTTCTAGAACTTCAAATTGATATTTTTTACTTTTCAAAAGCATGGAAGCAACTTCCTTGTTCATTTTATGAGGGTTCTCATTAAACAGATTAGTAGCTGTTTCCTTAAAGACATCGCACCAATCATGAATTTCTGGGAAACTGCATTCTCGTTCTTTGCCTTCTGCTGTAAGAAACTTAGTTATTAAGCTAACATTTGTTGACTTTGCAATTGCTCTGCCAATATCCCACATTACGCTCCATTGGCTCTTTAATGTCCTATCCTCTGTAAGCTGAGTTTTTGTTTTTAGATTGTAGCCATATGTGAATTCTTCTGCTGCTCCAACAAAGATCCCACGATAAAACCATTTAGCTGAGTGCTTATCTGACAACATCTCAAACTCTGGACAATTTTCTTCTACCTTATAGCTTTCTTCATTGAGGATGTATTCTCCAATATTAGCCATACAAGCGGCGATCTCTTCGCTTTCGATTGTAACTACACTTGATCCTCTATCTGCGTTTACAGGGGCATCTGAGACGATTGTGCTGCCATTCTCGTCAACAGTGTTTGAATACAACTCTCTCATTACTGTCCAGTCGTCCCAATGCTTGCCTAAATCAGTAGTGTATGGCATTTGTTTCTCATTGCACATAACTAAAGATTTTTCCTCACCCCTGAAATCTATCTTTTTTGAAGTAAATTTATAGGTTTCAATTAATCCATTGTCATTGTTTACAATAGTGATTGGCCAATTACGTGAGACGCAAATTGCAATGGCATATTTAAGCCCAGTTCCAAACATTCCAATAGGAGAATTGCTATTAGGCTTTGAGTTCATAGCCATAATTTCCCAACTTAATGGATTTATGACTGTTGGTGTGATAAAGTTAATGAAATTTTTCATAATACAAAATAATCAAAAGGAACTATTTAACAAATAGCGTGTCTATAAGAGCGATTAATCATGGCGACTGGCGCCCAAACTTCAGTTATGTGGAGTTTTAATTGATTCCCGTTCATGTGGTAACAAGTAGAATTTTCTTCATATGCTATTTCTGCAATAACTTCTAAGCCATCATCAGAAATTGACACTATGCGGCATGGAGCCATATAGCAATATAGGTTCTTTTCATCAGTAATGGAATGAACAATTGGTTTTCCAACTTCGCAATATCCATCAATTGATTCATAGTCAACCAGTGGACCATCCCAATCAGGCCAGCATATCTTTAATATTTTGCGATGATTTTTAACTTCTTCTTCATCTTCATGAATAATCTTTTGAGCAGTTGCCACAGCTTCTTCTTTGATGAAGAAGTCAAACATTGGGGTGTCCATAAGTTAAACTAGATCAAGGATTGATCTCCCTGACATCATCATCATTAAAATAAAAGGATGTGGTTCTTTATCTGGCGTGGCAAACATATATCCCAATAAGAAACTAAACTCTACAGTAGCTGCTTGTTTTGTTCTCTTGCCGCTTTTAGTTTTTTCTACTACTCCCGCTTGAGAAAAGACTTTTCTCAATCTTTCTTGCAAGGGTGCAAATTGATCTTCTTTTGTAATTGGTTCTTCAGTCATATTTATTATTTTACTTCTAATGTTTGTTGTTGGATTTTACCCACTTTAAGCATCCAAGGATCAGGATTTTGCAGCAATGGCTTAAGCCAGTCTTGAACAGTCGGGATATAACCACAGTCTTCTGTTACATGCTGCTCTGATAAAAGCTTCACTGGTATTTTTTTGCCATTACTATTTGTAATGTGATGACCAAATACTAATATTGACTGTTCAATTCCTTGTGCGTGATGACGTAAGGCTCTATGAGTCCAGTTACCAGTCAACTGCTTTGTCTCGTCAAACCATTGATGTAGGTTTATGTAGTCTTCTGGAGTGCCGCCCCACTTAATGCAGCTGCTTTCAGCGTGTTTGTAAGGAGTCATAATACATCTAGTTTTACAGAGCCTTGATAAGTATCAGTTCTTTCCATAGTCCATTCCATATGGCTCACGGTATTATTAACAAGATCATATTCAATATTATCTCCATAATCAGTTCCGTCTCCAGCGCCATTATATGGATAATGATCATATGCCCATTCATATAACTCATCTCGCAGTTCTGGGCTGTAAGGATATGTCTGAATTTCTAAATTCCCACAATCGCTTCCACCTGATAATTCAACAACAAATCGTACAATTTCTGCTGCAAGTAGTTTTTGATGTAGTAGTTTTGGTAATGGTTGTATGGTCATTTTGTTTTTGGTCTATAATTGTATGGGTATTCCCCGTAAAAAGCTTTGAAAATTTCAATAACTTCCATGTTTGTATGGGTGCATGACCCATCTTTCCACATGAGAGTTACTTTTATTTTTGATAAGTTTGGTTTCTCTTTGGTTAATGTGGTGTTCATTCTACGACTTCAGGAATTGTTTTATAATCAACTTTGGTAGCTTTACGCTCAGTTACCCAACCAATGCCAACCCATTTTTTGATGTGTTTGTTGTGAATGACTTTGGTGAATTTCTTTTCATTCCCCGCCACCATTTTGATGTTAGAAACTTCTTTAGATTTGATTGGTGATGGTTTGATTTCTTTTGTCTTGCTCATGATATTATAGATAATTTTGCCCTACTTGCGCGTCTAGAGACTAAAACAAGCTAATTAGCCGCTGCCAGCCATAGACATCATTTAAGGAGATGCCTGCCCTTCTGAGAGTGTTAATAGTAATCTTGTTCGTCCATGTCCCCGCCATGATGTTTTTCAAATACAGAGTCAAAGTGTCGCTCTAATGAACGCATTACTTCGTGCGTTGGGTTCATTCTGCTCATGAAATAATCCATTGACCTTGCGCTTGGTAATCGATTGTTCATGTAAGCTTCTGGAGGAGCTTCATGCTCACGGTAATATGGAGTGCTATTGAATTCCGATGATCTTTTAGTCGTGGTTGTGCTACGAGGATAAAACCGTGGAGGAGAGACTTGCGATGGCGTAAATAACGCTTTGCCATCAGGAGAAAAACAAGCTGCTTTTGACCCTTTTATAATCCAATAACCCATACTACTCCATTCATCGAATGTTAGTGCGTGATCAAGATTATTGTCATTAGCATCATATCCTTGCATAATATTAGAAAGTGGTGGCCGATGCGCACGGCATTATGACTTTTCATCTTACAGTGTGTCGCTAGTATTACATTTAGCTGTCCAGAGGTGAGAATTATTAGAGTTTCATCCGATCGACCTTTTATGTTCCTGCTTACCGTATGCAGGGCTAGCTTGACGCTACTAGCGGTTCCATGGGAAACACTCTCAGGGGAGAGCTATTGATCCATGCCTAAGGCAACGTCTTTCCGCTGTGTCATCTTGTGCCAATCTTTTGTGCAAGAACCACGCATTTACGTCATCTTAAATGGCTTACGAGTCGTCACTGTGCTCCAGCTTGACCATCTCACAAAACAACTACACCGGAAGTAGTTGAATGAGCAGGAGAAAAAGTAATTATAGCTGCTTACGGCAGCAACTCGCACAACTTAGGCTGTGAAACTGGCGACGCTTGCTCCAAGCGGGATTTGTCTTTTGCCATTGACTATTTGGTTATCCGTCCACCAACAGGTTTCGCTAACGGCGACAAGTCGTGTGGTGGTAGAATACGAATCTACGGGCAGCGATACGTTGCAGAACATATCCCCGCTCTATCTGCGTCAACCTTAAACCATCTCAGTCACACCACACTCGCACCCACTGTTCAGGTTGCTCACCCAGTATCTAGTTTAAGGATGCCCTTAATACAATGAGCGCGAGTGTAGTGACATATTAAACGGCATGTCAGCGTTTATCGAACAGGTCGATGCAATCAACCTTGCGGTGATTGATCTTTGCTATTCGGCAGAGAATGACTCAGGATGAATGTGACTGAGTAAGCCCACAGCCCGACTTCCTCATCCACCCCTTCACACCACCATGTATCCGTGAGCTTTTCATGCAAGCGCACGGCTCGCATTGTCTGAGCGTCCTTGAACAGCAAACCAGCCGAACAAGTCGGTGGAGAGCAACGGGCGGGGCGTTTTGATTTCGTAGTTTTCATGTGGTTATTGAGTCGGGGGCTTCGGCAGAGCGGCGTTGTCCGCCCGTGCCTCACCTATTGCGTTCTAAATATTAATTAATTACACAATTATCTAAAGCAAAGCTAATTTCAATTTATTTAGTTTTATTTTTTATATTTTTATTTGCTTTTTGCTTTTAGCCAACTAAAGTTTGCTTGTGGACAGAACTGCCATAATGAAGAAACTTGGATTGCAAGGTTTTAACAAGCCAAAGCGAACCCCATCACACCCAAAGAAATCTCATGTAGTCATGAGTAAAGAGGGCGACAAGACTAAGCTGATTCGTTTTGGTGAACAAGGTGCTAGTGTGGCAGGAAAGCCTAAAGCTGGCGAGTCTGAGCGAATGAAGGCAAAGCGCAAGTCGTTTAAGGCTAGACATGCCCGTAACATTGCAAAAGGAAAGATGTCAGCGGCGTGGTGGGCAGATAAAGTCAAATGGTAGTATAATTTCTTATGATGAATAAAAAAATGGCCGAATACGGCAAACCGATGGTAGCAGCTAAATCAGCTGTTAAAAAAGTGGCTAAGAAAATGGCTCCAGCAGCTAATAAACTTGCCAAGAAGATGAAATAATAACCTAGCGTAGCCTCGTAACTGGGGCTGCGCTTTTCTTTTTATGAAAAACACTAAAAGCACAGTTAATTCTTCAGGCAACTACACAAAGCCAACTATGCGCAAACAGCTATTTAATAAGATTAAAGCTGGGACAAAGGGTGGTGACCCCAATGAATGGAGCGCGAGAAAGGCACAGCTACTTGCAAGTGAATACAAGAAAAAAGGAGGAAGCTATAAATGAAAAAGCCACAACAAGACCTTAAAAAGTGGACTGATCAGAAGTGGAAAACATCTGATGGAACTCCATCTAAAGGTAAAAAACGGTATTTGCCTGAAGCTGCATGGAAGTCACTTTCTTCTAGTGAGAAGTCAGCAACAAACAGCGCCAAGGCTAAAGGCAATGCACAAGGAAAGCAATTTGTTAAACAACCAAAATCAATAGCTAAAAAAACATCAGCATATCGACAGTAAGTTTACAGAAAACTTAAACTAATGATATGGCTTTTCCTTTTTTATCTTTATTTGATTGGCTCCTATGCGATTCTGTGTCTATTGGAATGAAGCACAACAAATCCCCTAATTTATTAATGCCAGCATTGGATAACTTGTGGCGATATGACTTCTTGTTTCTATCGTTTCTTGTTTCTTCTGATATAAGCGCCCACTGTGAGCGTTTTAGCTGCCCTGCCGCTGTCTCTCCTGACATTCCAAGGACTTTTGACACTTCTGTAGACGTAACCCACTGATCCGTCTCTCCAACCAGTTCTGCAATAGCCATAAGCATAAAAGCTTCTTGGTAATTAATAGCGTTTTTGTTTATGTTTCTTGCAAAACAGTTTAATGCTTGTATTTTGTTCATTTTTTTGTTGGTTAATATTGTTTTTTATATGTGGCTATGTCTATTAGCTCTTGAATGCCAATTACTTTAAAATCTAACAAGTTATTTACTGTTTCAATGCCTTTTGCGTTAAGCCAGTAATACGACTTGTGGACTTTGCCTGTTTTTCTACGCTTGAATTCGAGCCAGAACTTTAGCCGACTAATCGTTGATCTCATTTCCATGCTGGTCATTAAGTTAACCTCAGCTTGAGTAGCTTCAGGAACTAGCCCGATTGCTGCTTTATTAGCGCATATACCAGCAACTGCTATAATAATGCAAGCTTCTTTAACAGTTAAGCCATAAGCCATGCTGTTTCGAGTGAACGATGTTATAGCGTCTATTTTGTTCATGATACTTCTTGATCAATTGGTGCTCGGCCTGTGTATAAAGTATCACCGTCTACCAACACTGAATAATTACCAACATCTTTACTATCAGGCCACAATGGCAACTCAACAGTTACAACTCTTGCGCAATACAGTGAGGTGTTAGCTATTTTAATAACTTCTTCATTAGCTTTTTCTGGCAATCCTGTTCTCCATGGATAACCAGTGTTGCTCATGTGCATTGTCCATATTGTTGATCCTCTTGGTCTGACAAAGATAAGGTGTATTTTTCTTAGTTGCATAAGTTTGGTGTGACTAGGTTCCATATTTCTTTTCTAAGTCTTCTTGATTTTGCTTCTGACTCTTCTAGCATTTCAGTGAATTTGATTAATGCGTTTTCTAATTTGCAATAATTGCATGCTAATTCGCCAGCTTCTTCAGCATTTAGCAAAATGGTTTCAAAGCCATTATTAATTTGTTTGTAAATGTTAATGATAATATCTTCACGATTCATAATTTATTTTTTTCTTATACTGTGTTTTAACTCAATTAGTTCATCTTCAATCATTTTTCTTCAGTTTGGAAGAAATAATTGATAGCTTTCCGTCTGCTAATTTCACGTCTAGCCCATACATTTTCAGCACTACCTCCAGCGCGAACCGTTGTTCTTTAAGCCTGACAAGGTTAGACCTACACTCGGTCGCGTCATGTCCGTCGAGTAACTCAGCTAGGCAGTTGTAGTCCTTTTGTATTTCCATCAGCTTCTCTGTCGCATCGGCAAGCTCGAGTTCTAGATTTTCGCTTAAGCATTTAGCGGCTTGAAAAGGCTCTAAATAACCGCTAATGTGCTGCCATACGGAATCTGTTCTTGGTGTGTCGTTCATTTTGTTTCGTTTGTTGGTTGTTCCGAATATTCCGCAGCAGGTAAAGCTGGGCGTGTTTGTGCTTGGCTGTTCTCCGAAGATTTACAAGGCTGCGTCGTTTGTAGGTCGATCACATGCACATCTTCGCGTTTAAGCACACCGTGTGGTCCTTGAACTTTTTTCTTTTTTGCATAGTTGTGGATTGAGTTCATCACCGTCCTGTTGTCTGGCGTATCCACAAGTTGAATCACCAGTCGAATCATCGGAAAATGTTTTTTGTTCATTCTTCTTCCTCCTGTTCGCGTTCTCCCATGAAATCGTGCATCTGCTTGATCTTGTCCATTTTCATCTGCCATTCCCACTCGTCGTTCTCGCGGTTGAGTCGATCTGTTAGGTTTAGCATTGACACGGCATAATTTGCTTCTGGTTCGTTCATAGTTCGTTCGGGTTGGTTGTCCACTTGCCAATCGTGCGGAGGAAAGCCTCGGCGCGTTGGGCGGCGGAAGCCATTGCCACTTTAGCAATTTCTCGATGTTCTGGGGCGTATAAGCTAACGGTTTCATTGTCTTTTCCTTTTAAGAACGCCCCATAAACACTTAGCTGATCTTCAGTTAGCACCTTCTCTGCTTCGTGCATCGCGTTGAGGTCGTTGCAATAATCGGGCAGCATGTTTATGTCTGTGGTAAACGCACCACATGGCATCCACCACCCACTCATCTTCGTGCCGTGCTTGCCGACATTACATATGTCATGCTTCCATCCTTGTGATTCTGCTATTCTGATTCGTTGTTGTTCTTTGTTCATAGTTCTGCGTACGGGGTTAGGGATTGGAGTGCTTCGTCTGCATTTTTGACAGCTTCGTATGCGTCTTTGCCGCGAGTATCTTGAATACAGCTTCTAAGTGTTTGCAAAGCCACCGCCAGCCTGTCCCGCTGCTCGGTGACGATGGCAAGCTCGCGTTCATTGCAAAAATCGTGCATTTGTTCGATTTTATGCGCTTTCATTTCGGCTTCCCACTCTGCTTGATCGCGGTTTTCTTGCTCGGTTTGTTGTTTTTCTGGTATAGTCATTGGTGTTGTCGGAGTCATAAGGTAATTCAGAAGAGGATGAATAAGTAGATGCTGCCTTGGCTAATCCAAACGCCATCAAAAGGACAAATGCTGCAAAAATAATTGCGATGATCATATTGTTTGTTTGTTGGTTTATATTATAGCATTTTTTTAGATGTTTTCATAGACAGAAAACCATTTATCAGGAAAATCACAAGGATCGCTAGAGTATGCACAGTGCGGACACGTGATTTCTTCCGCATACATTTGGTGTAGTAGTGTGAATCCGCAATTGCCGCACGTTACCATGTTGACACTCGCTAGTTTGTTAATTGCTTTTACTAAGCACAGCTGCTCGTCAACTAATAAGTTCGTTTTCATAGTTTGTTTTTGCCTAGGTACAGTGTCTTTGCCTGTTTGTACACAAAAAAAGGGAGAGACGGACTAGCCGCCTCCCCCAAACACTACACACGGAAAGTTTAGTGTAGCTCTTCTGTGGTTGGAGTGCCACCTTGACCGATGGCTTTTACATACAATGCAGATGCAATAAGCTCTTCATAAGCTTCATTGTCCATTATCTCCATAGTTGCGATATGGCGTGGTGGCATACAGCCTGACGAACGACCACCTCCTGGCAGTGCTTTGTCCCATGCGCGAAGCACAGTGACTTTGCCAAGCGCGCAAGCAACGTCTAGCGGCAGTCCTGTCGTGGTGATCGATTCACCAGATCGGGCTGCAAGCTGTAGCTCTACTTGTGTTGGGGTTGTCAGTCCGAAGACTACTTTAGCGCCAGCAATTGCAGCTGGCATAATGTTTTTTAGCACGTTGAATTCAGCTTCATCACGGCAATGGATTAGTTTGTTTACGTTTGACATTTTTGTATTTAGTTTAGTTTGTTGAGTAGCGTGTATTTGACGGAATACGCAACCTCCGTTGTAATTAACACTTATCAATTACACAATCACCTCATGCGAAGCTTTCTTTTCGCTTTGCAATCTTTAACGCTTTTGGCAACGAACCAGTCAGTGTCATGGCTGATACGATTGCGTCCAGTCTTGGATAGTCACGTAGGCTAAACTGTTTTGGTTGTTTAGCTGGTGCAACACCACGTTGACCCAGTGCATTTACGCATTGGCTTTCAGGCTTAGCCCATATGTGTGATATGGTTTTGCTTGGGATTGCTGGGCTAGTTATTGGTTCTGAGAACTTCTGAACTGGTGGAACATACAGTGTGCTCCCTAAGAATTTAGTCTGGCTAAACTGATTTGGTGCTGGCATGAAATACTTTTCATACGTTGTGGTAACGCCCATGATGTTTGTAGTGACAGTGCGCGTTGAGCCTTTCATTTGGAACAACGGTTTCTCTTTCACTTCTGTTTGACAATACGCTTGTGTGTCTTCCAACGCATCGTATTGCTCACTGTGCATCATACGCGCTACGTAGAACGCTTTCTCTACGTTGCCGTCATACTTCTTGATGAGGCGCATTGCTGTCTGCTCTACGCGCTGATCAATGATGTCATGGTAGTCTTGTGACTGATATGTTGGAGAACCTGACATGAAGTCAATTAGTTCTTCATTTTCAGCAGCTAACTCCATCACCAACATTTCTGTCGGGGACATTCTT
>Ga0181355_1000654_pt1 | contig 14851 bp, 17 predicted proteins | sample Fa13VDMM15DN_FD_130099 | JGI IMG/M metagenome (GOLD analysis project Ga0181355, IMG submission 130099) | Freshwater viral communities from Lake Michigan, USA - Fa13.VD.MM15.D.N | ecosystem: Environmental > Aquatic > Freshwater > Lake | place: USA: Michigan | collected 2013-09-23 | reverse complement strand
GTAGCTCACGCCAGTGGGTAACGTGATTTGTGCCTCGCGCAGGAACCAACTCGCTCCCGCTGTAGCTGGGTTTTCAGGTCCGGCAACGGCACTCACATAACCTTGCGCAGTGTCGAAGCACTCAACCCCAAACTGCGAGGTGCCCGTGGTGCCGGTCCCAGCAAACATCCACGCCCGCAACCAGACCTTTTCGCCAGCGGACACAGGGATCATTTTGGTCTGGATGGCGTAAGTCGCGTTGTTGGTATCAAGTCGGATGCGATACCGATCACGGCCCGGACCTGCGGTTGTGTTCGTAAACTCGCGCGCTGTTGTCGCAGCGATTTCGAAACCCGTGTCCATCAGTAGCGGCGATTCGAGCATGTTCGCCGTATCTTCATTGCGCGTGGCATTGTCCGCAGGCCGCCCGGTGCCGGTCACATCCGGCCAGTTCGCGGTCAGCGCCGCGTCGGCGATGTCGTCGGTGCGCAGCATTATCGCGTCGGTGATGTCGTCCAGCTGCTCGCCCGTGCGCGCCAGCGTCGGCGTGCCAGGCGCGGTGCCGGTCTGGCCAAGGGCAAAGGCGTGCTTGGCGTTCGTCTCGGTTTCCAGCGACAGCGTCACGCCGAAGCTGCCAGGATCGACCGAGCGCGACCAGACGATGCAGTCCTGGTTGCTTAGGCCGAGATCGGGCAGGTCGAACGTCCAGCACTCGCCGGGCCGGATGCCTACATAGTTCGGCAGCAGCGGCACTTCGGGCACGGTGATCTCGCGCGCATTATAGATCCGGTACATCGCCAGCTGCGCGGCCTGGTCTTTGTTCTTGACCAAGTTGTAGGGATATTCTTCGCTACGGGTTTCGCCGTCCTCGGTCACCAGCGTGGACGCCACCACCGGCGCGGCGGGCACCTGCTCCCAGTTGCTGGCCGCATCGATATAGCGCGGAATCACCGTGTTGATGCGCTGCGCGTAGCTTTTCTGGCCGGTAACCCGCTGCGTGCCGTCAGCTAGATCGGCAGCGGTGATCGTGCCCAGCGAAACGCGCGGCGCGTTGTAGTGGAATGAGAGCTGCCCGCCTGCAAACACAGGCGTCCCACCGCCTGCGATGCAAATGTCGGTCAGGTTCGCCCAGCGTGCTTCCGGCCCGCCCGGCTCGAACACCCTGCCGAAAAGCGTCCAGTTGTTGGTGTCGCAGACGTTAGCCCAATCGGCCACGTAGTCCCAGTTGATTGAGGCATCGGGCAGGCCCATGCCCATGATCAGCTTGCCGTTCTGATAGTAGCCGTAAGCGTAAGACCCCGCGAGCAGGGCAGGGCGCGCTGTGTATTCCCAGGTCGTCGGGTCGGTCAGCCGGTGAGATCCGCTGCCGCCCGATCGGGTGGAATCCTTGCGCGGGTCGTATGCCTTCGCCCACTGGCCATAGGCGCCGAACACCGGCAGGCCGTTGGCGAACCTTTTCCCGTCCTTGTCGAACCGCGCGCTCCACCCGATCGCCGCGCAGCCGCTCAGCTTCGAACTAGTCGACCACCCTGGCGCACCGGCCCACTGCGGGGTCAGCGCGGCAGACTGCGGGCAAAGTCCTAGCTGCGTGGTGGTGTAGAGATAGGTTGAATAATAGCTCGGCACAGTGCCGAAATCGACATACGGCGTGATCGATTGCACCGGCCCGACGCCCGAGTAGACGTGCACCTGCCACAGATACGGGTTCGGCACTTTGTTGACCGTCGCGCCATAGCCTACGTCGTGGCGTATCACGCCGCCCACATAGCCTTCACCCATCACGAACGGTCGCGGCGGATCAATCGAGACAATAATCTGTGTAACTGATCCCCGCGCGGGCGGCGGCTTTTGCAATGCTACTGCGCCAATCATCGCAGCCGCTGAAACCACACTGGCCACAGTGGCCACAGTCGTGATCGTGGCGGTCGCAGCTGCCACCGCCGCCGTACTTGCCCCGGCGCCCGCAAACAGCACACCGCCGCCGGCGATGCCAACGCCCGTTGCAACCAGCGCGACCACCGCCGCCACTGTGCCGATGATTTTGAGCGCCTTCGACATCGCTAGACCCGCCACGCGCCGAGAAGGGCGTCCCGATTAAAGTCGATGATCACCGCGCCGTCTGCCTCTTCGTGCCAGCCCAACAATTTGAACGGCGGGATGCAGACGAAGATCGCGCCCATACCGTCCAGCCCTTCGCCCACCGCCAGATCGCCGAGCCGCATTTCGAGCGCCGGGATGCGCGGCAGGAAACTGTCCAGCATTGCCGCCACATCGGCCCAGCCATTGGCCTCAAGCGCCCGCCGCGCGCTCAGCAGCGAGCCGATGCGCGGCAGCGTCTGCGGTTTGTGTCCCATCTGCCGCAGATGAAACCGCGCCATGTGGACGCATGTGTGCCCCGCGCGCCAAGCAAACGGCCGCCCGCGATAGCGTTCCAGCGTCGTCTGCGTGGCATCACGCCGCCGGATGCTGTCGGGCAACGGTGTTACCTGTTCCATCACTGCCGCCTCATTTTGGACTCATGCCGCCGCCACCGAAGATGTTCCAAACACCGCCGTTGAACGACCCGGCCTTAGCGCTGGGCGGCGGCGCCTCGGTGCCCCATGCGCGCGGCACGGTCAGCCCGGTCGCACCGTCGTGGCCAGTTTCCCCGGCCCAGACAGACTTGTGGAAGGTGGGAGAAAGCCCGTTGCCGCTGCGCGCTGCGAACAGCCGCTCGGCCGCGCTCACCACATCAACTTCCAACTCGCGCGAATCCTTCGATCGGCGCAGCTCGACCTGGTCGAGCCGCCCATCGAACAGCAACGTCGGCGTGCCGATCACCGCGCAAGTGTCGTAATTCCAATCCGCGATCCAGAACCGCACCCGCGAAAGCTGGAAGCCCGGCTGCACCAGATCGCCCGGCGTGGCGCTGTCATCTGGTGCCAGTGTCATCGAAAACGCGGGCACCTCATTGCCCACGCCTTCGGTCAACTTCTCGGCATTGATCACGGCGCCGAACACCGGGTCGCGCCCACGAAACACATTGCCAGCCCAAAAGATCACGCCGCCGTCGCAGAGCCGCACCGTCGACGCGGGCAGGTCGATCTGCAGCAGGCTGCAGCGGCGCCACAGCTGCATCAGGCCTCTGCCTCTTCAATGCGAAAACCCATCGGCGGCACGATGCGGTTGACCGGCAAGTCCCAGTTCACTTCGCTGGTGATCACGCCTTCGATCGTTGGCGCGGAAACCAGCACCGTGTTGCCATCCGCCAGCACCGTGCGCAGCGGCGGCTGCACCGTCAGCGTCACTGTGCCGCCGCCCGCAACCGTGGCCGGATTGACCACGTTGTGCAGGCAGCGGTCGCCGGATGCGTTAACCACCGTCACCCACGATCCGCGCTTAATAACAGCGCTTGCCGTTAGCCCGCGAACCGGCAGGGTTGTGCCCGCCACCCCACTGCCATTTACCGCGCCCGTGCCGCCCGCCTGCGTGGTTGCCATCAGTGGCCATTTCAGCCGCAGCCCCACCCGCTTGCCCGCCTGCAGATAGCTCAGAAGTTCGTTAGCCGTGTCGTAAACCATAGCCGGAAACTGGATCTCGGCGCCGAAACGCGAGCCTGGTGTTTCCATCCGCCCGATCGCCAAGCCCCGCGCGCTGCGCACGACAAAGCCAGCGTCCAGCATGAAGGGCTGCGCCGATCGCGGCACAAAGGTATCGGGCAGGGTGATCACGGTGTTTCCTTCAGGCCAATCTGCGCCGGCCAGACTTGGCCATGCGGCTGTTGCCTAGATCGGCGCCCGCGTTGGCGATGAGCGGCGCCACGCTGCCCACGTTCTGCAGCACGCGCACGTCGAAATAAGGCGACGGCACCACCTGCACCTGCATCGATCCGCCGCCGCCTAGCCTGTGATTGGGAACGATCGAGCCACTGGCACTTGGCATAAACAATTCAGGGCCGCGTTCGCCAACCATGTAGGCAGTATTTGCGCTTACCGGGCCGCCGCTTGCCCTGCCCTGCAGAGATTGAAACGACTTCACCGATGCCTGCAGACTCTTGCCAAGCAGGCCGGTTTTCCCAAGTCCTGCCAGCGCGTTAACCAGCCCGCCCAGAATGCCGAGAATATCGCCGCTTTGAATGCCGCTGGTCAGCTGCCGCAGCGCGTTCAGCGATTCGTTCGCCATCTGCTGAAAGGAATCGCCGACCTCGCGGTTAGTATCGGTCGCCTCAATGCCGTATTTCTGCATGGCAATGCTCACATCGCCAAGTTCGGTACGAAGGGCTTCAAGGCGTGTGTCGGCGCGGCCTGCGAACTGTCCCGCTGTCCGATCGCCGAACGGCTTGAACGATGCCAAGATATCATTGGTGGTCTGCTGCAGCTTGCTCAGTTCATCCTCGGCACCGCTGCGATATTCGCGTGCGGCGGAGCGGCCTGCGGATCGGGCAGAACCGCCGCCGCGCGAGGATGGCGACACTGTTCGAGTAGTTGAAGGCCGCGGCGCATTTTCAAGAGCGGCGTTTTGCTCATCGGCAAGAGAGATAATGCTCCTCTTGCTCAATTCTTCCAAAGTGATCTGGCGCAATCTGCGGTCGCGGTTTGCCCTGGCCGCATCTGCGCTTGCCCTGCCGGCCTCACCCATGCCGGGCGCGATAGTCATGGACTCAAGTGCGAACCGCTCATCGCGCAGTGCATTGAGTTCCATTTTCGCTTGGTTCAGCTTCAGCGAATTGGATGCGCCAGCGAACTCCCGCGCTGCATCCGCCGCATTGCGCAATTTGTTGGCAGTTGTATCGGCAGCATCACCTGCGTCAAACAGCTTGGCGATCAGCGGCGCAAGCACCGCAGCACCAATCCCCACCGCCACGCCCCACGGCCCAGCCATGAACCCGGCCAGCCTACCCACCACGCCGCTGGTTGCACCTGCAGCCGCCGCTATCTGCGAAAGCGCGCCCGACAACTGCGGCAGCTGCTGCGCGAAGATCACGCCCGCCCGCTGCCCGCTGGCGAACTGCACCGCTATGTCCTGCAGCTGGAAGCCCGCGCTCTGCAGACCGGCGCGCATGGCCCCGGCGTTGTCGTTCACCGCGCGCATGGATTGCCCGGCGCGCTGCGCTGCGCCGCTGCTCAAGATCAGGCCTTCGCTGAACGACGCCATCTTGGCCTGCGCGGTGGCCATGTTGATGCCCAGCGCGTTAACCTGGTTGGCCGCGCGCGTGGTGCCGCTTTCGAACGCAGCGCTGTCAAGCTGCAGGGCAACCCGCAGCTTGGCGATCATGCTGTCCATCACGCGGTTCCTTCGGGTTCAGTCTGCGCGCCGCCGGTCACGATCACCCACGCCATCGAATTGCGGTAGATCCGATCGGCGCGCTCTTCGTCGGTTTCTTCCGGCGGCGGCTCGCGTCCGGTCAGGTCGTGCAGTTCGGGCATTTCGGGCAGGCGGGGCAACGCGGCGATGTGCCACGCCATCCAGCCCCGGCGTCGATGATAGCCCCTGATCGCGGCGAACACCGTGCGCGGCGTTTCCTTCCAGAAGCCAGCGGGCAAGCCGCCAGCCTCGCACCAGCTGGTTAGTATTTCGTCCCAATCCCAGCTTTGGCTTTCGCCGGGGCCTTTCCCTCCGCGCTCGGCTCGGCCGCCGGGAACGCCGCATCGATCGCATCGCGCAGCGCCTCGCGCGCACCGCCGGCCATGAGGATCTCGGCCGCTTCGGCACGGCTCAGTTCCGCCTCGCCCGCCTCGATCATGGCATGGCGCAGCAGCACCGCCAGGAAGCCCACGCGCGCCGTGGAAAGTAAGGCCAGCAGACCCTCGCCGGTTTCGTCCTCAGCGCGCAGCAGGGCTTCCATGTTGACCGTCAGGCTGATCGTGCGGCCATCATGGGTAAAGCTGGCCTCACCCCTCATGCGGTTGGCCATATCAGGCAGCCGTGACCGCGCCGGAGAGCTTGACCGTCATGGTCGCCGTTTGCTTGCCCTTAATCGGCAGAGCGTCCGGTCCATACGATGTCACGATGCCTTGCGTGGTGAACGTGCGCAGCGTGCCCGTGCTGGTCTTGGCCGACCACTGGAAGAAGTAGTTCGAAGCCGATGCCAGCGCCGCCAGACAGGCAATGTCGGTGGCCGAGTTGGCAATGAAGTTCATCTCCACCGTCAGTTCGCCCGGATCGTAAATGCCATCCGCCACGAACTCCATCGCGCCTCCTGCGCTGCCGTGAACGGTGATGTCCACCGCATCGCGGGTCTGTTTCGGGGGGGAAACGTTGAACACGTCTGCCAGCGTGGTGCTGGGCGTGGCGGTGGTGCCAATCTTGAACACCACGCCAAAAGTGATCTGGCCGGCCATCGTTAAATCTCCTGATGGTAAAATTCAAATTCCTGCATCACCCGGTAAAGCGGACGCCCGCCTTCCAGATTGCCTTCATCGACCGTGGTGCGGCTTTCCAGCCAGCCCTGGTGAAATCTGCGGCCATTGCCCGGCGTCCCCACCGTGCCGCCCGCCTCGACGGCATCAAGCACCGCATCGGCCAGCGCAGTCGCTGCAACGTCCGTCTCGGCCAGCGCATCGAACTGCACGCGCGGCCCATCGACGCCGTCCGGTCCCGAATGGGTGTAGTCTCGGCCGGGATCGACCATGCTGATCACCAGCGCGGGCCACGGCCAGCCTTGCTTCGGCAAGCCCCAGCTGATCGTTGGCACAGTGCCCACCTTGCCGATCACCGCGCCGATTCCTGCGTTCGCGGTCAGCAGCGTGACCAGGTCCGCTTCCATGCCCATCAGTCTGTCAGCCGGCCTAGTGCCGCCGCCGAAATGCTGCGGCCCAATTCCTGCGCGATCGCGTCAAGCACCGCCGCCTTGTTCTGCTGCCACGTCGGGCGAAACCACGGCCGAGCGGGCAGGCCGTGCCCGGGCGCGCCGAACTCCTGAAAGATGCCGTACACGTCTGGCCGCGATCCGACCTGGTAGGTGTACCGGGCCGGGCCAAGCTTGCCTTTGGTCCTGCTCTGCCGCTGCGTCTTGCGCGGGCGATACTGGCTCGCGGATGCTGATGCGTAGATCAGCGCCGACAGCAGTGACTTGTCATACCGGCCCCGGTCGATCCGCAGCCGCAGCGCCTTCTTCAGCTTGCCCTTGTCAACGGGCGCCGCAGCCCGAACCACGCGCAAGAACTGATTGCCAGCGCCGCGCAGAGCCTTGCGCCCCGCGCGCTGCGCTTCCCGGGTGGAAAGCGCCCGCAGCGCCGCATCAAGCTCGCGCCCGCCGGTGAACTCGATCCGCGCCATAGTCAGTCCCTGCTTGCTGTTGCGGTGAATTCGATTTCGCGCGGGGCAGGGCCGCCGATGGGGGCGATGCTGGTGATATCCCAGCTCAGCCCATCGAACACGATCCGGTCGGTATGCCGCAAGCCGCGCGTCTGGTTGTCTGCCAGCACCCGGAAGGTGCCGCTCTGAATAGCCTGCTCCCCCGCCGCCGCCCGCCGCTCTGCGCTTGATCCCCAACGCACATTGGCAAACCGGGTAAACAGTACCTGCCAGCTCGGCGCAGAAGGCCCGCCCATCGCAGACCGCCCAGCATTGTTCCGCTCGAAGCTGATGCGGTACTGTCGTTGGCCTGCGTCGATCATTAGATAATTACGCCAGGCGCGTTGATCTGAATCCTAAGCGCCGAGGTGCTGACAGCCATCCCGATCAGTGCAGGATAGTCACCCGTGGTGTTGTCTGCTGCCGGGCGGATGCCGCCTGCCGTCCCTGAGGCAAAATAGGGCGCCCCGGTAATCAGCGTGCCCCCTGCCGTGATATCGCCGCCCGTCTGATAACTCACCGGTTGACCGGCGGCTGCGCCGTTTAGAGCAATGCCCAGAGGCAGGCGCTGCCACGCGCTGGCGCTGTTTACGTCGCACAGCCTTATCGTGCTGGTGGTAGTGTCGAGCGCCACCACCTGGCCCGCCGTGATCGCCACGCCGGCCGTGCCAACGTTCGAAACAGCGTTTGGGCCAGCGATTACGTTCGCTGCCGTGATTGAAACATCAGCCATGTCATCAGCTCCGGATCATGGGGAAGAAAGCTGCGCGCATCACACTCGGATCACGCGGAAAGGCCGCAGCAGCGCCAGCGCGCCGGGCGGGATTGTTGCGCTCGAGCGGTCCTGAAACCAGTTCGCTACTGTCATCAGCACCGCCTGCTGCACCGCAAAAGGCGCAGCGGCATAGCCGGTCGCAAAGCGGATAGTCACCGCGTTCGGCACATCGTCTGTATCGGGCCAGCTGGCATCCGGATCGCGCACGATGCGCTGCGGATCGCTCACCAGATCGGCGATATAGATGGCGCTGGAAAGCGTCTGCGTGGCGCGGTTGGTGTCGAGATAGGTGATCGAGGTGATTCCCGTCACTGGCCCGCGCGGCAGTTCCATTTCGTCGGCAAAATCGTCCAGCGCCAGTTCCCACGTCTGCGCGCCAAAGGCCCGCCCCGTAAAATCCTGCGCCATCGCCGTCGCGGCTAGAATGAAGCCGCCGATCATCGAATCCCAATCGCTGGATTCGATGCTGCAGTGCGCCTTGACAGCATCCAGCGTCACCGCGCCAGCGCTCGCCGCCGTGATGAGTTTCAGCCCCAAGGTGTCCTCCAACGAAAAAGGGGCGAGCACGCGGCCCGCCCCTTTCCTTCAATCGGCCAGATGCGATCAGGCCTGGTTTGCCACCGGCGCAACTTCCGGATCGCCCAGCAGCAGAGTGCCTGCCATCGGCGTGCCGGTGGCGTGCGTGCCGCTGAAATCGGCCAGAAGGCGCAGATAGCGGCGCCCGCCCTTGTAGCCATAGCGATAGCTCGCACCGGCAGCATGGGCCGCAATCAGCGAACGGATGATGCCGCCCGAGGCAATCGTCACCCCGATCATGTCGGCCGTGGTGACCGGCGTGTAGGTCGTGTCGTCGTCCGAGTGGCTCAGAACAAAGTCGACCCGGTTTACGCCGGTGAACGTGATGCCGCCAACGCCGATCGCCAGCAGCACTTCGGCAGACTGGAAGCCCAGCGTGTCAACGGTGACAGGGGTATTGTCAGCCGCATAAGTCGCGGCCGGGAGAAGCGTGGCAACGCGCACGCCAGAATGCAGATCCTTCATGGGAATGTCCCTTCGTGAAGATGGAAAATCAGGGCAGGCGGCCCGGCACAGCCAAAATGACAAGGGCCGGGCTCACCCCGTAACGATATCGATCAGGTGGAGCAGCGCAGCAGCTTGATCGCCTCGAAGTTCTGCACCGCGCCGCCAACGCGCTTCGTGGTGTAGAAGTTCACGTAAGGCTTGTTGGTGAATGGATCGCGCAACACAGTGGCACCGTTGCGATCTGAGATCAGATAACCGCGGCTGAAATCACCGAACGCCACCGGGAAGGCATTGGCGCCCAGCGCCGGCATGTTGTCATCGGTCACCACCGGCTTGCCCAGAATGGTATCCGGACCGTCCACCGTGGGCGGCGCCCACAGATAGTTGCCCTGGCCGTCCTTCATCTGCCGGATGGCACCCATCACCACATCGCTGGTGATGAACGTTGCGTTGTTCCGGTAACCTGTCTTCAGCGCATAGAACAAGTTGATGATCGCGTCTGCCGGGTTCGAGCTGGCGAACGCTGCCGCCGCACCCGTCACCATGAAGCCCAAGCTGCCCCATGCATAGGAAGCGTTGGCCACAGTGGGATAGGCGAGGAAGCCCTTGGGCCGGTTGATGCCGTTGCCGGTGATGAATGCTGCGCCTTCCATCTCGGCGAAGGTGGTGGCAACTTCCGCCGCCAGCCAAGCCGCGATGTCTACGTTTGCGTCGTCCAGCAGCGTCTGCGTGGCCGAAGGGTTGGCATAGATTTCACCGACAAACGTGGTGATTTCGGCAAGCCGCGCCTCAGCCGTGCCGGGGCGAGCTGCTTCTTCACCCACCCAGCCTGCCGCCGCGCCGCCTTGGCTTACCAGCGCCTTGTAGCTGCCGGTTGCCGTGGCGATCACGCGGGCAATGCCGCGCATCGCCGAGACGGTGCTGAGCACGCGGGTGATCTGCGTGTCCATTTCCACGGGCACCACAAAGCCGCCGTCCGGATCGACCTGCGTGGAAAGCGCCGCACGCGCCGCCAGCGCGCCCAGTTCGTCTTCCCCGCGCCCGCGCCGAAAATAGGTGTTGAACGCCTGCGAATAGGCGCGCTGATCAGCCGAGATGGCCGGATCGCCGCCAGCACCGCCGCCGATGCGCAGGGCATCGATCGTTTCGCGCTGGGCGTTGACCGTGGTGGTCAGCTCGGTGACCGAGGCGTTGATGCGCTCGACCTGTTCGGCGGTGACGACATCGCCGCGCCCGCGCTCAAGCTCGCCAAGGCGGCGATCATTGGCTTCGCGGAACGCCGCAAAGGTGGTGTTCAGTTCATTCAGCGTGGCGCTGATATTGCCATCAGCGCGCGCGGAAACGATCCCGCGCACGCGCGGGGCAGAGCTGCTGTTCTTCATGGGATGTCCTTTCAGACTTTGAAGGTATCGATAATGGCCCGAAGGCCTTCGTTTACGTTGCCTGCATCGCGCGCGGCGGTGGTTTCCCCGGGAATTGCATCACGCTGGCCCCCGAGGTGAGCGAGCATCTGCTGACGATCGCTGCGGGAAAATCCGGCGCGTGCGAGCGCCGCTTCGGTCTGGCGGCGGGCCATAAGCCCCCGGTCCATCTGGTTTCGCGCCGCAGTTTCGCCGCTCGTTGCTGCTGCCTTGCCATCGGCAAAGCCGCGCGCGATTGCGTCTTCCGGGCGCATGAAGGTTTCGCCGTCCATCAACTTTTCGATCTCGGCCTTCTTCATGCCGGTGCGGGCGTGATAGATATCGGCCAGCGACTGGTCGAACCCGGCAAAGGTTTCCGATGCCGCTGCCAGATCGTGGCGATTGCCCACCACCATGCCCCACGAATTGTGGATCATCAGCTGCGCGCCTTCGCCCATCAGGATTTCGTCCCCGGCCATAGCGATGATGCTGGCCGCGCTGGCCGCCAAGCCCATCACGTTCACCGTCACCTTGCTCTTGTGCGCTGCCAGCAAGTTATAGATGGCGATGCCCTCGAACATATCGCCGCCGGGCGAATTAATGTTCACCGTCACATCGCGGCCTTCGCCGATCGCGCGCAGCGCAGCGCTGGCGCGTTTCAGCGTGAACCCACCGCCACTCCACCAGTCTTCGCCAATCACATCGTAGATCGTGATGGTGCTGGAATCACCATCTTCGGCGGCGGCCATCGGCTGCTCGGCCCAGTTCGAAAGCACATCAGAAGGCGCATCCCACTGGAAATTCTTGGGCCGCTGCGGCGCGCGGGCCTGCGGCAGTTCACGCAGCGACATTGCTGTTTCCTCCTGAGCCGTTTCCACCAGGCGTTCCGGCAGTGTTCGGCGGATCATAGTAGACATCGCCCCCGTCGCGCGGGTTCTCGTCTTCCATCTGCAGCACCTGGTTCGGGCTATAGACGCCCCACTGCAGGCCTTTTACATAAGCTTCCCACCGGCTCTTCAGATCCGCTCGCACTATGGCGTTGCGGTTGAACCGGGCGTAAAGATCGTTGCTCGCCCAATCGAGGCACTCGGCCCCGATGGCCTCTTCCCAAGCCACCAAGCTGTCTTCCAGCGTGTAGGTCAGGAAGCTCTGCCCTTGCGATTCGATGCTGCTGCCCAGCTGCGTGTTGCCGCTGGTGATGCCGATCAGGTGCGGCATAACGCCGTAAAACATGCAAATATCGATCCGCGAAAACTCCCGGCTTTGCAGCCATTGGGCGTCCTCGGCGGTCAGCGCCATCTGCTGGAATTCCAGCCCGTCTTCCAGGACGATGACTTTACCGTCGCGCGAACCGCCGCTGCGGTACTGATCGAGCTGCGCCCGCAAAGCGTCGGACTGCTCCACCGTCAGCGTGCGCCCTGCCGGCAGCTTGAACGCGCCCGAAACATTTGCGCCCTGGCCGAACACCGTCGCACCGTGGTGCTCCATCGCCAGCGCGGTACTGATCGCCTCGCGCATGTAGGTCAACGGCGAAAGCCCAGTGATCCCGTCCAGCGAAAGCCCCCGCAGGTGAAAGATTTCCTCTTGCGGAAACACGACCGTGCGCCCGTCCTTCGCAATAAAGGTATAGACCAGCTGCATGTCCGCCAGCTGGTCGACCTTCACCCGGTCAGGATGCAGCGGGATCAGGGCGAGCAGCTTGTTCCCAACCCCGTAAATCTTCTTGGCATAACCATTACCGCGCAGCTGCACATGCGCTTCCATCATCCGCTTGAACTCGGCCGGGCGCTGCCACTGGTTCGGCCGCCGGTTCAGCACGCGCCACACCGGCAGATCGGTGCGATTGCGCCGCGTGCGTTCGTCAACCCGCTCTTTGATCCCCAGCGGCATGTTCGCCACCGCGCCCGAACGAATCCGAACGCAGGCCATCACCGTTGCCACGCGCAGCGCGGTATCGATCGTCACCGGCTGCCCGGCCGTCCCCGTCATCCCAGTGCGCAGCGCGTCCGCCAGTTCCTTAGCCGAATTGACATTGCCTACCTGAAATTCGCGCATTCCGCCCGAAGCGACCGGCAACCGCCACTGCGGTTCCGCCATCACCTCAGGCACACCCGGCGCACCAAACAGGCGGTCAAACCAGTTCATCAGATCACCACCAGCCCACGCGAAGCGTAGGGCGAAACGATTTGAGCAGCCGCCGCCACCGGCCCGGCTTCCATCAGCTTCACCGCGTTGAACAGCGCGATCAGCGGGTCGATCTTGCCGGCCCCGCTCAGGCCCTTGTCGATCAGCATGTTCGAACCCTTCAAAGTCGCGCGGGCGTTGGAAACGCACCAGCTCATCATGGCCGAACCGTCATGCAGCAGCATGCCGTCGCCCAGCTTGAATTCCGTCGTGTAAACCGCGCTGGTCAGTCCCCAGCCTTGCCGCACCGGCACGATCTGCCCGGCGCGGCCCGTCGCTACGTCGCCCGGATCGAACCCGGCTGCCACCAGCGCATCGATCAACGGGCCGATGCTTGCCATATCCAGCCCAACGCCGCCCGAGGCTGGCATCTTGCCGCTATCGCGCACCTTCACTGTCAGCGCCGCCACCTGTTCCACCAGCTCGGTGCCAGTGGCGCACAGCGTCAAATTCCCGTCAGAGGCAAAGCCCTGCAGCATCGGCGCAATCGCCTTGCGCCGTTCGAGCGCGCAAAGCTGCGCCCAGGCATGGCCCCACGCCAGCCAGAGCCCGGTGCCAGCCTCACGCCCCACCACGCCCAAGCCGAACAGATCGTCACGCCCGCCGCCGTCAATCCCGACCACCGCGACTTCGCAGCGCGCCAGCAGGCTTTCCAACGTCAGGCCGGGAATGGCATTCTGCGGCCAGATATCCACGCCCGCCCACCGATCCCGGCGCAGGCGCATGCCGATTTCCACGTTCAGGTGCTTCGCCAGAAACACCTGCAGCGATTCGTCACCGTCCCCGGTCTGCGCCATCGCCAGCTTGCGGGTCAGGAAGTCCACCTGCACCGATCGGCCGAGGCTCGGGTTCGTCACATAGAAATTGTCCGGCTCGAGGTAGGCTTCCGCCTCGATCAGCGCCTCGGGCCATTCATACAGCACGCCAAGGCTGGCCGGGTCTTCGATCACGCCGTCCCGCACATCGCGGAAATACGCCAGCTTCGATTTGAACACGCCCGCCGGCGGTTCGTCCGAATGGGTCGAGATATAGAGCTCGAACCCTTCCGGCCGCGTGGCAAGCCCGCCCGTGGCCTCGCTCAGCATGGCCTCGGCCTTCGGGTTCTTGCCGAACAGCCACAATTCTTCCACCAGCACAAAGGCGGCTTTTTTGCCCGAGACAACCCCGCTATCGGCGGCGATAATCTTCAGTTCCGCGCATGTCACCCGGTGCTTGATCGTGCGCTGGTGCTCGATAACGTGCAGCAGCTCGCTCAGCTCGGGATCGGCGCGGACCATTCCTGCCGCCGGGCCAAAGCTGTTGCCCGCCACTTCGATGGTGGGCGCCAGGATCAGCAGTTCGGCATGGTGCCGCCAGTTCAGGATCAGCGCCGTGAGCATGATGCCCGCGGCGATCATCGATTTGCCGTTCTTCTTGCTGATCAGCAGCATGAACTGGCTGATCAGACGCCGCCCCGATTCCGGATCTTCCGCCCCGAATATCGCGGCCACGAACTCGAACACGAAGTCGTCGCAAACTTCGCCCAGCGTGGGGAAGGTGCCATTCTTCTTCTGCGGCAGGTCTACCACCTGCAAACTCTTGAACACGCCCAGCGCATCCTCGGCCTTCACCGCGAACAGCGGCGGGCAGGGGATCAGACTTTCACGTGAGGCGATCCGCAGCTCCCAATCGGGGCAGGCGGTCGTCCACTTCACAAAGCGGCCCTACTGCAGCAGCGCTGGCGCTTGCCGCGTGGCAAACCGGCCTTGCACCTGCCGGGCGTTCGCCTTGGCCTGGTCCTTTTTGCCCAGCACCGGCGCCGGTGCCTTGACGCTCCCGCGATCGGCCACCCGGTCGCTCAGGTTGCGGATCTGCTCGGCCTGGATCATTCCGGCCAGTGCCTTTTCCGCCGCCACGTTCCCCAGCGCCGCCTGTTCGTTCAGGCGCGAAAGCTGGATCGCTCGCATCATCAGCGGGGCATGCCCGGCGCGCGAGATCTCGTTAAAGTAATGTTTGTAAAACGTGGGCTTCGAAATCCCCAGCACCCGCGCCACTTCGATCGGCTTGTGCCCGCAGGCGAACAAGAGATTGACTTTGTTGGAATTTTCAGAGGTCCACACATGCGACGGGCGGCCCTTGCCACGCTCCGGCAATATCGGCAGCCCAAACAGGTCAACCGCCTCGCCCGAAATTCCCGTCACAAGAAAAAAATCTCCAAATGAGAGGGGCAGTGTTC
>Ga0181355_1000650_pt1 | contig 14884 bp, 18 predicted proteins | sample Fa13VDMM15DN_FD_130099 | JGI IMG/M metagenome (GOLD analysis project Ga0181355, IMG submission 130099) | Freshwater viral communities from Lake Michigan, USA - Fa13.VD.MM15.D.N | ecosystem: Environmental > Aquatic > Freshwater > Lake | place: USA: Michigan | collected 2013-09-23 | reverse complement strand
CTTTTTACTGGATTACAAGGGAAACAACTTCATTCTATTACTCCACGATTGACCGAGATCTTCAACCATGCCGTTGGAGTCAATTCGATGCGTAGAAATAGTACTCAACAATTTGGAGAGTTTGCAGACATTACACCACGGGTAAAAGCACACATGAAAGGCATGGGTTCATCGGTTGGAGTTCTCAATCATTATTGTCGTTAGTATACTTTCAATAAATGCTGATATAGTGTACACGGTTCTTTTGAGATGACAATAAAATAATATCGTCCTCTCCACTTCTTCACATTACAGACGACAATTTTTTGTATACTAAATCCTAACGCCTTTAATACTTCTAGCCGTCTAGGAGTAAGGGATGAAATACATCTATCATTCCCTAAAAACGCAATTCCTTTTTTAACTCGTGCAGTATAGTATTCGATCAACTCCCAAAACGCATTTCGACGACCTTCATGTCCTTCCAACTTAAACGGTGGATTCGTGATGACCCAATCTATTTCCCCAGTATACTCTGTATAGTCTTTACCTTGGGTGATCTCGCACCATTCTTTCTGCACGTATTCAGGAAACACATTAAAAAATCCTCCTTCTCCCTTGAATGGTTCCAACACAACGTCGCCTTCTATCAAGGGAACATGTGAAATCAAATCTTTACACAAGTCTTGTGGTGTTTGATGAAATTGATAAATATCCATGTATAATTATATAAAATATATTTCTGTATACTATTCATGTATACTATCCTTCCGTATACTAAAAAGAAGGCAAAAGAATTGGGCGTTCAAATTACTCCATCAAGAGACCCAAAGAAAAAGATTGATGTATACGAGAATGGTGAGTTCTTATTCAGTATTGGTGCAGCTGGAATGGGTGACTATCCTACGTATAAACGCTGGCAAGGAAAAGCAGTTGCCGACCAACGCCGTCGATTGTATCATTTACGTACTCAACACGCTCAAATTGGTAGTAAAGGGTGGTACTCGAAAAATCTGCTTTGGTGAATCAACCATTTTAAGAGTTTCTTAAAATAGTTGTAGGTGTGTATACTTAGTTATTTTGTATTTACTTTCGCACGATGCCCGTCTCAACATCAATTACGAACTTGTCAAGATATACGGTGAAGACCAACAGCGAAATCGGCACGTTCGTGTTGTTGTTGAACGAAATCGTAAGGTTACGCATCGAGGCCTTGTCCGCTTCACGACCACGAGCAAGATCCACCCAATAGACACGGTTCATCTCCCACCACGACTGAGACATTAGACCAGTTCCAATTCCCAAATCAGTTGAGGTGAGGGACTCAGCAAGAGCCACCTGTTCCAAGAAGTTCTCAAACGTGTAGTAGAGAGTAGATTGGAGCTGATTGACACCGCCCAACGCAACTTGTAAGTTTGTAAGCGAGAGAGGGGCAAAGGTTGCTGGGCACATGTCGTAAGGGCTCTGCCATTGCTCGCCACCAGCAATTGAACCCAACGTGACCCCACCAGTAGTATTTACTACCGTAGAAGGAGAGATAAAAGGAATAATTGCAACACCGAGAGGATTTTTAATACCACTCTGGACTAACTGCGAAAACGACGAGGACGCTGGAATATTGGAATACTGATTGAATAGAACCGACTCGTATACAACCTGCTTTGAGCGATTCTCCTCGATGTAAGAAAGAGCCCTCGACGGTTCAAGTTTAACAAGCGAGTAATAGCATCGGCAAGCAGGCATGAAATGAGAAACGGCCGCAAGATTGAACGAGCCACTCGTAGAACCACTAAACTGAGTAAGCACCGAGCGACCAACCGACAGAACACATCCCAACCGTGTTGCGTTAGTAGGAACACCTGCCCCAGTTGTTGCACCAGAAGCAGGGGCTGCGAGCCCGGGATGATTGATACTAAAAGGAACGGTGTTCACGAAAGTAGATGAAACAACTGCACCGTAAGAACTTAGAGGCCCTGCGGACTGAGCCACAGTTACCGCCATCGAACCAGTATTCATGTAAACACGAAGAATAAGATCAAGTTTCTTTACGAGTCCCATCTTGTCAAGGCAATCACACAGGTATTTAAGAGGAATAACCGCAAGATCCTGCCACACCATGGTTTGGGTAGAACTTGCCGTGGTAGTTGAGTAATACGACTTAAACTCGTTCGCAAGTTGAGTGGCGCTCATGATAGCACCGTTTGAACCAGCACCAGCCGAGTAGGAACCGTAAATACCGTTGTAAGAACCACCAGTTGTAGTGCTAGTCGCCGAAGCATCTGTTACACGAGTAGCACGCTGATTTAAAGCCGTATTAATAGCATTTACATTCTGTGGCCCAGCAACAGACTGATAATCCGCCGCAAGAGCGTTGTTACCGAAAGGTGAATTATTAATAAGACCAACGCCTGATGAGGTAGATGTCGAGTAAATAGGTTTCCACTGCGTCGATTTCTCATTATCAAGACCGGCAGGAGCAAACCCAAGCGAAGGGCCGAACTGCTTCAAGTCATTCTGTGACATCTGCGAGATCAACTTGAAATGCTCGTATATACTAATAAACGGTTGAGTGTCGTTGACCACTTTGCCGTTTGCAACGACCTCAATCTGGTGGATCAAGTGCTGGAAGTTAGTCTTTAATGAAAGAAGCGATGAATGACCAATAAGAGGAGCAATTGCCGTTGAGGTTGCGTCCGCCCATCCTGCTGTCATGACAATAGGAATCGTGAGGAACAAATCGCTTGCATCGCTAAACTGTCCGCTGTTGTAAATGCTTGTCAAGTCGAACTGAACCAGCGTGTTGCTGTTCGTGTATACGCCTGAATTGATGTCGTTGATGTAATTCCACTGCTTCTCAGCGTACGGAGTATACTGATCCACGCCTTGGGGTGCTGACGATTTAGCAAAAGAGTAAACGTCGCTGTTCATGGTATACTCAAAGATTATATTTTGCCTTAAATACATTTAACTCATTTCATTTTAAAATATAATCTTTGTCTACTGTATAAATGTATAAAGCAGAGTTAGAGTTGGAAAAACGCCTGAATGATCTTGCCCTTGCAAATGTTCCATCAGGTTCAGCTGAAAATATTGTGATTGTTCCTAAACGAAAACCACAAGTATTTCTCGAAATGTCTCCGGATGAGTTCGATCTACGAGATTTAGCCTACGACCAAAAAATGAATGTCATTTCAAGCAACGCTATTGTTGACCGTTTAGGATGGAAACCGTCTAAAATCAAGAGCGATGTAACCAAGGCCATGATTGAAGATTATCAAATTGAACTAATGAAAGACATGAGTAAAAGGGGAGTATACATTCCTTCAAGTCTTGATCTAGATTTGCTAGAATTGCCAGATCCTCCTGAAACATTTACGCCTGCTGGAATGAAAATTGTTGAACGTAATTTAAAAGCCATCGGTACAAGGATGACAGCGATTCAAAATGAATTGTCAGCACTTCCTCGTGCTTTTCAAGAACACAAAGATAATGTTTATTTGGAATTAAATGAACGTCTTACTGAGATGGATTCAGTTGTTTATAAAAATCCTACTCAACGGCTTCGTGAAAAAGGACAATTAAGAAGAGAATACGAAGATGCTATTGCAAGGATGATTCCAGACTTCGAGGCTTACCTAGTAGAATTACAAACTGAATACGACACATTAGCAGCAAACTCTGCTCAAATGGATCAAGATTTAAGAGATCAAGACGCTAATTTAAGCAAATATCGCCAAGAACTTGCAGAAGTAACCCAAGAAAATGAAAAACGTCGTAAGGCCTACGAAGACCAAGTAAGACTAATGAACACAGGCGTAAACAATATTGCGATGCTTCCTAATGAAACACAGCTCGAATACGAAGAACGAATGAAAGATATCGGTGCTTCAAGTGTAAATCTTGATGCAGTTCAAGCATCAGCAGGTTTACTGTATACAGATCGTCTTCGTAAAAGAATGGCGGAGATTACTCGTGATGATGTTCTTGTTGGCGATTTTATTCGTAGATTGAATCCAGAAGAACGATACTCAATTGAAAAAGTATTTGATACCTTCAAAAAGAAAGTATTGGAAGTCTTTGGAGAAAATAACAAAAACATGTCTGCTGATGATCTGTTTAATATTGCTTCTGTTTTTGCGGATGAAGTTGCGATCAAAGCAGTAAATGAACCTCCTCTCTATAAAAAAGCCGATGCACGACCGGTTGGTGAAGTGTTTGAAGCATTTGCGGTTGAAGAAGGTTCAGTATTACCACCAAGAATACCAGAGGAACCTTCGAGAGTTGATTTGGGAGCTTCAAGAAAATACGAGTTTAGTGATGAAGTTACTAAGAGTTTACCTGCTGGTAGAAGAAGTGCGTTGTTAAAGTATTCACAAGGACAACCTTTAAAATCAGTATCTTCATTTTCTGGGGCAAAACAGCCTGAATCGGTAGACAGAATATATCTCGAAGAAGCACGGCGTATTGATGCATGGAAAACCGGTAGTTTAGCACCTTCACGAACTGAACCTGATATATCAAGATTTTTCGCACCTCCACGAGAAGAAATACCCTTTGAAGATCTTCGAATTGGAGTGCGAGCACTTTCCGAAGAACAAGCTGATGAAGACGAAAAAAGGAGATTGTTGGATCTTCTTACTTATAGCGAACCAGATCTTCGAAGGGCATTACGATTAAGTGGTTTACTTGAAGCTGTTTCCGCTCGTAGAGGTACAACCGGAAGAGGCCTTCATTCAAAATATCCTAAACTCCTACGATTTGGACTGATTGAACTCTCTCCTCACAAACTCTTCTACGAAAACACGCTTAAAATTACTCGTAAAGGTAAGCATCTTACCGGTTTTCCTAACGTCAAAGTAAGTGATAATTTTGTCCGTTTCATGTTCAAAATCATGGATGGAGGACAACCTACGATGAAAGAAGTAAACTCACTCTCTACCGGTGAAAAGGCTCTTTTTGATTCTGTTATTTTTACGGCAGGACTCGCCCGAGAAGTGGAGACAACAGGGAGTGGAGTCAAACAGGATCTAAAAAACCGTTTATCGTTGATTGAGGGAGAAATTGAAGCCGGTAACACTAACCCTGAATTGATTAAGGAAGCGAGGAAGATATTACAACATCTTGCACGCATGAAAATCATCGGCCATCGCCCAGCCACAGAACACTTGAAAATGTTGATCCGTGCTCAACGTGAGTGAGAAATACGCTTGTAGATAGTCATGATAAAAAAGTCTTTTTCGGCAGAATACAGTAAATATAATCCTAACCGTAGATAGTCTTTGAAAGTTAATTCCATGGTATACATTAAGCGTTTAACTTTTGAAGTTTTGCAATCAATACTTTTTCTTTCAACTTTGCGAGTATCTTATCAGGGGTTAACCCTGCTTTGATATAGGCATTTATTTCTTCTTTGCTTGTATTCGATATCTTACGGTAATACTTGATATTTCCTTCAAGTCGAAACTTCTCAGCATGTTCCTTGTAGTAGTCCTTGAAGTCAAACGGTTTCCCTTGATCAGGATCATTCGCCTTAGGTCTCCCACGGCCTCGTTTTTCACTCATCTATATCTTAAATAAATATTATTTTCTAAATCAATTTTTTTCTAAATAATCTTGAAATGATTTTTTGAAATGTTTAGGAAAAAGTTTCTTTTAGAAATGTTTAGGAAAAATTGATTTAAAGTTTTTTTCTCAGTATATTGTATAATGTCCTCTTCCGTCCTTTCGCTCCCTCACTCATGGATTTATACCTATTCCAAAGGCGTAGATGCTAATGGTAAGCATTCCAAAGGATTTGAAGGGTTCAAATGCAACTGGACGAAAGAAACGGCTGAATCCAAGATGGAACAGGACAAGTTTAACGGTACGAATGTACTCGGAATTACCCGCTGTATTCCTTTACGTGGTACCGGTATTGTTGTGATTGATATCGATATCCCGTGCCACTACATGGCCGTATATCAACAATTCCCCTGTCTGAAAGGCACCCTTTTTGTTGAGGGTAACACCAAAGGATGGCACTTTTACGTCCGATGTGAATATACCGGAAAGAACCTGATCGATGGACTCTTTGCCCTCGGCGGTGATGTAATTGTTGAACAAATCTTTGAACGTGATAACAAGAAGTGGTCAGAGGATCCGATCAAGACCATCAGCATGACCGAACTCAAAAACATGTTAAAAGATGGAATTACACTTGAAGAACCAGAACCTGAAACCGACAACGAAAGCGTACTGACCGAAACGGATGAACCCACTTCTACCGTAAACCCTGAGGAAGTAAAAGAGTACATTCGCCACGAGTTGCTTCCCTACGATGGAACCTTCGAAGAATGGCGAAATATTGGCTTTGCTCTCTTCCACACCTTCGGAGATGCAGGATTTGAACTCTTCGATACCTTCTCAAAACAGAGCAAAACAAAATACAACCCTACCGATACCCATCGATTTTACAACAGTATTAAACCGACTACCGGAAAACGTGTTGGTATCGGAACTATTCGTAAATACGCATGTAAGAAGAATAAAGCAGTATTTGACAGCATTTTCAAGCGATACGCCAAAGATGCAAAAGAGTACGCCGACAACGACAACGAAGCCGCCAAGATTGTACTCGAACAACTTAAAACCCGCCTTCTCTTCGCCAACCAGCACTACTACAAACTCAACAACATTTGGATAAATGACCGTGAGAAAATCAACGCCGCAATCATGAACTATATCATGGAAATGCCTCTCTGGAAAACGGTTGGAAAAAGTGAGGTTCTGTACTGGTCAAACTATTCGGCCGCCGAGAAACTCGCCAAGTGTGTGATGCAGAGAATGATCCTTGAACCAACCGATTACAACAAGTTTCACACCACGATGAAATACAGAGTCTGTTTCAAAAACGGTATTCTCGACTTTAAAGAGAAGCGATTCTACACATGGAAAGAGGTTGATTTTGAATGTTATCCTGTTGTACAGATCCCTACCGATTACGAAAAGGGCGATAAAGATATCATGGCAGAAATTGTAAAGAAAGTTCTTGAACCCCTCTTTGGCGAACAAATGCCTTTGGCGTTGAAATACCTGTCTCGCTCCATCGCCGGATGCACCGAAGACAAGAACTTCGCCACTTACCTTGGAAATCGTGGCTGTGGTAAAGGCGTTCTCTTCGAGTTGCTCGGAGCATTTGGCGATTACGTGGGAGCGTTCCCCATCATGAATATTCTGTGCGAACGCAATAAAAAGGGTAATGAAACCAGTCGAGACCTGTACTGGTTGATGGAGTTCGAGTTCATGCGGTTGGCCGTATCCCAAGAAATCCCCGAAGAAGGCGTCAACATGAAGTTAAAAAATGAACTTGTCAAAAAGATCTGCTCCGGCGGTGACACTCAAACGGCTCGCCGAAACTACGATAAACGAGATACTCAGTTCAAAGTAGAAACATCTCTGTTCTTGATGGGGAATGACCCTGTCCAGATGGAAGGGGATGTACTCGAACACCACATCGGGTTTGGATCGGCCGTTCAGTTCAAGTCTCAGGAGTTTATCGACAAGGTTCGCGAAGAACAGGGCGAATTGGCGGTAAAGAAATACCGTGTTGCAGACAATACCATCAAAGATTCATGTGCCACCCCAGAATGGCGGATGGCGTTCATCCAGCTGATCTTCAACGCATTTGAAGATAAACCCATTTCGGTAGAATGTGCCGTGAGTGTTGCAAATCCTGTGATGGAGAAGTTCTACCAAGAGTTTACCATTACAAATGATGAGGCGGATATCTTAGTTGGGGCGGATCTCGAACATCTTGGGCGGAAGATTGGGGCCGAACTGAAAGCAATTGGTATTCCTGTTAAAAAATGTTTAATTAAATCTACACCCAATTACGGTAAGATTTGTTATTACGGCATTAAACGCAAAATCCCTGAAAATATATAATTAGAAAATATACATTTATTAATTTCGCAACCACGAAACCACGAAACTTTCCTTATCCCACAACTTTTCTTTTTTCAACTATTTTATTTTATTAAAAGTTTAGGTTTAAGACTTTTTTCGTGGTTTCGTGGTTGCGACTCTTCTTTCTCTCTTTTTCTACTACTTCTATTAATATTACTCTTATTATCCTCTAAAAAAAGAAGATAATAATAAATAGGTTGAATACAAGAGTAAAAGCAATAAAAGTGTAAAACATGAGATTGATTGATATACAAAATTGTAAAACGCAATAAAAACATTAAAGTTTTATTTTGAGGGGAGTAACCCTACGAGAACGGCCGCCCTGAGCCGAGGCAACAGCCGCTTCACGTTCCGCAAGGACGTTGTCAGCAATCTCTGCATCACTAAGGCGACGTTGAGCACCTCTACCGACTTGAAGTTTCCTTAAATCCTTGCCGTACGCCTTACTGTCGAGCCGTGCGAGTTTAGGTACACCGAGGCGGTGGCGAGCGGACGTGCGAGAAAGAAGCAACTTGGGGTGAAGCATGTATACTATACCTATATTTTATTTAAGATTTCTGGCGAATCATTAATGTAATGGCCACATTTGGATCGACCGAATAAATGGAATTGAAGTTCTGATCTACAATTGTAAAGGTCAGTGAGGAGTAGGTTCCTGACTTCATTTTGACCCATTTTTCAAAGGCAGGGTCGTAGATGATGTTGGTACCAAAAGTAGTATTGATGGCACACCCATCTAAGATGTCCGAAGGCATCGTAACGTTGTTATCTACAAGACTACACCGGAAAATGAGCGAATTGACATTCGAACCGATAGGGGTCTGTGTCGAAAGAAAGTTCTGGGTCGCACTCGTTGCAACAGCCGGTAAAGTAGTAGCATTAGCAAACCCAAGAATAGTGCCAAGAGTTCCAGTTACGAATTGAACCCCTGTGGTGACCGTTGGAAGGGCAGGGGCACCGGCTGGTTGAGTGTATCCAAGCGTCGCCATGTCGGCAGCGTTGGGAATCGTAGCACAGATGATTTGAACCTTGTAAAAGGTAGGAGAATACGCTAAAAAGAAAGGATACACGTAAGACCCTGAACTGGTAATTAAATAGAACTTATTCGTGATCAAAACCTGCTGAATATATTGCTGAATGTCATTTACGGAATAATAACCATCAGGGAGAGTGACCGCAATCGTTTGCGTGGTTCCAGCTGTTGGAAGGATAAGTGAAAAGGTGTTATTGCCGTAATTGCTCGAAACGTTATAGAAAGCGTAAGGAATGGTCGCTTGTGAGATACAGATTTCGCAGTTATCCGTTCGAAAGTTGCCCCCAATAAAAGTATACCTAAACGTGGAGTTATTGCTTCCCGCGACAACATTCGAACTATTGAGGCACAAGGTAAACGACATGGTATACTTTAACAGAATATTATTAAATTAAATATATTACAATAATCTATAAGCATGACCACTACTTTACCACCGAGCGAACAGTTTACTGGTATATTCTATAATCCGGCGTTTTGGACGACTGCTTCGTCGAGTTTAACCCTAGAAGATGCAAACGCTTTGTATTTACGAAAAACCACACCTGATACGGCAACAGCATTACAAACATTTTCTGCTGGGTTATCCACGCAGTCCCAAACAGCACCCAGTCTTTCTACGGATGTGTTACTTTACCAAAATCAAACAGCAGGAACAATTAAACTTGGCACATCAGCACGAAGCGTTCATGTTTCCAATATTGATTGTCAGGGGAATGCGATCAATAACGCATCTACTCCAACAACAGGAGCAATCACGATTGGAGCAAGCCAAACAAGCGGAACACTTTCCATTGGAGCAGGAGCGTCACGAACAAACGCAGGAGCAATTACCATTGGGGCGAATGACATGACGCTTAACCTTGGAGGGTACATCACACCTACCTATTCAGCAGCATCCATTCCTGTAACTTCTATTGGTGGACGAAACTCAATCGTTGCGGTTAGTGCTACTGGTGCTATTCCTGGAACGCTGTTTCTTTCAGCAGCATCGTCAAGTAACGCTATTGGGACGTATCTTGTTACCATGAACTCAACGATTACATGCACTACTGCTGGAACAATCATTTCATCGTTTTGTGGTGTAAGGAATGCTTCTTCTGCTGATTTTTTATTAACTACTGGTCCAACCAATATTACCGCTGTGTTGAATCAAGTGTATCACTTTTCTTTATCAGGTTTATTTTTTACAAATCCAGCAACAACGTTGCGTCCTTTTATCACGACAACAGGAACAGCAGTAGCAACAGGAACAAGTCTTTCTTTAACAATAACAAGAATTGCCTAAAAATAAAGTAAGTGTCTATATAAATGACGGCGTACGCTCCACCCACCGTTGATTATTTTACAGGTCTTCAATTCAATCCTGAAATTTACGAAAATCCACTTATTGAGAACGCATTAACTCCTACATTTACAAGTGTAAGCACTACCAACTTATTCACAAATAACATTCAACAATTGACGGCAGGTATCGTCAATCTATTCAATTCACCTGCTGTGTCTGCTCTTTTTCTTGGTGGTCTTGCAACTCAAATTAACCTCGGAAATCTTCTTATTACAGGGTCATCATTTGTAGGGAACGGAGTACCTGAAATTGGGTTTGGTGATGGAACTACGGATGTAGCCATCAACGGTTTAATACTCTTTCTCATCGCTGCCACGGCATTTGACGTAACATGTGGAACGTCCCAACTTCGTGTGGAGCCAACGCTGGCGTATATTAAGTCAACAACCACGACGATTCGGAACACATCCATGACTATATTAGCAAGTTTTACCACAGCACTTACAACGTTGAGTTCAACAACTACTACAATAACAGGAACAACATCCAATTTAAATTCTACTACAACCAACATTACTGGTGCATTACTTGATATTAACTCTACACGTATTAATTTGGATACAATCCAAGCAGGAACGATGGACTTTAAAACGAATAATACAACAATACAAAGAACAACGAATGGAAATAACGGAACGGTGGATGGTCTTTATACGGAGTTTGGTCCACCTTTTATTAGTTACGTCATGAGTGCTGCTGGGTCTTTTACTATAAGTTTTTCAAGCACGTCGCTTTGTACGAATGGAATGATTATTATTGCATCAGCATCAACTGGTGCTGGAACTCTTGTGATGCCTTCTACACAACAGCGTTCAGGATTTCGTTTTTATATCTACAACCAGAGTAACTTTACGCAGACGATTTCAACCACAGGAAACCGATTCACAGGTCCAGCACCATTATCAAGAACAGGGCAATCATCATTTACCATGCTGACGAATACAGCAAGACTGATTATATCATCGTCGTCGCCTTTTACGAATGAATTTGGTAGTGGCTTAAATACGAACATGGTTGTATTTGTACTTTAAAAATAAAGTATACTACTATACTAAATGAACCTTGTGTTAAACAGCAATAACGTCGTCGCTGGGTCAAATAACACAAGGTATAAGTATACATTCATCGCACCGTTGGAAATCAAAGAGAACGCAGAAATGGCGATCTCGAACATCACGTTGCCGTATTCATGGTTTAACATTACAGAAAATAACAAAAATAATGTGGCGGAATTTGAATGGGCGATTGGCGGAACCATTTTTTATTATCTACTCCCTTTACAAAATGGATACTATTCCGTAGTGGATTTAAACAAGGCGATTCAGTATACATGTGTCGCTAATGGGTTATACTTGATTAATGATAGTGGAAATTACGTATATTATCTTACTATCACTTACGACCCTGTTTTATACGCCGTGAGAGTCACAGGCTATTCAATTCCTTCATCTTTACCAGCAGGATGGTCTTTACCAAGTAATTTTGCTGGGTTTCCATCCGCTCCATTTGTTCCACGACTTCTTGTGAATCTTGGATTCGCAAAACTGATTGGTTTTTCTACTATTGCGATTGGAAATAATCTTGCCCCTTTTTCGGTCACGTCTACGCAGATACCACAGGGTTCTATTGCAAATAGTATTCTTGTACGGTCAAATATTATTGATAATGACTCTGGATTTCCAACTGACGTGTTAGATACAATCCCAATTAATACACCCTTTGGGACGAACATTAACTTTTCACCAAAAGAATTAAAGTGGATTAAATGCACGGTCGGAACAGTTCAATCCTTTGAGGTGTTCTTTTGCGACCAAAATTTAAATCCCATGTTTATTTTGGATAGTAATGTGTGTATCAGTATACTATTAAAAAATTAAATATTAGTATATAGAATGATACTTAACCTTGTATTGAATAATAATAACGTGGTAAGCGGTTCAAACAACACACGATATAAGTATACGTTTAATGCTCCTTTGGAAATATTGGATGAAGCCGAGATGACAATTGCCAATATCACCATGCCCTATTCATGGTTTAACATTACGGTTCGCAACGCAAATAATACATGCACGTTTTTTTTCCCTAATACGATAGGATTTGGTGGGTTTGCTGTTACATTTCCTGACGGATACTATACGGTGGATGACCTTAACGCTTATCTACAACAACAATGCATCATTAACGGTTATTATTTGATTGACGAAAATGAAAACAACGTTTTTTATTTTACCTTATTGTATAACCCTACGTATTACGCCGTTCAAGCAATAGGACAAGCAGTCCCTACATCGTTACCTGCTAATTGGACGCAACCAAGCAATTGGAATGGGTACCCCGTGGTAGTGAATCAAACCCCAAAATTGGGTAGTGTATCCGCTGGATTGGGTAAAATATTAGGATGGCCTGCTGGCGAGATTGGAACAACGAGTCCCTCTTATTCGTTTTTATCCCCATTAGTTCCACAAGGTAGTGTGGTCAATAGTTTAGTCATTCGTTCAAACATCATCAATAATGACTCAGGATTCCCAACCGATGTGTTAGACACGATGCCGATCACGTCTGCATTTGGGACGAACATCAATTACTCACCGCCTACCCTGAAATGGATCAAGTGTACAGCAGGAACATTCCAATCGTTTGAGGTCTTCTTTTGCGACCAGAATCTTAACCCCATGTTTATTTTGGACTCGAACGTCTGTATTTCGATTTTGTTAAAAAATAAAGGTAATAAAATATTACCTTATATAAATGCAGAAGAAGGACGAAATCAAAAACTGGTACAACGCCTTGCCGTCGAACTTGAAGAGTGAGAGCAAACTTGACTCAAACTACAAAAGCCACTACATCCAACCTCGTTCCATGGTCGTGTGCATCGGTGGGACAGGTTCAGGAAAGACCAACGCTCTTCTTGACTTTTTGAGTCGTAAGAATGATGCATTTTACGAGATCATTATCTTTACAGGATCAACAGCGGATGAACCGATTTATAATCTTCTTAAAACAAAAGCAGGGGCGGAAGTATACGACAATATAGATGAACTGCCTGAGTTAAAAACGTTTGAGGATTCCAAAGGACAGGAGAAGTTGATTGTACTCGATGACTTCATCAACCTTCCAGCTAAGAAATTAAAGAAAATAAATGAATACTTAACCAGCGGTCGTAAGTTTGGTTTTACGTGTTTTGTGATGGCACAGAATTACACAAGTGTTCCCAAAGTGGTGACGAGAAACGCTCACTACTTCATTTTATTCAAGTTGAATGACAACCGAACGATAGACTGTATACTCAAAAATCACAACGTGAATGGAACTGATAAGGAAGAGTTTAAACAAATGTATCGAGATGCAACAAATGAACCTCGTAACTTCTTCATGGTAGATTTAAAGGCTCCGGTTGGTTCAGGCATGAGTCTTCGGCACAACTTCCTGAACATGCTAAGGTAGATTGACGAGTCAATAAGCAGTCATTCAAACATTTTAATTTTTTATTTTGTTCTGTTAGATCGATGACGACACGGTGAAGTCTTTCAATTCGTGCATCCTTCTCTTCCAGTAAGGATATCTTCTCTCCAAGTAATGAAATGAGTTCTTCCATGGTATAGTATACTATTTTTATTTTAAGTAAAAGGTGGTAGATTTCTACGGCCTCTTAGTTTCTGTTTTAACACGATTTGTTGCCTTAGATGGGTAGGATTGAGTTCCTTCAAGGTGAGCGGTGTATTTTCATTCACAATTTTAGTGGGTCTGTATACTGGGTATTCTTGATCTCCAACATCTTGCCAGTCCTCTTGGTACCATCGAGTCAGTCCTTCTTTGGTTTTCTTGCCTGTATACTTACCTCCCATTTTCTTATAAGTCTTTACAATCCATCCACTCTTGTACGCCGAAGGTTTAGTATACTTCTCGTCCGCCATCTGTTTGACTCTGGCGTATAGTTCTTTATCGATAGGTTGGTTCATGGTATTTAAATATAAAATAGTTTATAAAATAAAATAGTTAAGTATACCATGCACGTAAACTGTCCTCATTGTGGAATCTGTATTGAAATCGCTGAGATTAATTGCGGTATATTTAGGTGTGGTATACACAAAGCAACAGGAGAGCAAGTATCACCTCATCTATCAAAAGAAGGATGCGATACATTAAAAAATACAGACAAGATCTGGGGATGTTCTCGTGCATTCAGGTATAATGAAGGGAAACTTGTCGTGTGCGATTATATTTGAGGTAGAAGGGAATCGAACCCTTCACAAGTCCTAATAAGTTAGGAGCGTCCTCCGCTTAGTATACTTTACCCCTTTGTGTAGTTTACCCAACCCATTTCTTTGCAAACCTTTCCAACTGAACCAGTTCCGCTAAATAATTCTAGTATACGCATGTAATTAATAAATATTTAATTTTAAGCGATTTTATTGTCCAATAAGACGTTTGACAACAATATCATTTTCAGATGGTTCCTTGAACTTTTTGAGAAATTGTCGATATAGTTTGACTTTATCTGTACTCTTACGATTCAAGAACCGCATCCATGCTACCACGTAGAAACCGCAAGAGGTGTGATCGATGTCTTGAAGTTG
>Ga0181355_1000648_pt1 | contig 14900 bp, 23 predicted proteins | sample Fa13VDMM15DN_FD_130099 | JGI IMG/M metagenome (GOLD analysis project Ga0181355, IMG submission 130099) | Freshwater viral communities from Lake Michigan, USA - Fa13.VD.MM15.D.N | ecosystem: Environmental > Aquatic > Freshwater > Lake | place: USA: Michigan | collected 2013-09-23 | reverse complement strand
ACTGGCCGTAAGGCTTAATGTTCGACAACAAATGTGCCGGGATGTCCCCGTTCGGACATTTGGCTAGTTCATCCGGCGTCACAAACTTGCGGCTGGGGTACATCAGTCGTCGTCTTTCATCTCGATAGCGGTCAACAAAACAGTTGCAGTAAGCAGAATACCCGTAATCCAAAGCGCCTGAGTTCTCGTCTGGCCTGACAACGTAATGATGATGTAGGCCGACGAGCAGGCCGCAACCACCAGGGTAGCAAGGGCAGCCAAATATTTGCTCATACCGGCGACAATATCATTTGCGGCGGGACGCCAATACCGGCGCTGCCGCCAACACAGCACCAATAGCGACAAGCGCCCGACGCTGCCCGACAGTCACATTCGAATCCGCTGGGACATACGAATCGAGGCCGCCCCCGAAAATGTTGACCTGTTCCTCGAACTCCCGTTTCACCTCAGTAGGGGCCTGACTTACGACCTGAGCAATCTCATCCAACTGCTCCCCAGTCAAAGTGTCGATGTTGGTGGCGATGGCTTCAATCGCTGCCTGCGCTTCTTCTGGTGTCGAGATTTCCGAGAGAACCTCGATGGCCTGCTCAGGTGTTGCCGGTTCAATCGGCAGGGAGGTCGTCGTCGGAATCGTCGTCGTTGGTACAACGGTAGAAACGTTCACGCTTGGGGAAATGACCACAGTTGTCGCCACCGGACGCATAGGTATCGAATTCGTAGTCGTCGGGAATGTTGTCGAAACTGCCGTGCTCGTAGGTTGCGATGATGAAGGCAGAGATGTTGGAGATGATGTCGGGGTCAACGAGGATGACGGCAACTCCACGGTTGTCGTACTCTGCTCCGTCGAGGTCGTCGAGTCCGGCAGGGTCGTAGTCGATGTCGTCGTGGTCGGGTCTGGCTGTGTCGTCGTAGTGCTGGATGATGTCTGCGAAGGCTGCGTTGTCTCGGGCGAACTCGATGGCACGGTCGTAGGCGGCTCGTTGCTCGTCGTCGTCGTATCCAGCCATGTGGTTACTGTACTACTCGGCTCTGGTTCTACGGTTGTGGTTGATATCTCTACAGTTGTGGATTCAACTATGGTGGTAGTCGATGAAGTTGTTGTCTCTGGTTCTGTTGACGTTGTTGTTGTCGGCTCTGGCAGCGTTGTGGTTGTTGTGCTTGTCGTTGTTGTGGCTTCTTGGGTTGTGGGCACAACTGGCGAAACGGATGTCTCTAGGTCATACTGAACACCCGACCACCAAGCGTTCGGGTTACCGCAACACACACCAGCCCTAAGCCGATACCAGCCTGGTTGCAGTTCAATCTGGATGTTCGACTGCAAGCCGTACCAGTCATCATTCTGGGCGAGAAGTTGACCATCAGAGTTGTACAACCACAGCATGGGGTCAGACCCGTAACCGGCAGCAGCATGGGTACGGGCAGAGAAAACTGTGGTGGTATCAATCTGATACCAGTAGTCGGTCGCTTGGGTGACCCGAATGTTTTGTGCCTTTGCGGTAGCCCCCAACGCTATGAGGGCGAACCCGCAGATGACTATTGCGGCTTTACTCAGCCGAAGGAATGTCCGGCTTCTTGCCGAAGGCAATCGCCACTTCCTCCTTGGAGAGAACTCCATCCTCAGCCCAGAACCGGAGCAACTGTTCGGTCACCTTGGCGGCGGCCATGAACCCGGCGAGGGCGGCAGCCTTCCACAGTTCGACACCGATGACAGCGCCACCGGCAAGTGCGCCGAGGGCGGTGCTTCCGAAGACGGCGAATACTCGCCCGATGACAGTTTGAATCTTAACCATGGTTACTCCTAGTAGTCGTGTTTGATGATGTAGGTGACGACAGCGTATGGCTGAAGGTTGCTGTGCGCTTCAGAAGCATTTGCGGCAGCAACGTTTTCGGTATTTCCACTCACAAGGTGGGTGTGGCCCACTGAGTTTGCGTTAGTTGTCCCCGATGTCTGGTTGCTTGCCTGCGCAATAATGCCTGAACCCGCACTTGGTGCCACAGTTGTCAACGTGCCAGAAGGCGTTTCCGTAAAAGTTATGCTGTGCGTATGGCCAACGCTTTCGCCTTGACTGGTAATAGAAACGCCGTGAAGGTGCGCAGGAAGACCAGACTGGGCGGCGGTCAACGTAACAGTCTTAGCGCCACCAGTCTCAAAAATCGCATCAAACTCCGTTTGTGCACCGTCCAAACCAACAAGGGTTCTGCCCTTAAAGTTCGGGGTGGTGGTGCCAACCAAAGCACGAAGTTCCGTATACGAGGCGCTAATCGAACCGCCATCACACAGCAACCAGCCAGTCGGGGCAGAAGTTCCACCATACGGTGCAATGGTTCCGACCGGGCAAATCAATTTCAATGTCGCCAGAGCAATGTCATCAGCCACGACCGTGCGGTCAGCAATCTTCGCTGAAGTGACAGCAGAGTCAGCGATACCAGCCGTAGCAACTTGACCCCACTTGATGCCGTTCGTCTGAGCCGAATCAACCTGCAGCACATGAGCGTTCGTTGCCCCAACAGCCAAACGGTTAATACTTGAACCGTCAGTGCTGATGAGGTCACCCTTAGTGGTCATCACCGAAGCGATCTGGTTCGCTTCATCAGCCTCAGTAGCGGTAAACACCGGGTAGATCGCCGCAGCAGCATCGTGGGCTGCACCAACCGTGTCATCCACGCCACGCACCACAGTCAAAACCAGCGTAGAAATGTTCGTAACCCGAACCTTTTCCTCTTTTGAGGTGCCGGGGTCGATCACAGCGAAGAACGGGTACGATGTCGGCCAGCCCGTGACAGACGCAACGCTGACGTTTGTAGCGGATGCATTGATGCCAGCGCTCAGCGTCGTAGAGGCAGGTGCGCCCTTGTATGCTCTGCGAACGGGAAGTGCCATTTGTGCTCCTAGTTTTCTACGCTTCTCATAATAACAACAGCCGTCCCTTCCCAATCCCACTTGGAGCCGTAGGCATCAACTGGTATCCAGCGGAGGTCCTCAACAATAACCGAATGGATGCTGCTGCCGATCTGTAGAACAACGATTCTGGGGTTGTAAAGCAGTTCGTCCAAAGCATCGGTTTCTTCCTGGATGTCCAGGTAAACCTCTTTACCGTTTTTCAGTTTGATCTTATTGTGGAGAAGGACAGGCACGGAGAAGGTTTGGGAACGGAACGGGGCAGCGTAGGCTCGGGCCATCCAACGGGTAACAATCGGGCCTTCGGTGACGGTTGTGCCCCGTGTCAGTTCCAGTTTGAACTTGGCTTCGATGGCCCGTTCATCGGAACCTGCGAAGGTGTTTTCGACAAACCCTGCGGTAGACATCGTGCCAAGGTTCTCGTAGTTTGCTTCGTCGTTGGCAAGGTATGCGGTGACGGAACCTTTGAGTGGTTCGGTACGGACATCGACTCGGGCGACGAACTTGCGGTCAGGGATACCCCAACGGTAGGTGCCGAGTTCCAATGTGCCGGATGCGACAAGACTGGATGTGTCTTCAGCGATAACTCCGATGCCGGAAATTGTGAAGACTGGTTTGTTTTCGAAGATGACGACGTTTGTGACATTGGCGTTCGAGTCGTACATGAGGTCTGTGGCGTAAGCCGGAGTATTCGTTCCAGTGAAAGTTGAAAGGTCCAGCCGACCAAGACCGCCAGAAGTACCATCATAATTTGTCCATGTAAAGTAAGAAAACCTGTCGTTAGAAGAAAACTTTTTAACATCGCCGTTTGTTGGGATAAGTGGTCCGGCAACAAGGTTCGAGTTGCTGTCCGTTGAACAGAACCGGACACCTTTATTCGTGCCAAGGAGAATAAACCCGAGATAGCCAGAAATGGTTGTGGCTACTTCGCCTGTGGGCAGTTCAAGAGCGACCACACCGCTATCCAATGCACCAGCAGAAGTAATTGTAATCTTGTAGACCAACGATTTCTTACCTGAGTAACCTGCGGCATAGACAGCGTTTTGACCAGTTGCTACGCCAACCCAGCGGAACTCTGTATCTGCCGGGGTGATAATACTTGCTGGGCTGCCACCGCTATTGATAGACCGCAAAATGTGGTCGTGAGAACCAAACATGAATTGTTTAGCAAAATTAAGCATGTAATACGAATCGCTTGAGTTGACAAACTTGGTATTCGAAATGACGGAAACGGAGGTACCGGGGATAATTTGGCGTACTCCATCTGACGGAAACGCTAAATAGATTTTGTATCCGTCGGTAGCCATTGCAGCGCAAGTTCCACCGGGTTCATTGGTGCAATCTGTCCATGTCGGGCTAGACGCAAACGGGTCCGTAGAAAACTTGACATCACCGTTCAAAGACACATAAACACGCCCGCCCTGAAGAACCATATGGCTTTCGGTAGCCGCAGAAGACAACGACAACTTTGTCTTGTTTAGCAGGCCAACCTGGCCCTTGGTCCAAATGTCGATACCTTTCGACTTGTAGAACCGGTAATCCTGCCCACCAGCAATATCCGCATACTGCTGACCTGCACCCAAATGCCACGAATCCTGACCACGCCTCCACAAGCCGCCAGGGTTAATCGCAGCCTCGCCCGGTGCAGTTGAAATGTCCTGCGAATCACGCACCCGAGGCTCATAGCCACGCTGAAACTCGCCAGATTTCTGATCGACCATGTACGGGCGGCCGTTAATAGCCACCGGGTACACAGACGGAACAAGCGTCGTCTGTCCTGTACCAGTAAAGAACGCCGGGGTATTACGGTACGGCAGCGTGAACGCTGCTACAGCCACGGCTTACGCCCTCTGCAGAAACGTCGGATACAGACGGGCAAGACGTTGCGCCTCAGCCGTAATACGGTCCCTGCGCATACGCAACAGATTCGTAATCGAGTTCGCCACAGCACCAGACGGAACCTCATCCGAACGGCGGGTATCGCCCTGCGACTCAGTAAAGTTACGCTTCACCTCACGGGGAGCCATCAACCTGATCTGCGACCCAATCACCAGAATGTCCTCAGCGACAACCGGGAACCCAGAAATGTTCTGAAGGTCATCAGCCTCAGCCACAACCCTGCCAAACGGGGCTTTATAGGTGATACGGATATCGCCGTTCGACACATCCGAATCGATCTGCAAACCGAACGTGGACCCGAAATCCTTAGTCGGCATGTTCCGCAACAGTTTGTACGACGACACCTGCTTGTAGTCATCGGCACGATACCGGTAACGGACATCAATCAAATCGATAATGTCCAAAGCACCGGGCAGGTTCATCTGACGGTTAGACGAATTGTACGTTAGGTCCAGATTCTTCACTTGGAACAAACCGTTCACCGGGCTCGACAAGTCCGCCAACTCGTCGTTCACTGCTTCAAGAATCTGGTTACGAGGGAACCTGGGGTTGATAGTACACACCGAACCGCCCGTGTGGGCTGCCGCAGTCGTACCATTAAAACCCCGCTCAATCGTCAAAGTTTTAGAAACTTCGATGACATCCCAAACGTAAACCTGCTCAGACCCAATCTCAATCACAGACCCCTGACGCACCGAACCGAGGTCGTAAGTCAGAACGCACGAAGTAGCCGTCGCCGTAATCGTGGCAGACAGTTTGTTACGTTCCTCAACAACCCCAGACAACAACTGTCGCTGGGTGCGGGTAATGATCTGGGCAGTAGTAGACACTTACTTCTTCTTCGCCATCCCAGCCTGCGACATGGCAATAGCCACAGCCTGCTTCTTTGACTTCACAACAGGGCCACCCTTGCCCGAGTGGAGGGTGCCGGACTTGAATTCCCGCATAACCTTGCGGACCTTTTTCGCAGCCTTCTTACTTGCCACGCTTTTTGCCCATCTTCTTGGCAGCCTTCTTGGGCTTGCCGTACTCCATCATCCGTTCCTTCTTGCCTTCGGACTTTTCGTGCTTCATCTTGGAAGACTTCGACTTGTACATTTCACCCTTGGCGGACATGGCGGCTCCTTTAGACGGGACAGTCAGATATTAGCACCGAACTTTTCGTCCAGCCGTTCTGCGTATTCAGCGGCAATCTGTGGCACTAACTGCTGTATCAGCCCGTTCATTGCTCGTTGCGCTGAGTGCGGGTCGATGTGTTGGAGGTACAGGACTTTGGGGATGTGGGCTGTTTGGGTTGCGAGGGCTGTGCGGACGATGAGTTCGTAGTCGTCGGCTACTCGCAGGTTCGGGTTGTGGCCTCCGATGGCGTGGTAGGTGGATGTCCGCCATGCCCGTACATGGTTCGGGGATGAAACGATGTGGCTGAGGGTTGTGCGGTTTATTGGGACCCGGCAGGCCCAGACTTGCAGCGTCTCGTCCCAGTAGTGGGAGCCGTAGCCGAGGCCCCAGCCGTCCGGGTAGCGCAGGCTGGAACCGTCCGGGTAGACCTCTGCGCAGTCTGAGTAGGCGAACCCGACTGTCGGGTCTGTGAAGGCTGTGGCGAGTTCCTGGAGGCAGTTTGGGGTCAACTGGTCGTCGTGGTCGGCTTCGACGAGGATGTCTCCGAGGCCGAGGCTGAACGCCATCTTTTTGACGTAGCCGATGTTGCCGCCTGAGGGGACATGGGGCCGGAAGTAGCGGATTCGGTACCGTTCGTCGGAACACATGCCGTAGACCTGTTGTTGGACGGCTTGGGTGGTCGAATCGTCGTAAAAGACGACCTCCCAGTCGGTGTACGTTTGTGCTTTCAGGGAAGCCCAGAGTCGGGCGAGGGTGTCAGGCTTCGTGTTGTACGTCGGTGTGACGACAGAAATCATGCAGGCGGGTCCGGGAAGTTGGCTTCCTCGGACGGCACCCATGTCGCAGGAAAATCACGGAGAGCCTGACGGTATGCAGCCCATGCCGCCTTGTCAACGGGTGCGTCAGCAATCTGTGTCCAGTCGGAGGCGGCAAGTAAACGGTCACGGTGAATACGCATACGCTCCAGCCACCATTCGGACCGGACTTCTTCCGGGTCAAAAGGGCTTCGAAGATTCATCATGCCGCCTCATACATAAACTGGATACGGATTTGGTCGTTATTCGCCAACCCCACGTTAGGTGCGACACCCCAAGCGTTTCCCGAAGCATTCGTGTAGAAGAAATATGCTGTCGTCGTTGTATCTGCCACGGATGTAACGACGTAGTTCGTCGCCGTCGAGGAATCGTATATAAAACCTTGTCCGACGGGCACGAAGGATGTGCGTGCCGTCACGGGCAACGAAACGATTACGTGCGAACCTGCGGTTCCAGTACCCGTAACGGTTAAATAGATTGATGCAAAAACTACTTTCTGGATTTGCCCGTAGTAACTCTGAGCGGTTTGCGTAAATGTGACATTTCCTGTTTGGGTAACTGTTGGTGTCCAGGTTGACCACGCTTTGCCGATGTCGCTTATAGGTAAATTAGTCGTGCCATCTTGCGACTTGCTGAGGTAATCCCAGTTTGCACCGTCCCACACCCGCAGATACCCCGTGTCCGTCTCGTAAATAATCTGCCCCGTGTACGGGCTGGTGGGGCGTGTGCTAGATGTGCACACCCCAGGGCGGAGACCAGTTGCGCTACTAGAAATGCTCATGGGATACCAACCACGGTTATTTTACGATAATCATACGAACCGCTTGCTGTCACGTTACAACGATAACGCATCGTAAACGTGTTCGAACCAGCCGTCAACGTCGTCAACAAATAGGTTACGCTCGACATGGTTGCAGCCGAAATTGCGCCAACCGCCGCCGAGTTATCGTCAATCGCAGCAATGCTTGATGCCCCGCTAACCGCACATCCAACAAAATTGTAGTTTCCAGCGCAAGAAATTCTGGCTGAAATTGTGATGAGGGCTTTCGTTCCTGTTTGCAGTGTGACTGCTGGGTCAGTACCAGATGATGCTGCAAATGCTGTACCTGACGGGTTGTTAACCGAGGCGTTCTGTGTGTCTGATTGTGGGGTGAGGCATACCCATGCTGAGCCGTTGTAAACAAGCAACTGGTCATTATCTGTTTGGTAGATGAACTGTCCCTCGTATGGGCTGGCGGGGCGTGTTGAAGAAGTACAGACACCCGGCTTAGCAATCGCAGACGGAGCGAGGTAACTAGATATCGGCATTGGGGGCCTCCTGCTCTGCGAGCCACGCTAGGTACTGCTCGGCAAGTTCAGGGTTCTCTGCGAGGTTAAAACAGAACTGCACTATTACGGTTTCACCGTACTCAACAGTTTCTGTTTCGTAGCACCCCATTATTGAATCTTTGTGTTTGATGAAGCGCATTACAACTCCATCTCAAACGCTATGTACCCAGCGTTATTATTGTTTGCTTGTAGAATTGCTGGCCTGTATTGCGTTGCGCCAGTCACCGTAAAGTTTAATGCTACTTGCATTGTTGAATTATGTGCCACCGCTACGGCTGAAGGGGTTAGCGGAACATTGTTACTGTCACCCGGGGCGATATTTGCGTAGGTGGTGTTTGCTGTCGCTGGAGCGGTTCGGGGCGGGACAATAAGGTTTACAACACACGCAGCATTGGTGGTTGATGTAAATGTGCCATAGCCAAATGGCCCGTATGCCGTGCTTGCAGTAAATCGCTGGTAGTACCGCTGGCAGAGTTGTAGTTCGACACCGATAGGGCGCTGCTCAAACGGGGTCGGTTGATAGTTCTGCTCAAGTTGAACACCCGTTATGTACCACTCACCAGTTGTTGCAGATGCCACATTAGTTTGACCGACAGCACGATTGGCAGATACCTGTGCTCCCCATGTTGTATTAAGTGTTCCAGACGTCCACGTGCTTCCTGCGCCAAGCCACCAATAAATAATAAAACTTGTATTGGCATCATTATCTAATACACCACTTGCGTCGGCAGGGAACAAAATAGTTTTGTATTCCCATGTGTTTGAAGCCAACACCGTGTATGAAGCACTGACTGACCTGAGGTTATCTGAGTCCTCTAGTTCGCAAATAAAAGTACCTGTTTGAAAAGACTTTACCCAAAAAGAAAGAGTGAAAGGTTTTGCACCAGAGGTTCCTTTAGCAAATTGCTGAAGGTTTTGTCCTTCAATTTTTTGTCTTACAATGCAATAATCACCAGCAGCAGGTGAAGCATCGGCAGTAGTGCAATCCATTTTTAGGGAGTTACGAAAACCCGACCCAGTTGGTGCATCAGCAACAGTTGTTTGGCTCCATGTGCCGAGTGAACTAATAATAGTGTTCCAACGGTCTGCCGTGTAATACCCGTCCGTGGTTATGCTTGCGACGGCTGTGCCAACAGCAGAACGTTGGCTAACCTGCATTGCACCGTTAATGACTAGGTTGCGGAACCCCAACCCCGCAGGCAACAACGCCGACGAACCCAACGCAGCAGAAATACCCATCAGACTTCTTTTTCCCACCCCACGGCAGTAACCGTCACCACAGAACCAGTATCCGCATACCCGTAAAACTGTTCCGTAGCGGTCATCACCAAAGCCGTATCCCAAATAATTGTGTCACCGGCAGCAATCGGCAACGCTGAGAACAGTCGGTTCGCAGCGGTTGCCGCCGTACCGACAGCCAAATAAAACACTCGGTCAGCGCCGTCCGTGTTGCAAATCGCAATCTGCTTCACAACCCACACCCTGCTCGACGGGACAGCCGAACCAACAGTGGCGTTCGATGCGGTCAATGCGGCTGGCCCAACCAGTCGCTTTTCTGTGCGGTCACCTACAGCCAATTTATGCTCCTACGTCGGTCGTGATAATTGCCGTGAACTTCGGGTCGTTCATCGGGTCGGTGGACACAGCAGAGTTTACCCATTGGCTTGTACCCGAACTGTAGACAAGCGCCTGACCATTCGCCGGTGTGCCAGTAATTGTCACATCCGTCAGACCATCGAGTGTCTGCGAACCCTGCGGACCCTGGGCACCTTGGGCTCCCTGCGCACCAATAAGACCCCAAAAACTCGGGCTGGATGCTGGCGTGTTGCCAGTGTTGGAAGACTGCAACGAGAAATACGAAGAGCCCGAACTGAAAACAACGTCGCCGTAGGTGTAGGTTGTGCCGCTGGAATAGGTGCCGACATAGTTCCATTGGAAACCTTGAGGACCCTGGGCACCCTGAGGCCCCTGGGCACCCTGGTGACCTTGCGGACCTTGGAAACCGGTCGGCCCTGTAGAACCTTGAGGACCTTGTGCACCCTGGGCACCCTGGGGTCCCGTGTCACCCTGCGGTCCTTGTGTACCCTGGGGTCCCTGTGAACCCTGAGGACCCTGAAACCCTTGAGGACCTTGTGCTCCTTGAGCACCTGTGTCACCTTGAGGTCCCTGAGCGCCAGTCGGTCCCTGAGCACCTTGAGCGCCTTGTGCGCCGGTTGCTCCTTGAGGACCCGTGGCTCCCTGTGGACCTTGGAAACCCTGAGGACCCTGTGAGCCGGTCGCTCCTTGCGCTCCGGTTGCTCCCTGCGCACCCGTGGCCCCCTGAGCACCAGTAGCACCCTGAAACCCTTGCGGACCCTGAGCGCCCTGAGAACCGGTAGCACCCTGTGCACCAGTAGAACCCTGTGCACCTTGCGGGCCTTGCGCACCCTGTGCGCCCTGTGCACCTGTAGAGCCGATAGCGCCCTGTGCACCAGTCGCACCCTGCGCACCTTGTGAACCGACAGGGCCAGCGTTATCTGAGCCAACAACGGTAATAACGTGGCCGACAGCAACACCGATGGACTCGAAAGCCCTGGTGACGGTTACTTCAACCGATGCCACTAGATTCTCGTAACGTCAGCGAGTACGTTTACCGTGCCCTGTAGAACCGTTGTAATTGTCCCTGAGGCGTTTTCTTGCAGGTCCCAGTAGTAGTAGCCGGGGTCCAATGCTGCGGTGCTTGTAGCAGAAAACACGGCTTGCATCACGCCGTTAGCGCCGTCTGTGATTGAGCAGGTGGCGGTGGCTGAGATCGCTGCAATGTCAGGCGTGGACCGCAACTGGGATGCGTAGGTGCGGCCCGTAATGTTGATTGGGGTGGTGCCGTCAGAGGTCATGGTGACCTGTACCGTTTCGGTGTCACCACGCACAAAAGTTAGGTTCTGAACTCCAGGTGCAGCCATCGGCGCTAGTCTACACTACTTCTTTCCACGGTTCCTGGCTCGGTTCCGTGACGGCGACTCCGACACGATACGACCGTCTTTCGTGTGGCTCATGTCGTTGCCGCCTTTGCCCATGACACCACGGTCACGGCGGACCTTAGCCAACTCTCGACGCTTCGCCATCTGGCCGGGGGATTTGTTGAAGGCTGTGTCGTAAGCCTTCTTTTTCTGTTTCGCTTCAGGGTTGTCCCGGTAGTACTTGGCGGACTTTTTCGGGTTGGCCGCCTTACGGGGAGCCATTACCACTTCACCTTGTCAGCCCAATAGGCGGCAGACATTTTGCCCTTAGCGATGTTCTTGGCGTGGCGGGCTTTGAACGCACGGTTGCGGGCGGTGCCGTCAGGTGAACCTTGAACACCCTGCTGGCCGAAACGAATCAACTTGATCTTGCTGCCTTCTTTGGCAAGGACAGCATGGGACTTTTTTGCATTGGGGGTGCGCTTGGGTTTGTTGTAGCCGGAGAACCGTTCGCCACGATATTCGATGCTCATTGGTTTGCCGCCCAAGCGTTATCGACAAGGTTCGGATACTTGCGACCAGCCTTCGCCGCCCGAGCCTTCGCAGCCTTCTTCTGGCTGTCGGTCAACTTGTTTGATTTCTTGTTCGGGTTCTTCTTATCCCAAAACTGCTTTTTCACGATGGCTCCATTTCAACAGCACCAGAATCAGATAATACCTGATAGGCCCCCGGAGTGATAGAGGCAATTTGCCCTGGGGCCAGAATGTATGTGTCGTTGCCGATGGTCGCTTTCACGGTTCGTTTTGCTCGGACTTTAATTTGGACTGTGGGGGCTTCCCACCCAGGGTTGCTGAGCAGTTTCCCTGGGGGTACGGCTGCTACTAGTTTTTTGGCTGCTTCCGCCCAAGAGAATTTGTTTGTTCCGGCTGGGCGTTTCCGGGGGAGGCGCATGTCGTATGCGTCTTGCATTGCCAGTTTTAATTTTTGCAGGTTGGGTTCGTCCCATTGGCCGACCGTTTGGGCTGGGGATTTGCCGCAGGGGACGGTCCACTGGGCGAGGTGCATGAATTCTCGTTGACCTGTGGATTCGGAGACGATGGTGGGGATGCCCATAGCGATTGCCTGTAGCGGCATCAGGCCGAATCCTTCGCCTCTGGCTGGGGCTACGAAACAGTCAGCCTGGTTGTACCAGTCTCGTTGGGTTTCTTTGTTCATCCAGTCCCGGTACAACTTGATGTTTGGATGTTTGATTTCTTCGGTGTCGAAGGCGTGGGGGGCTGCTTTGATGTGTAGTTCTGCGTCTGGCAGGTTGAGTTCGGTGAAGGCCCGCACAACCAAATCTAGGCCCTTACGGAGCCATAGGGAGCCTCCTGCGTGGAACCTGAACGGGCCGTCCGTGTCACGGTCTTGCGGCTTCCAGAACGTCAAATCGACCCCGAGTGGTACGCAAGTGACATCCGGGTGGTATTTGGAAAATAGTTCTACATTGTGTTCGCAGGGGACAAGAATCTGGTCGAACTGGTTGAACCACGGGTGCATGAAGTTTGGCATCGTGTCTGTTTCCCACATTGTAAACAGGACACGGTGCTGACCTTTATGCCAACCAGGAATGGTGCCCGGTAACTGCATATGCACATTGACCGAGGCATGTTTGTCGAACGTTACCGTTTTCGGTGCTGCTGACAGGAAGCCGTCGAGCATGGAGCCGTAACCAATTTTGGGGTCACCAACCCCAGTCCAAGACTGGTAATTCACACTCTATAGACTAGCCTGTATGTCAACCTTGTCGATATACATTCCGACATGGAATCGACAACATCTTCTGAATAGATTGCTGAAAAGCATTGAACCGCAACTGTGCGACGAAGTTGACGTTTTTGTTTCGGTCAACCACAAACCCGATTACGACCTGCCGGATTGGGTGAGCCGCCGACAAACCAGAATCAATGTTGGTGGTGATGCCAACATCATTCCCGGCCCAACGCTTGTCAACGGGGAATATGTTTGGGTTATGGGGGATGACGAACAATTACTTGATGGTGCAATCAAAGCCTGCCTGTATGCCATCAAATCAAAACCTGGGCTAATTATTCACCCTGATGGCAAGTTCAACATGGGGGTGCCCATTGGGGCGGAGTTCGAAAACTATGGGGAGTTCTGCAAAGCGGCAATGAAAGGCAACTCTGGCAGGTTGATAACGGCGCACACGCTGATTTCATCCAACACTTTTATACGCACCGCCTACGACCCCGCTATCGCCATACAAAAAATTGACACCCGTTACGGGTTCCATTATGGGATGCTCAACAATCTGTTCGATAAACCTGTTGCGATTGCTCCACACCCCACGGTCCGCTACGGGTCAGAGGCCAGCATTTTTCTGCAACCCAAGGACATGATTGACGAACACATGGCGGCATACCCGCAGGTTATCTACGACATTTTTGAGTGGGTCCAGGAACGAACAGGTGTGGAGATTCCTCGCAGTTGCTACGGGCGAGGGTTTGATTAACTGGCTTCAGCCGGAGCCGACTTAAGCCCTTCGATCTGCCACTTCTCAGTAGCGTGTTTCTCCAAAACAGAACATCCGTCTATTTGTCTTGGCTGCAACCCCTGTTGACGTAAACGCTTGTAGGCAGGCATGTCTCGCTGCCAGCGGCGTTCACGGTCGTTCGTTTCACCAACAACAGAACCTCTGGTCGTGGTGGTGTTTGCGCCCATACGGACACCAAGAATCTTGCAACCGAAACATCCGTCAACATCTGTCGGATGGATTTCCCTATGCTTCAATGTAAGCCCCATAGCCTGCTGCTCGCAGGTCCGCTTCTTCCTCGGCGGTAAGAGGATGGATGTGGCCGCCGTGGTAAATCTTAGCGATGTCATTCACATCTGCCGGGTCAGTTTCAATAAACTGTCCGTTGGTCAATTTAAAAACATTGCGGCCTCTCGGCCAGCCGGACAGATACGAAAAGATGCCTTCACCGCTTCCGTCGTCAAACAAAACAAACGGGTCGGTCGGTGGACGAAACGTTGCCATTGCCCAAGAATAGCAAGAACCCGCCACCCCAACGATGACGGGTCCTTACTACCAGTTGTGGAAAAGGGTTTTCTCTCCCCATTCGCAACAACGCTAGTAAAACACAAAGCCCCCTCCGACGCAAATCGGAGAGGGCCTGTGTTTCCTTGTCGGAAGAGTTAGGCGTTGCTGCCGATGCTCGAAGCCGACTCGATGCGGCGCAGGGCTTCCTGACGGAACACGCCGTAACCGACGAAGTGCTTCCAGCCCACCGGGCGGAAACGCTTGAGGAGGTCCGTGACGGTGCCGTACACGATGGTCGGCTGTGCGCCGTACTCGCCGCCGAGGCTGATGCCCTTGGCGAGAGCCTGACGACCCATGATGAGGGTGCCGTAGACATCGATGGTGCCCGACGAGGACGAGTTGTTCGACGCATCCACGAACAGCGGCGCACGGGGCGACTCGATGAAGCGCACCATGTCGATCATGCCGATCTCGCCGTTGTACAGACCTTCGCCACCGACGTACTTGTAGGAGTCACGCCAGCCGCCAGCGTCCACGTTCGAACGGAAGTCGAACGAAACGTCGGGGTGGATGAATCCGATGTACGAACCGTTGACGGTCGGAACGTTTGCCTTGCGCAACTGTGCGACGGCCTTGCGGACATCGTTGATGTGCAGAACGTCATCGGTGTTGATGGTCGTGCGGCTCGACGGGTCGGTTGCACCGCCCGTTGCGTACAGCACGTTGTCGCCAGCCTGAAGAACGTCACGGCAGATCGAGTCAATCGACAGACCGGCGTTGAAGCCGACAGCGTTCGCCGCAACCGGGTCAACCGGGAGGAACGAAGATGCCCGCAACTTGGCGGTCGTGACGGTTGCATT
>Ga0181355_1000646_pt1 | contig 14911 bp, 15 predicted proteins | sample Fa13VDMM15DN_FD_130099 | JGI IMG/M metagenome (GOLD analysis project Ga0181355, IMG submission 130099) | Freshwater viral communities from Lake Michigan, USA - Fa13.VD.MM15.D.N | ecosystem: Environmental > Aquatic > Freshwater > Lake | place: USA: Michigan | collected 2013-09-23 | reverse complement strand
GGTAATGTTGGCATTGGTAACACGTCCCCTGCGCAAAAGCTTTTTGTAGATTCTGGCAATATTGGCTTATCTAGTGGATATGATATCGTATCACCTGACAATTTTGCGATTTATGATAGTTCATCTTCTATAGATCGTTTTTCATTTTCTACATCAAACATATATAACGCCAGAACATCCGGTTCTCACATTTTTCAAATTAATGGAAGTGAAGTTGCTCGCATTGCTGCCAATGGTAATGTTGGTATTGCTACTAATTCTCCGTCACTCCTGTTTCAAGTTGGATCTAGAGGTGGATTTGGAAGCGACGGCGTTTTTTATTGGGGAAGTGCTCTTACAGGAAATAATCGAGGCACTTTGTCATGGGACACTGAAATTGCAAGTGTTAATGCAGCTAATAATCTTGTATTAGCTACTAATGGCACAACTGAAAGAGTTAGAATTCTTGCTAATGGCAACGTTGGTATTGGCAACAGTGCTCCAATAAGACCATTACATGTTTATCTTGGTGGGGCGACTGTTGGTGGCTATCAAATGGTATTGCACAGTCAGACTGGCGGATATGGTGCTGGTATCAGTTTCCAATCTCAATATACCGGTGGCTCTCTTGCAGAAATGGCTCGTATTACCGCAGACGGTGAAAGTTCGTGGGGAACTACTGTTTCAACTCAAGATGCCGGTTTAAGATTTTATACAGCACTTGATGGAGCAGTTGCAGAAAAAGCTCGACTGGATAGTTCTGGAAACTTTGCAATTGGAAACACATCTCCAGGTGAAAAACTATATGTTTATGTTCCGACTTTTGGACAAAGAACATTTTCTGCATTTGATGGTTTCTATAATTATAATCTTGGAGGTGGATCGGCTGGTGTAGGAACTGAAAGATTTTCAATCTCTAAGACTTCACATATTTTGATTATGGACAATGTGTCTGGTACGGCAACAACCTCGACACAATACGCATTTAGAATTCAGGGAACTGATGTAATGCGTATTACTAATGCCGGTGATGTTGGCATTGGTACAACCACACCAAGAGCAAACTTAAGCATTGGTACGGCTAACTCTAGTGCGACCATTACTCGCTCACTTCATCTTGGTTATTCTGCAGCTGATTTCTATGGATATAGAATCACTAATGTTTGTAATGCTGCTGCACAGGCTGCAGGCACTCTGACTATTCAACGCGGAAATACTGCCGCATGGATTGATGATATTACTATTACAAACACTGGCAACGTCAGTGTCACCGGTGTTTTCGCTGCTGGTAATACAACACTCACTGGAACAATTGCAACTCCACTTGGAACAAATGCTGCTCCATCATATACCTTTACAGGCGATCTAAATACAGGCATGTGGTCGCCATCCTCTGATACTCTTGCATTTAGTACCGGCGGTATCGAACGAGCACGTATTCGTAACAATGGCTTTTTTGGTGTTAACGTAGATGCTGGTGCAATGTTGCATGCACGAGCTGCCGCATCAAATACTATGGCTTTAGTTGGCCAGTTGGATGTAGCATCAACCGACGCCACGGATAATCATGGTTTTCGCGTATCTGTTGATGCTATTACCAATATTGTACAATTGGCTTCTACCGGAACAAACGCCGGTGGATTTACATTATTAGCTGGCAGCACAGAGCGAGTGCGTTTATTATCTGGTGGAAACTTTGGTATTGGTAATACTGCTCCAGCTCAATTGTTACACGTGCAAGGTATTGGACTGGCAACTACAGATTTCAGAGCTCCGACATTTGTTGATAGTGACAATACTGCTTTCTTTTTTAATGGTGCTGGAAATACTGTTGCTAATAGTGTACAAACAACAACTCTGGGTGTTGGTACTACACCAACTGGCACAACTGGTGAAATTGTAGCTACTAATAATATTACAGCGTACTTCTCAGATGAAAGATTAAAAACGCGTTTTAGTAATATTCCAAATGCCGTAGATAAGATTATGTCACTGAGTGGTTTTTATTATGAACCAAACGAAGTTGCTCAGGCTTTGGGATATGAAAAGAAAACTGAAATTGGTGTATCTGCTCAAGAAGTACAAGCTGTATTTCCGGAAATTGTAGCACCAGCACCTATTGATAATAAATATTTGACAGTAAGATATGAGAAGCTTGTTGCGGTTTTAATTGAAGCAATAAAAGAACAACAAGCAAATATAAATAGATTAGAAGAAAAAATCAACTCATTGGTAGAAGATAAATAATGGAACTCACATACACCTGGCAAATTAACCGTTTAAAGAAGCAAAATAGTCCTTCTTTACAACTGAATGATATTGTTATTCAAACATATTGGGAATATACTGGTACCAATGAAGATGGTTTGACTGGAACTTTTCATGGTGCAACACCATTTAGTCTTGATCAAGTAGATCCTGATAATTTTACCACGTATGAAAATTTAACCGAAGAGCAAATAATTGGCTGGATTCAAAATACAATAGATAGTAATCTATCGTATAAAGCTCATATTGATGCTCATATCAATGAGCAAATTCAACGTAAAATAGATGCTAACACTAATAATGTGACCGATGTAAATTCTGATAATTTTCCTTGGTCTATGTAATGGAGAATAATTATGGAAAACACTGACTTTGATTCGCAACTTGTTGAAAATCAGCAATTAGCAGTTACAACTGTTAAAATTGAATTGAATGTAAATGAAATCAATATAATTATAGGAGCTCTGCAAGAACTTCCTCATAGAGTCGTTGATGGTTTACTTCGTAATATTATGGAACAAGCACAATCGCAACTAAAAGGATGATTAATATGAAGAACACATTAGTTTTAGCACTTACAACAATGCTTTTAGCAGCATGCACTCCTGCAGCACCTGCAGCAGACCCAGTTGGTCCTGGTGAAGGCGGTGGTCCTGCAGAAGTTCCAGTTAACGAAAAAGAAAAGTAATCTATGACTCTACCAGCATCTGGTGCGATATCTTTTGCCAATGTTAATGTTGAGCTCGGAAGAAGTTCAACCGCTGCTTTAAATCTTAATGAAGGCAGCGCAACTGTATTAGGACCTCGGTTTTTGGCTGGAAAATTTTCCGGTGCAATTGCCGTGAGTGACTTATATGCTCAAACATTATTCACTGTTACGGGAGGTTCTACCACAGCATCAGGTTTAGGGTTTCGAACCGGTGCTGGTAGTAATACAATTACATCGTCATCTGCCAATGCCGGCACTATTGCTGGAGGAAATACACCACACTCATATTTGTGGGAATATGTGAGTGGTGATACACTTACAGTTACTACTGGCACATCTATTAGTACTACATTTTCTAAGCTTTTATCAGTAACCACTCTAGGTGAATCAAATACTGCTGTTGGTGTATATCGATGCCGTGTAACAGACGCAGCTTCTAGAATTTTATATGGTCCTAACTGTACGGTTACACTCACACTAACCGAAAACAGTTAATTTATTTGAATTGCTCGTTTGGATTCAAGGTCCTAAGTTTAGATAAATAAATAGAATCAAAACTAGGATGATCATATGGCTGTACCAACAACAAAAGCTGAATTCAAAGAATATTGCCTGCGTAAGTTAGGTAAACCAGTAATTGAAATCAACGTTGATGATGATCAGGTAGATGATCGCATTGATGAAGCAATTCGCTATTGGTATGACTATCACTTTGATGGTTCAGATAGAATATACTACAAACATCAAGTTACAGAAACAGATGTAGCAAACAAGTATATTACTCTTCCAGAAAATGTCATTGGCGCGGTTCGCATCTTTCAGATTGGCGATCCATCAATTCGTGCTGATGACCTTTTCAACATTCGTTATCAGATTGCTCTGAACGACCTCTATACATTAACAAACGTTTCTCTAGTTCCTTACTATATGGTAATGGAACATCTTGCGCTTGTGACAGAACTTCTTGTTGGTCAACAACCAATTCGTTATGCTCGACATAAAGATCGTCTTCATGTTGACATGGACTGGAATACAGTTCCAATTGGTTCATATCTTTTAGTCGATGCATACGAAGTAGTGGATCCAAATACATGGACAGATGCATGGAATGATCGTTGGCTTCAAAACTATGCCACTGCTCTTATTAAGAGACAATGGGGTTCGAATCTGACTAAGTTCACAGGTATGCAACTTCCTGGCGGTGTGCAGTTCAATGGAGAAAAGATTTACGACGATGCTACCGAAGAACTTCGTCGTATGGAAGATGAGATGATTTCATCTTATTCTCTTCCTGTACTCGACATGATCGGATAAGATCTTGACTACCAATTTCTATTTCAATAACTTTACAAATAGCCAAGAACAACTATTGATAGAAGATCTCGTAATGGAATCTATCAAAGTGTATGGCCATGATATGTATTATTGTCCTAGAACATTGATAGCTAAAGATGATATCTATGGAGAAGATACTCTCTCCGAATATAAAACTGCATATTTTATTGACATGTACATCAAGAACGTCGATAGTTACGAAGGTGATGGTAACTTCTTATCTAAGTTTAATCTAGAAATTCGTGATCAAATGACTTTAACAGTCTCTGTTCGTAATTTCTTAAATGAGATTGGCAGTATAGAAAATATTGCTCGACCTCAAGAAGGTGATCTTGTTTACATTCCAATGTTAGATCGTCTTCTACATATTAAGTATGTAAATAAGAATGCCGTGTTTTATCAGATGGGTGCAATCCAGATGTATGATCTGGTTTGTGAAATGTTTGAATACAGTTCAGAAAGATTCAGCACTGGCATTGCAGCTATTGACAACATCGAAAAAGATCTTTCTCTCGATGCTACAGAATATTCTTTGCTTACTCAGGATGGATTTTTTATCACCGACCAGGATGGTTATCAAATTCTTCAAAGCGCATATAATTTTGAAGAGCAGGCCAGAGATCCTTACGAAGACAATACAGAGTTTCAGTCAGAAGGTGAAAGCATTCTAGACTGGACTCAAATCGATCCATTTAGTGAAGGAAGTGTGTAATGTTTGGTCGTACATGGAATCATGATACACTTAGAAAATATGTTGTTTTGTTCGGAACGCTTTTCAATAATATTTGGATTACAAGAGATAGCGCTACCGGCGAGTCGATTCAAACACTTAAGGTTCCTTTGTCTTATGGACCAAAGGAAAAGTTTCTAGCAAGACTTGATGGCAACCCAACTCTTTCAAATAAAGTTGGTGTTGTTCTTCCACGTATTTCTTTTGAAATGACTTCGTTTCAATATGATTCGGATAGAAAACTAAATACACTTAATAGATTTTATAAGCAACCAACAAACAATGGCACCGATGATCGTATTGCATATCAATACATGCCGGTTCCATATAATATTACGTTTCAAATGTCTATCATGGTAAAAAATGCTGAAGATGGAACTCGAATCATTGAGCAAATTCTTCCGTACTTTACTCCAGAATGGACTGCATCTGTAAACTTAGTTCCTGGCATTGATGCTGTGATGGACATTCCTATTATTTTAAATGATATAAATGTTACGGATAGTTATGAAGGTGATTTCACTGATCGCCGTGCAATCATTTGGGATCTAACATTTACTATGAAAGCGTACATATTCGGTCCAACGAAAAAATCTGGTCTTATCAAATTTGCCGAGGCGAATATTCGTCTTACAGATTCACCGGTAACAGCAAACGCTTTCACAACCGCAAACACTGTAATTGTCACTGCAAAGCCTGGATTAACTCCACAAGGAGAACCGACAAGCAATGCAGCACTGTCAATTGATTATCTAGAAATTAAAGCGACAGATGATTATGGATTTATTAATGACTTTATAGAGAACATCTAATGAGTAATATAGATAAATTTACTGGTGGTGGATTACCTGCAGTAATTGAACAAAGAAAAACAACACAGACTGATGCAGACTTTGAATTTGCTCGCGAAAACATAATGGATGTTATTAACAAAGGTCAAGAAGCTCTCTTTGATCTAATAGACGTTGCTCGTCAAAGTCAACATCCAAGAGCATACGAAGTGCTTTCAACTATGATGAACACCATGGTTGGAGCCAGCAAAGACTTGCTCGATCTTCAAGCAAAAAAGAAGAAGCTTCTTGAGCAACAACCTGATGCAAATGCACAGCAAATAACTAACAATCTATTTGTTGGATCTACCGCAGACCTACAAAAGATGGTTGAAAACATTAAAAATAACAAACATGAATAATTTTTCAAATAAACTTTTTGATAAAGGTTATAATGGTAATCCTCTCTTAAAGAAAGCTCGCCGTAAAATCGAGTGGACTAATGAGATGGTTCAAGAATATATTCGTTGTGCAAATGATCCAATTTACTTTGCCGAAAAATACATTCACATTGTTCATGTTGACCGCGGCCTCATACCGATCAAGTTGTATGATTATCAAAAAGATATTATACAAAAACTAACCAACAATCGTCGCGTTACTGTTGTTACTTCTCGTCAGGCTGGTAAAACAACCACTGCTGCAGCAATTATTTTACACTATATTTTATTTAATGAACACAAGCGTGTTGCGTTACTTGCCAACAAAGGCGATGCCGCAAGAGAAATCTTAGAAAGAATTAAGATCTCTTACGAAGCTCTTCCTGAATGGTTGCAGCAAGGCGTGGTCGAGTGGAATAAAGGTAGCATTGAACTTGAAAACGGATGTATTGTTCTTGCGGCTGCAACAAGTTCTTCTGCTATTCGTGGTAAGTCCATTAACTTACTTTACATCGACGAAGCTGCATTCGTAGAAAACTGGGATCAGTTTTTTGCATCAGTCTTTCCAACAATTTCGTCTGGTGAAACAACTAAGATCTTATTCACTTCTACACCAAATGGTTTGAACCATTTTTATAAAACTTGCATGGGTGCAAAAGAAAACACCAATGGATATCAGTATGTAGAAGTTCCTTGGCAAAAAGTTCCTGGAAGAGGAATTGAGTGGCAACAAGAAACCTTGGCAGCCATGGATTTTGACTATGAAAAGTTTGCACAGGAATTTGAGTGTGCATGGCTTGGTTCTTCCGGTACACTTATTTCTGGTGCTTGTCTTAAGACACTTACACCAAAAACTCCTCTTGCATCAAAGGCGGGCTTTACTCAATACTTTTTAACAGAAGCAGATCACAAGTATGTGTTAATTGCTGACGTTTCTAGAGGTAAAGGTTTAGACTATTCTGCATTTCAGATTATAGACATTACACAGATGCCATACAACCAAGTTGCGGTATATCGAAGTAATTTAGTAACGCCTGTAGATTATGCAGTGGAAATTCATAGGATTGCAAAACTATATAATGATGCTACTATTCTTGTTGAAATAAATGATATTGGCGGTCAGGTAGCAGACACACTATTTTTTGATTATGAAAGCGAAAGCCTAATATATACTGAAAGTGCTGGAGCAAAGGGAAAAAGAATTTCAGGCGGATTTAACAAAGCGGCTGAAAGAGGCATACGTACTACTAAAACAGTTAAATCAGTTGGATGTTCTATACTCAAATTGCTTGTAGAGCAATATCAATTGATAATAAATGATCATGATACTATTAGTGAACTGTCAACATTCTCAAAAAAGAATGCTTCGTATGAAGCAGAACCAGGATGCCATGACGATTTAGCAATGTGTTTAGTTTTATTCGCATGGTTATCTGATCAACAATATTTTAAAGAGTTGACTGATATTCATACATTGATGAAATTAAGAGAAAAAACTGATGAAGATATTGAAAGTGAATTAGTACCATTTGGGTTTATCGAAACAGGACATGACGAAGACGATGTCATTGACATGACTAAGAAGTGGAATCCAGAATTTGCCGGCTTATTTTCCTAATCTAGCCATTTTATAAATAAACCAAAGCTCGTATATAACACCTTCGACTAAGGGAGATAACAATGGCGTTTCAAGTCAGCCCTGGAATTAATGTTTCTGAAATTGACCTAACTACTACAATCCCATCACTGGCTACCACTGTTGGTGCTTTTGGTGGTGTGTTTCGTTGGGGTCCTATCGGAAAATTTATTCTAGTAGATTCAGAAAATACTCTTGCTGCACGTTACGGTAAGCCAACGTCAGAAAACTTTGAAACATTCTTTACAGCGGCTAACTTTCTTGCGTATGGCAATGCTCTATATGTAAGCCGTGCTGCTGTAACAACCGGTTTTTCAAACACCGTTGTAGTTTCAAATGTTAACCTACAGGGCAACAGCACTGTTGTTCTAACCGGCAACACTCATGGTGTACAAGCTGGTCATGCAGTTTTTGGTGCTGGTATTCCAGAAGGAACATTTGTTTCAACTGTAACAGCTAACTCAACTGCTCTTGCTGTTGTCATGACTGCAAACGCTACCACAACAACTGATTCGCAACTAAACTTCTTTGCAAATACTCTTGCTCTGAATGCTGTTGCTAACAGTGGTGTTGTTGAACTGGCAGATAACATTGTCAAGAATGCTGATGACTTCGAAGACAAGGGTCCATCGAATGCTACATTCTCAAGCACTCAATTTGTAGCTCGTTATCCAGGTGATCTTGGTAACTCGCTTCGTGTTTCTGTATGTGACTCTGCAGATCAATATGAGCGCACAATCAATCCATTCAGCAATACAAGTGTTGGTGGTACAGCTGCTACATATCGTCTTGATCAGTTGGCTGCTGCTGGCATCACAATCAGTGTAAACTCATCTGTTGCTAACGTATTCCTTACTTGGGATTCGGGTGCTTCGACACTTACATACGCTGAAACAAAAACTGCTGCAAATACAATTCTTCAGTCGCTATCTGTTGGTGACTACATCGAACTGGGTAATACCACAGTCGGTACACAAACTCTGAAGATTAAGTCGCTTCCAGCACTTACATCTGATGACGCATCAACTCAAGCATTCTTTGCTGTTACATTCGAAGATACTTGGAACCGCGCATCAAACTTCACCGCAAATACAATCTCACGTAAGTGGGAATTCTTCAACACCATTCCAACTGCACCTGGTACTTCACGTTATCTTTCAGATCGTAGCCTAACAACAGTTGACCAAGTAAGTGTTGTAGTTGTAGACGAAGATGGTAAGTTCTCAGGTACTCCAGGAACAGTTCTTGAAGTTTATGAGAATCTATCACGTGCTACAGATGCTATTGGTGAAGATGGTACAACTGCTTTCTACAAAACAATTGTTAATGACAATTCACGCTATGTATGGGCAACCAATGATCGTGGTGAAGCTCCAACAGCCGTTGCAGCAAGCCTTGTGAACTCAACAACAGCACTTCCTTATTCGAAGTCGTTTGTTGGTGGTCGCGATGGTGTAAATGAAAACAACGCAACTGTTGCTGCTCTTGCTTCAGCTTATGATCTGTTTGCAGATGCATCTTCGGTTGACGTATCTCTGATCATGGGAGGTAAGTCGGTTGGTGCATCAAATGGTGCTCAGTTAGCTAACTATCTAATTGACAATATTGCGGAAGTTCGTAAGGACTGCGTGGTATTTGTATCTCCTCAAAAGGAAGATGTCGTAGGTAGTGCGGTTGAAGGTTCACAAGCTTCAAACATTGTAACATTCCGCCAGAGTCTGCGTAAGAGTTCTTATGCATTCATCGATTCTGGTTACAAGTACCAGTACGACAAGTACAACGACGTATATCGCTATGTTCCACTGAATGGTGATATTGCTGGTCTAACAGCTCGTTCGGATGATATACGTGATCCATGGTTCTCACCAGCTGGTTACAATCGTGGCCAAATTAAGAACCTTGTAAAGCTTGCTTATAGCCCAAGCAAGACTGATCGCGATCTTCTTTACAAAAACGATGTTAACCCAGTAATTACACAACCAGGCCAAGGAACTGTTCTGTTTGGCGACAAGACTGCTCTCGGTCGCCCAAGTGCATTCGATCGTATCAACGTTCGTCGCTTATTCATTGTTCTTGAAAAGACAATTGCTACAGCTGCAAATCAGATGTTGTTCGAATTCAATGATGATTTCACAAGAGCACAGTTCCTGAATCTGATTGAACCATTCCTCCGTGATGTTCAGGGCCGTCGTGGTATCACTGACTTCCGTGTTGTTTGTGACGAAACAAACAATACTCCAGAAGTTGTGGATACTAATCGCTTTGTTGGTGACATTTACATCAAGCCAGCAAAGAGCATCAACTTCATTCAGTTGAACTTTGTAGCCGTAAGATCCGGTGTAGAGTTCAATGAAGTTGTCGGCCAGTTCTAATAAATAAAAGAAACTAGGAGGAAAAAGCAAATGGCTTTTAATATCAATGAAATGAGAAGCCAACTGGTCTACGGCGGTGCTCGTCAGAATCTTTTCCAGGTGCGTATCAACAATCCTGCAAATCCTTCGGGCGATCTGAAAACACCATTTATGGTTCAAGCTGCTCAGATTCCGGAATCAAATCTTGGAGTAATTCCCGTATTCTACTTCGGCCGACAAATGAAGTTGGCCGGAGATAGAACATTCGGTGATTGGACAGTAACAGTTATTAATGATGAAGACTTCCTGATTCGTAATGCCATGGAAGAATGGTCAAACCGAATCAATCGTCTAGAGCGTAATGTTCGCGAAATCGATCGTTACAAAACGAATGCTACTGTAATTCAGTATGCCAAGGACGGCACAAAAATTCGCGAATATACATTCAATGGAATTTTTCCAAGTGTAATTTCGCCAATTGAATTGGACTGGAGTTCAGTTGACCAGATTGAATCGTTCCAGGTAACATTCTCGTACGATTACTGGACTGTAAGTGGTGGCACCACCGATAGAGCTGGTGGTCAATAATAAGTAAGGGGTAACCACTCCCCTTACTTTTTTTGTGAATAGGAGTCCGAATGGCCGAGTTATTTGGTTTTGAAATTATTCGAAAAAAACCACAAGTAGAACTCCCTTCCTTCGCGCCGAAGCTCGAAGAAGATGGAGCTCTTGTTGTTTCCGAAGGTGGTGCTTATGGCCAATATGTAGATCTTGAAGGTGCAGTAAGAAACGAAGCGGAACTTGTTAGTAAGTATCGTGAAATTTCTATGCATCCGGATGTTGAAATGGCTGTTGACGATATTGTCAATGAAGCTATTGTTATGGATCCAAAGAAAGAAATAGTATCACTCAACCTTGATGATCTGGAACAACCAGATAACATTAAGAAGATGATTCTAGAAGAGTTTGATAATATCATTGAGCTTCTAGAATTTAACCAACATGCATATGAAATTTTCCGCAAGTGGTATGTTGATGGTAGACTCTACTATCATGCTATCATTGACGAGAAAGCACCACGCGAAGGTATCAAAGAACTTCGCTATGTTGATCCACGTAAAATTCGTAAGGTCAAGACTCAAAAGCGTGTTCGAGCAAATAAGACTACAAACCTAATTATTAATAAAACTTCTGAAGAATTCTATATCTATAATGATAAGGGATTCGCCAAGGCACCTACACAAGGATCTACATATAACGATCCTGGATCACAAGGTATCAAAATTGCTGTAGATTCCGTTGTTAACGTATCATCAGGACTCGTAAATGTCGGTGGCGATATGGTAATTGGTTATCTACAAAAAGCAATCAAACCTTTAAACCAGTTAAAGTCCATGGAAGACTCACTGGTCATTTATCGTATTTCACGTGCACCAGAACGCCGTATCTTCTACATCTATGTTGGTAATCTACCAAAGATGAAAGCTGAGCAATATCTTCGTGATATTATGACTCGCTTTAAGAACCGTGTAGTTTATGACGCACAAACTGGTGAAATTCGTGACGATCGCAAGCACATGACAATGCTTGAAGACTTCTGGCTTCCACGTCGTGAAGGTGGTAAAGGTACAGAAATTACTACACTTCCTGGTGGACAAAACCTAGGTCAGATCGATGACATTGTTTATTTCCAGCGTAAACTATACAAGTCGTTGAATGTTCCTATTACTCGTCTTGATCCAGAAGCACAGTACAATTTTGGTCGTGCTACTGAAATTTCTAGAGATGAAGTAAAGTTTGCTAAGTTTGTTACTCGCCTTCGTGGTAAGTTCTCAGAACTCTTTAATCGTATTCTTGAAAAGCAACTTATTCTAAAGGGTGTTATCACCAGTGAAGATTGGCAAGAGTTTAGAACAAACTTCAAGTATGAATATTCAGAAGATAACCATTTTGCTGAATTAAGAAATACAGAAATTCTTCGTGATCGCATCTCAATGCTTCGTGATATCGATGACTATACAGGCAAGTACTATTCACATGAATGGGTACGTCGCAATGTTCTGTATCAGACTGAAGAAGACATGGAAGAAATTGACAAGCAAATTGCCGAAGAACAAGACAACGAACAATATAATCCACCAGCTGAAATGGGACCCGATGGACAACCGGTTGACCAACCAGGACCTGAAGACACGAGTGGAGCATTAGGTCCGGAAACAGGAAAACCAACTAAGGTACCATCTTTACCTAAGGTTCCGGATTTAGTTAAGAAACCAGCGTGATTATAAATAATAAAAATTTTGGAGGAAACTATGGCCGATATTGATGATCTTATCAACTTTTCTATGAATCAGCAGCCAACTAAGTTCGCTTCTGCGTTCGATGAAATCATGGGTCAAAAAGCAATTGATTCTATTGATGATATGAAAATCTCAATAGCACAAGGCATGTTTACAAACGAAGAAGACGATGTCGAAGATGAAGATGATTTCGATCTTGACGACGATTTAGATCTCGATGACGATGACCTAGATCTTGACGACGAAGATCTTGATGACATCGACTGGGACGACGAAGATTTTGATTTAGATGACGAAGATTTAGAAGGATTCGAAGACGATGGCGAAGACGCTTAATCAATTCCTAGAAGGTTACCTAAAAGTTAAGAATCCTGACGAACAAAAGTTCGTGGATAAGCACGTTGTTGCTAAGCACTCAGATCGTAATGGAAATGGCGATGAAGTGTTTAAGGGTTCGAAAGTAAAGCCAGTTGATCGTCGTAAGGATCGCCATGGTTATAATCCAGGTGAAGACGAGAAGGTGTATGAAGAGCTTCAACCAAAACGTATCAAACTAACTAAAGGTTGGGGTGATGGCGGCAAAAGCATGAAGGCTGGTTATGGAAAGCTTACTGGCAATCAGCATAAAATCGATGCCAACAAGAATGGCAAGGTTGATGCACACGACTTTAAACTTCTTCGTAAGAAGAAAAAAGTTGCTGAAGAAGCCGAGCAAATCGACGAGCTTTCAGATACAGCAAAGCATAAGTATCTAGATAAAGCCGATAAGTATATTATGAATAAAACTGATAAGGCTAACTGGAGAGATAAAAAGACTTGGAATAAGGTCGATCAACGTAGCAAGATTGCGAATAAAGTTGAAAAAGATCTTAAGAGTAAAGGTCAGAAAGTCACAAGTGCTTTAAGTACAAATGAAGAAGCCGAACAGATTGACGAACTTTCAAACGATACACTTCGTAACTACAGAATGAAAGCAAAGCATGATGTTGATATGAAAGGTCCTTTTGCAAAGGATCGCACTAAGAGTCGTGAACTTGCAAATCGTAAGTCGTATGGTGGCCAAATAGCTGGTATTAAAAAAGCTAAAGTTATGGCTAAGGAAGAAGTTGAAGAGCTTGATGAAGTAAACGCAAATCAAATTAAAAAAGATCTTGATTCCGGAATGTCGCATGATGCTGTTATAGGAAAGCATGCAAATAAAAGAACAACCAACACTGACGCAATTCGTAAGGTTATCAAGCAACACGCTTGGGATAAGCGAATGAAGAAAGAAGAAGTTGAAGAGCTTGATGAACTATCACACGACACACTTCGTAACTATAGAATGAAGGCAAAGTCTATTGCCGATCATGGTGGCGATCAACGTACCAAAGGTCGTGAACTAGCTGGCCGTAAGTCATACGGTGGCAGAATGGCTGGAATTGAAAAAGCTAAAGTTATGGCTAAGGAAGAAGTTGAAGAGCTTGATGAAAAGCTAACAGCCAAGACTCCAATGGGAACATATGTCAAGGACTTCCAAAAGTCTGATGCTCCACAATTCAAGGGCAAGTCACAAGAAAAGCGTCGCGCTATGGCAATTGCTGCTAAGCTTTCTGCAGAACGTGGTGGTAAGCCACTTCGTAAAGAAGAAAAACTGGCATCGCTTCTTGATGATTTAGCAGAATCACAACGCAATACAATGCTTGTAGTTTTTGAAAAGCTCAATGAAACAAACCAAAAAAAGTTTTTAGAAGCATGTGAAACACCAGAAGGTGTGGAATATATGCTTGACTTTGCAATTAGTCATAGAGGTGAATAATGGCCGTATCATTTATTTCAAACAAGAAAAACACAGCTGCCACTATTCATGTTTCGGTTGCTAATACTACCATTAAGGTATCTGGCAACAGTGTAACTACAAACGTTGATGCAACCTCTGCATGTCTTGCAATAGATAATGAAGTTCTTTCCGGAGCTTATATTGCACAGGCATATTGGGGTGTTGATCCAGCTGGTTACGTTGTAATTAAACGCGGTACAACTCCTGTTGCAGTATATGATTCAACGGGTTATAAAGATTATGCAGGATGCGGTATGGCTCTTACTGTAGGCCAGACAGCAAATCTTACTGTAGAGTTTGTCGGAACTGCAAATGGTTATGTTCTTCTAGAAGTTCAGAAGGTTGGCACATTTACCTCAGAATATAATAACAGATAAGGTAAAAAGATGAAACTCATTACAGAAGTCTTTGAAGACCTAAGAACACTATAGTCTATGGCCTTTAAAACTTTTAATCAGTTTATAAATTTTACAAGAACTAGTGCAGCGACATTTGTTGGCAGCAATGGCTTTATACAAACGACTCCAGAGTCGGTGAACCTGTTTACATTCTCAGAGGATTTTGACAACGCAGC
>Ga0181355_1000643_pt1 | contig 14928 bp, 20 predicted proteins | sample Fa13VDMM15DN_FD_130099 | JGI IMG/M metagenome (GOLD analysis project Ga0181355, IMG submission 130099) | Freshwater viral communities from Lake Michigan, USA - Fa13.VD.MM15.D.N | ecosystem: Environmental > Aquatic > Freshwater > Lake | place: USA: Michigan | collected 2013-09-23 | reverse complement strand
TTATTGCTGAGGCGGAAAGCAACCCAAATTCAACGGCTGCAAGAATGCTGCCTAAAATGCTAGCAACACCTGCCGCCTGGGGGCTAAACACAAGCCCTCTTGCGTACTATGATTTAGGGCCTGACGGCAATATTGTCCTCAAGCGCATGGCGGCACCAGCTGCACCCGCTGCACCCGCTGCACCAGCACTTCCTGCTGCCCCTGTACCGGTTGCAGCTGCAGCACCAGCACCCGTAGTGCGCAATGATCAAGCAGCAAGAGATGCTGAAGCCATACCTATATTACAGGCAGAAAAGCAAAAAGCTGAAGCAAGGCTATTGGCAGCACAACAGGCAAAAGATACAGCAGGCATTACACGCGCCATGGCTGATGTTGTTGCACTTGATCGTGAATTGAAGTTGCGAGCACAAAAAGCCATGGTGCCTATTGCAACTGCAGCAGCAGCACCTATCCCGGCACCGGCATCGGCCCCTGCAGCACCGGGCATGCTATCTACTGCGGCTCCTATTCCTGCCAACATACAAGGCGCACCGCGTCGTGCTTTGGAGTTGGAAAACGCAAAAGCGGCGCAAGCACAGGCGGCGGACGTCAACAAGTCAAACCTTGCCATACAGGAAAAAGAGGCTGAGAAGCGTACTGCACCGTACATTGCAAAGCATGACTTGCTGGCAGGCTACGACTCTGCAACGGTTGCTGCCAACAATACCAAGTTTAATGAGCTGATACAAATAGTCAAAGCCAATCCGAGAGTTGTAGGCTTACTGACCCACCAAGGCCCTATGTATGCGCTGGCCCAAGCAGCTGAGAGTGGCATCACCACTCCAGTAGGTAGCCTTTCAATACCTGCAAGTGATGCTGTTGCTAAGCTGCAATTAAATCCACAAGAGCAGGCTGTTGCACGCAATATTATGCAGTTGATCTCAGACTTAAATCAGACTGTGATGAAGCAAGGCAAGGCGATTTACGGCCCACAAATTAGTACGTTTGATGCGCAAGAGATGTCTAAGCCTGGATTCAAAACTACTGACCCTGCATCTTTCATTATGTACCTTGCAGCCAAGAACAAAATCACAAACATATACATGGGCAGAATGGCCGATGCGCAATTAGACTATTTTGACAAGAACCCTCGTGCAACAACGGCGTCATTCTTTAAGTCAAAGCCTTACAAGCAACTGGTTGGAGAGTTTGCTGCAACTTATCAAGACTTGGTTAGCAAGTCACCTTACAAATAGGACGCAATATGGCAAACGACACGCAAACAAGCGAAGACACCCCAAAGTCTGCACTAGCAGAGTTGCTGCCTGAGTTGCATGACACAAAAGGCAACTTTTCGTATGAAGCCAACATGCCTGCTGCAGGGGCCAGTGCTCCAGGCCCAGGCGCCACCACTGGTGAAGGCCCATTGGCATTGGATGGGGAATACCTATCAGCTGGTATTGGTGCCATTGCTGGATCCAAAGCACCTAAGTATCGAGCGCCTAGCACTATGGCTGCGCGTTCACGACTTAGCGCTGCAGACGCTACTCTTGCAGGCGCAATAAATAGAGTTGAAATGTTGGATGAGGCATACAGCGCTGCGTGGCATCAGGCCGAAGCTCGATACAACGCAGCAAGAGCGGCGGCACAGCAAACCGGTGAAGCACGAACGGCGGCACAGCAAATTGCAGCAGACTTAGGCTTAACTGACGAGATGCTGAATGTTGGCGATCTTGCAGGCGACAAATGGAATGCAAAAGTTGTAGGCGATATGGGCCCAGGTGGCGCGTCTGTCACTGAGGCTGCACGCAATTACCAGATTGAAAAAGGCCTACCGCCTGACTATAAATCCACACGCACAGGCATTGCAGTGCCACGTAGCTTTGAAGAAACGGGTGCGCAAAAAGAAGCGCGTAAGCTATACGGGTATGCTAGTGCGGCGCATGTGCCTACACAAGCTGAGCTTGAAGCTGCTGAGGCGGCACGCACTGCAATGCAAACAAGACCTGCGCCTCTTGCGCAAGCTGAAGCCACGCGTGACAGCGCGCGTAGCGCACGCGGCGCAGCGCAGGCTCGAGTAGCCACGCTTGAAGAAGCCCGCTCAGTGCTTTCCAAAATTCCGTTTTTCAACACCATTATGGGTGGACTATCAGGCTACGAGATCATGCATGCCTACAACGCATACAAAGCAGGTGAGCCAATTGATGCCATCCTCTCAGGTCTTAGTGGCTTAGGCGGTTTGGTATCTTTGGCGCCAAACCCAGTTGCAAAAGTTGTGGGTACTGCAATGGCTGCGCCTGCCTTAGGCTACCAGCTGTACCAAGCATCTAAGAAGCCTTACGACTACAGGCCTAGTACAGCTGGTGGCGGGGCAGGCGGCTCAGCACCTCGAGGCGCGCTGCCTGTCCAATAACTAAGCAAGTAGCTCTTTGCCCTTCATGTAGAGCCAAGTTCGCAAGGCTGTCATACCGCCATCAATCAATACGTGGTTGGGAAACCCTTGGTACTTGTGGTACAGCGGATGATTGATGAAGTTCTTCATTAGCAGATACGCATCAGCATCAGGCGGTGATAGCCCCATTGCCCTATCGGTGTCGTAGAACTTTAGGTCGTAGGTGTCTTTGAACTCATTGTTGATGGCGTGCACTTGATCGCCTAGCAAACCAATCACAATAACCCTAGGCAATTTGACGCCTGTTGCTGCGTATGCACCGTTATGCTTAGGCACATGAAACTCATGCTCTAGCTCTTTCACCGCTGCTGCAATCTCATGTTTAAGCGTTGCCGCAATGCGTTTTGCTATAGCTTGCACCAAGTCGTCAATTGTGCCTACAAACTCAGGCGCAGAATCCTTAATTGGTGGTTCTGAGGGCATAGAGCTTGGCGTTGTGGGTGGACATACATCCCTAGGGATTGGCACAACCTTGTAGGCTCTGGCTTTGATCTCTTTGACCAAGTCATTAGCTGCAGAGTGGGATGCAAAGTTTCTGTGCCGAGAAAATGGCAGCGCGTTCTGGGCTTGCTTAACGGCGTCGAATGCGCTGTAGTCGTCACGTACAAACAAATCAACCGCAACGGCAAGAACTGCCTCGCGTTCTTCAGTTGTCCATCTAATCTTCGTCATGGTGTGTGCCTTTCAATGGTCAAGTTAGTGTGGTTGCCCACGGGTGGATTATATCACGTTGGTTTGTACATCGCGTCGCTAACGGCTTTTTGCCAGTCCATGGCATTGACCATCTCAATCTTTAAAGACATGAGGGCTTCAATGATTGCCTCCATGGAGTGGCCCTTACGCATTAGAACGTAGATGGCTTCCCTAAGATCATCTTCAGCGTGTAAGGCTTTGTTTGTCATACGTTCAGTAGCCATTTTGAAAATCCAAAGCGTGGGTTGGTGGACTGCTCAATAAGCTGGTGTGCCTCGTATCGAGAGATGCGAGGTGGCATGTCAGTAAGCGGCACATGCTGCTTATGCGACAAGATGCTATTGAACATTTCCATGCGAGATTCGTATACGTGGAATGAGCCTACTGACACAGTCAAAGTGCCAATGCTAACGTTCAGCAAAACAGCCACCAGTTCCTGGAGAAAGCTAAATGTGGGTAGGTCATTGGCCATCCCCCAAAGAATGTCCTGAGACCTCATGATGACACGTGTGTGTAATTCACAATTGCGGATTCTGAACTCAATGGCAATGGTGCAAGGCACATCTTTGGCGTCATGCGCTGTGTGGGCAAGGTCGGTGCCGTACATGGGTATGACTGCGCGGCGGCTCATAGGATCTGCCTGCAGCGTTTGCATGATGTACTTAACGCCTTGTGTGCCAAACCAGTACGAGCCATAGTTGCTGTTGAGCTTGCCATTGGCCACGATCTTGCCCCACTGAGCAGCATGGTTGGCAATGGAAAGATCGAATGGGTTTGCACGTACGTACCACGTAAACTCACGCTTCAGGTAGCTTAAATTGAAGTTGCGGCCTTCAAATGAGTTGAACCTCACAAAAGGCGCAACTGAATACGTAAAATTCTCGATCTCCAGCGTTTGCTCGCCACGTGGGCTAAGTAACGTGCCGTGTTCTCTAAGGACTTGGTACAGTCCTATCAGGGCTTCTTCAGTTTTGATAAGTGGGAATTCCACGCTACACCTCCAGGATGTGGTAAGGTTGGTCAGGGTAATTCTGCATGTGATGCAGAGGCGGCGGCAACTTAATCGCTTTGATCGAGTTATTGAGGGCCCACGTATAGGCATTGTTGCCTAGGGCAAAGATTCTTGATGGCTTCAGCTTGTCAATGAAGCCAGGATCTGCAGGTATGCCTTGCGATGTTTGCGTGTTGATCCAATACAGCATACGCTCGGTGATGCCTTCCTGCTCCAGTGCTTGCGCCAACATGCGGCTGGGGCCGTCATTGTCGAGGAAGTTGACAAACGGCACAACCACTGCTGTAGATTTGACATTGGTTTGAGGGCCCTTATCGCAAAGCATTAGGATATTCCCATACTTAAAGGCTCCGCCACCACTGGCGTGGTTCTGGATGGACGCAGCCGCTATCTTAAGGAACAATTCATCCACATCATCATGGACGTAGTCATAATGAATCACAGGCAGATGCGTTTGCAAGTCCAGCGTTTCGTATGCTTGGTACACATCACGCAACTGGTCTACGGTATCAAGGTACTCAGGCCGCTTTGAAAACGCATCAGCACAAACATCAAAGTCAGGCTGACAAAGCACAACCACAGCGCCACGTGACAACGCGGTACGCTCAAGCATACGCCGGCGTGGCATATCAACACGTGAAAAGCCATTGCGATATGCATCACCGTAGATAGGCTCAGACAGCCATGACCTATCCATAACAACGGTGTCATCAAATGACAGCGCTGGTGACATAGCCCTGAAGTAGATTCTGCACAGGTGCTCAGCATCAATCCCTGTGTAGGGGCCATGCTTGACCATATGCTGTACCCCTTGCTTGTGACGCAAATGCAATCGCAGCTTCTCAGCGAGAGTAGATTTGCCGCCACCATCTGTGCCTTCAAGAATTATGAGCATACGTAGCTTTCAAGTTTCATTACCGTGGTGTCAATATCAATTTCAAAACGCAAACTGTTTGCTTGCGCTTGTGCAATCATTTGCAAACTGGCATCACCCATGTTTTCAAGGTCTTGTAAAGACATTGCGTAAGGGTTGCCAATTACTTCAAGCTCTTCAGGGCTTCCTCCAAGTACGCAGCCGGCATGAGCAGCGTGTAGGTATCTGACTCGCCACCATCCAGAGCCGGCATGGGCGTAAGTTGGACACAAAACTCCTTTGTACTGGCCGTACTGCCAGACAACGTCATCTTCAAGGATACGCGGTTGCCCCAAAGCTTTTCCACCAACACTGTGAACTGGCCATGATAGGTTTTGCTCTGTTGTCCAGACATGGGCGTCTTTCGATAGGGATGCGTTGTACCACTCAGTTTTGCGTTGGCGCCATGAAAGTTTATGCACAGGCGGCATTCTACAAAGTGGTGATGGGTCCCACATCTTAATCGAACGAACATCCAAGCCCATCTTTGTGGTATCACCCCATGGGAATAGTGGCGCCAGCCACACACGATCTTGCAGCTTTTCTGCGTCAATTTTGTGGCACCACGAGGGCATGATCAATCTGAATGACCAGTCGTCAAGGCATATGTAAGCATCAGGCCTTTGCTCCAATGCATACACAGCCCCGACGTGGTCAATGGCGTTACCGTCTAACGGGTAAAGGTACACAAACACAGTGTCATAGACTGAAAGATCCTCGCCAACCACGATTGCACGGTGATCTACTTGATGGCCTAAGCGTGTGTAAGCGTAGGACATCATTTCAGGTATAGAGACGAACTTCGTAGAGCTAGCTCTATTTGGGTGATTGATGTGCGTCTCTGTGACGCCTGTGATGAGTAACTTCATATTAGGCTGCGACGGCTTCTTCTGCAGGGGTCAAGGAGATGTACTCGTACGCTGCGTCATAGTGCACGTCGCTAGAACGCCCACCAGCTGCAGTGTACTCGCCAACGGTCATGCCGTTTTCATACAACGCAAAGCGTGCATGGGCAAGGGTGCCTTCACGCTTGGGGTTGGCTTCAGCAAGCATGTTGATGACGGTGTCTTTTTTGATACGATTGCGAGTTGCGACAGGGGCTTCTTTTGCCATAATGGTTTCCTTTAAGATGAAATGAAAATAACTTACCTTGTGTAATGTCAATGGTCAGTGCTGCTAATTGTATCACGTTTAATGTAGTCACGTACAGCATTCAGCAACTTTTGTTGCGTCTTATCTTTACGCTTTACAGCAGACATGATAGCTTCGTCAATGGTGTCAGCAGCCACGATGTGGTGCACCATCACGTTATTTTTTTGCCCTTGCCTCCAGATCCGGCGAATGAACTGCTCATAGACTTCTAAAGACCAAGTCAGAGAATACCAAATGACTGCATGGCCGGCGCCTTGTAGATTCAGGCCGTGGCCTGCAGACATAGGGTGCGCTAGCAATACAGGCAGTTGGCCTGTATTCCAGTCCATAATGATCTTGTCTAGCCTTGAGCCTACCACACCGGAGCCAATCACTGGTGCATGTGGAAAAGCTTTTTTGAGTCGTTCAAGGTCATGCTGAAAGTGGTAGCCAATGATGCAAGGCTGGCCGGATAGTTCCTCAACCAGCTCGGCCACAGCATCAGTCTTGGCATCATGCACATGCAATGTGTGCCTACCTTCGCCATCAAGGTAAGAGCCACCATTGGCAATCTGCTGGCCCTTCATCACAGCAACAGCAGCGTTAGCTGCAGTGACCTCGCCGCCTTCAAGTTTGACTGTCAGGTCTGCCTCAAAAGAATCGTACATTTTACGTGCATTAGGCGGAAGTTCGATTCTGATAGTGTTGTAGGCCAGATCAGGCAAGTCAAGGTGATCGAGAGCTGCCATCCGCAACACTTTATCGTGAAGCTTCGCTTGGATTCGCTGTTCTCCATCTGATTTCAACTTCCATTCAAAGCCATTGAACCCTGATGGGTAGAAATACTCATCACGAAATCGTGACACGTAAGGCCCAAACGTGGCCCCCTGGTCAATGATTAGCTGTGGACCAAATATGTCCAATAGGCTATTGGGCGCGGGTGAACCAGTGAGGCCCCAGCGGCGGTTAAACTTATTGAGCATTGTCTTCAATGTCTTGAAGCGTTGCGACTGCGTATTTTTCAGATACGAAATCTCATCCACAACAAGGATGTCAAAGGGCCATGGTGCCCCATTCAGCTTATGCCCCAACCAGCCTAGGCCTTCATAGTTGATGACGTAAATGTCATGGTTGGCAGCCAGCACTTTATCTTTCTTGCCACCATGCAGTACGCCAACTGAGTAGTGCGCAAACTGTTCCCACTTACGCGTCTCATTGGGCCACACCGCATGCACAGGCCGCAGTGGCGCAACAACTAACATTTTGCTGCCCATCTCTGCAAGCCGCAGCGTACGAAACGCCGACAGCACAATGGCAGTTTTGCCTAGGCCCGGATCCAACCACAGTTGGCCTGAGCCGCGTTCAACCAGAAACTTTACAGCTTCTTTCTGATACTCATGCGGTTCCCAGAACACTATCAATCCCTTCTTTTGAGTTGATCACAAAAACTTTGTGACCGCGTATTTGCAATTGCTCATGCACCTTTTCTTGCATAGGGGAGACCATACCGCCTGGGCGTTTAAGCTCCACCCACAGCACCTCACCGTTTTCAAGAGGCACAATGCGATCGGGCCATCCACGAGAAAACCGCACGTTCAGTTTTAATGACATGATGCCATATTTTTTGCATTGCTTTGTGAAGTATGCTTCAAGGTCACGCTCAAGGATAACGCGTGTCACCATTTGCAAGGGCCGCCATTGTCTTTTCTGAAGTGACACCACTTGCAACCGTACTCTGGACGTGGCGCAAAGATGGTGTCTTTTTCAATGCGGTAGATGCGGTTGTCAATCCACAACTTCAAACTAGGAAACTCTTTGCGTGTGATGACGTCGTATGACTGCGTCTTTTTAAGGTCCACGTACACGATGTCAAGATTGACCAGCTCAACCTCAGGGTATGCCGCAAGCACCAGTGCTGCGTAAAGCTTCAGTTGCTCTTCGTAGTAGCGTTCCTTGCCAGTTTTCCAATCCGCAATGTAGGCTGTGGTGCCATCAATTGTAAAAATATCGAGGATACCTCGAAGCCACGCATCTGGGTCAGAGAAGCTGCAAGGCGACCAATCGCGCTTGATGCCAAGCTCAATCTCAGGCTGTACTTTTTTTGACTTTAGCAACTCAACGTAATCATGCCAATACGTCAATTCAGGTGAAAGAAGCGTAAGGCCTATAAGTGACTTTTCAAGCTCTGCATGGATTTGTTTGCCACGCTCAGCAGCATCGCCTGACGGCTCTTTGAGATGCATGATGCGTATGAATTTGTACTTTGCGGGGCACTGCTCATAGAGCTTTATGCTTGAATGTGAAAGACTCATTTTGTTTCCTGATAGTTATTGCCAACCTTGTAGTCACTGATCATCGGTACATCCATAGCCAAGGCGTTGCACATGGACCACATTAAACATTCAGCCTCACGCTCAATAGCATCAACCGGGGCTGAGATGACCAGCTCGTCATGCACACTAAGTAGCAACCGGCTGCCTTGTCGCTTTGTTTGATACAGCAGCATTGCAGCCTTGGCCTGATCAGCGGCAGAGCCTTGAATCAACAGATTGACGCCTTTGTAGTCAAACTCACGACGGCGGCCATTGATGACTTTAGGGGGCTCCATTTTGACCAGCCGACCGCCTACAGTTTTAAGTGGTTGCCCCAGCTTGTAGCGTTGCCGCATGGTTGCCTGCATGTCTTTAAGACCTGGAGCCACAGCTGTGGTGTATGCATCTACAAGTGTCTTTGCCATCTCAAAATCTACGCCTAACATATCAGCAATCTTGGTGGGGCCTGCGCCATACAGAATTGCGAAAGACACACCTTTTGAGTAAGTCCTTGACACCTCACGGCCAACGGCTTGGGTCATCATCTCTGCTGCGTAAGTATGCAAGTCAGCACGGGCATCGGCTTGGTACTGCTTCATCAGGTTGCCACCTTCAAAGTGCGCAAAGATCCTGAGCTCCTGAGCATTGAAGTCGCATGCCACCAGCTTATGGCCTTCATCTGCCAAAATGAAACTACGGATCAGTGGCAAGGGGGACACCAAAAGCTCTGGTGGTATATCCACCTTTGGGTAGCGAATAGGGGCATTCTGGAAGTTCGGAGTGCTACTGAGCCTGCCTGTCCGTGTGCCGCCTCGTTCACCCCTAACGCTATTCCAATTAGTGTAGATGCGACCGGTGGTTGCTGATGCTTCCAGCCATGAATCGATGAATGTGGATAAGCATGTTGACAAGTTGGCGCGGTACCTAAGAACATCCTTAAGGTGGTGGTGCGTTAGCATCTCCTTAAAGGCTTCAGTGGTAGCTTGTAGCTGGCCTTTGTCGGTTGTAGGCCAGACTTTACTTTTGTCCCAGAGCTCAGATTGATAAATACTTTCGACCAACTGTTGGTCGCTATCAACATTCAATTCAGGAGACCCTAACAATGCGCGGACCCAAACATTACATGCCTCAATGTCTTTTACTGCTTGTGCTTGTGCAGCAAGCAGACCTTCACGATCTACACGTACGCCTAGACTTGAGTTCTCAAGCAGCATCGGTATCAATTCAATCTCACGCTGGTAAGCAACAAGCTGATCGGGCAAAACCTTCTCAGCCAAGAACTCGTAAAGCTGTGAAGTAAGCCGGACATCAGCCTTGGCGTAGCGGCCTACCAACTCGGTGGGACCTTTGCAAATGTAGGCACCCCAGGTGGATTTCTTTTTCTTGGCCTCAGGCACATTCTCAATGATCCATGCCTTAAGCTCATCACGCTCTTCAGGCTCAGCGATGCCCCATTCGACAACCAAGTCTTTTAGGGAAAGAGACCTAACATGCGGATCAAATAGAAAAGCAAGAATAAGGGTATCATGCACACGCCGATGATCAGGCATAGATAGCCCAAAATGAACGTTAATGACATCAGCATCGAACATAGCATTATGAAAGCACATATCACGCTCACCAGCGTAGATCTTAGAAAGTAAAGCATGCACTTCATCCTTTGTGCTGTTGTTGTTATGCAGATGGTCAAAAGCGTAGTACCCATTAGGCACCTCGCCTTCAGGGTCAAAGACAGCAAGGCCTACCGGTTTTGGCGGATACTTAGGCCTTGCTTCAATGCCTTCAGTTTCAAAGTCAAGAAAGATGGGTTTCATTACATGAAGTATTTAAGACGTGGGTAGCATTGCACGTCAATGATGATGTCGGACATCAATCCGGAAACAAGGCGTTTTGAGATGATAGGTACAGCACGCATGTTGCTGCCTTCACACTCATGAATTGCATTGATGACCTCATTGCGGCTCATTTGCTGAACCCTGGGGTCAACCATCAATATCACTTCAGGAGGTGAAGGCGGCATAATGGTGTTGCATGCAGCGACAGGAATGGCGCACAAAAGACACATGATCTTTTTCATTGCATGCACCTTTGTTGTTAGAACCGAGTTGACTGAGCTGCAGGTGCTGCGGCTTCGGCCTCATCGCCTTCATGCACACCTGCAGATTCAACTGCCTTAGTTGCCTCAATGGCGCCACGTTTCATCAAAGCCTGCAGCACTGCAGAATCCTCAATGGCCTTGACCATGGTGAAGTTGACCTTAAACTGCGTCTTGGCATCGGGCACCACAGCAATTTCAGTGATGACGCCTAGTGCTGGACGCCGCAAAGTTGCTGCAATGGTTTGGATGTACGTGGCGTAGTTGCGCAGGCTGGTAACAGGTGGGCGCAATGCTGCAACCTCAGCAGCCTCGACAGCTGCAGCCGAGCCAATGCTGTCTGCGGGGATGACCAATAAGCGGCGTGTCTCACGGCAAGCTTTGCCTTTGCCACCGCTAGTAGAGCTACCCCATTCATTCTTAGGGCAGCCTTCGCATGTTGCGTTTTCAGGAGCCTCAACACTGGCAATAGGGCCCATGCCTGTAGCACTGATGGCGATTGCAAAGCACTTTGGTGGAGTGGCCTTGGTTGCATCGTACCGTGAGTCATAGTACAGGCGCTCGATGGGGCCTGCAATGATGACGCACTGCAGTTTGTTGTTGGCCACAGGGTTGCCACGGTAGGTAAGCACACCGGACTTGGTGGAGAGGAATGCGGTGCCAAGGGTTGATTGCTCAGCCTTAACACTATCCATTGCCATTGCGGCAAGCTGATCTTCAAAGAGAGCCAACTGGTTCTCAGGGGTGACTGCAGGGGGTTTAGCCATGATAGGGATCCTTTGTAAATAGAAACAAGTTACTAGTTTTTGCGACGAACAACCACTTCCCAAGAACTGGTCGCAACAGTTCCTGGTATTTCTTTGCCAGCTTCCCAACGCTCACGGATAGCTGCCGAAGACAATCGTTTATGGAGCAATTCAAACTCACCTGTTTGCGCCACGTGTTTGTAAAAAGCATCCCAATCGGTGATGGCAGGGTGCGTAACTTTTTTCATGTTGCATGAAGCTTTATCAGACGCGGCCTGTGAGATGCCTGCGTTGGACATTTGCTCCATGATGTCAGCCTCAATGGCTGCCAGCTTTTCGTTGCATTGCTTGACCTGCTCAGCCAAATCTTCCTTGACTGCCTTGACTTCTACAAAGCGGTCGATAAGTTCACTGATTTTCATGATGTTGCTTTCTTGTGTGCGTTGAGAATGTTGATGATGCCAGGCTCAGGTGGGTACCAGCCTGCAGGTTTGACCACATCATACTGGTTGCCACGGATAGACCGCTGATAGTCATTGGCAGGCACTTTGGACATATTGCAATCATGCACCACAGCAAAGATTTCATCAAGCGGTAGCCCCATTGCATGGGCCATCCCCATGGTGACGTAGATGAGGTCAGCAAGTGCATCGGCAGCATCGACCAAGGATCCTTCCTCGCAAGCTTTCAAATGCTCTGAGAGCTCCTCCATGATGAACCTAGCAAAGTAGCTGGTTTGCTCAGCAGGCAGAATGTGTGGGTGGTCACCAATAGGCAAGCCCATCTTGGTGCGGAACTCTTTGACTTTGTCGTACATAGTGTGATAGCGCATTACGCGGCCTCTTGAAAAGTGCAACCTGACCAAAGATCGGACAGCCACATAGGTGGAGGTTTGTTGCCTTTGAAGTACACCATGGGCATGGTTTGCAGCTTGCTGGCGTAGTACTTGCGGTAGGATTCGACGTGGTCGGCTGATTTGTAATCGTCAGGCATTGCCAGTGGCGGAGGCTGCCACAACAGGGGCAGCTTGTACATAGCAGGTGGAGCTTGTGTAAGCTGGTCAACTAGCACCTGGTGTGACTTGTGCAGCTTGAGGTAGCGCAGTTTGAACTGGCGGCCAAGCGTTAGGCCGAGCTCGACAACCCAGTCATAGTGGAGCCTGCTTTGACGCACCCAGATTGCACTTGGATGGTTTTTATGAGTAGGCCTATAGGTTACGGCATCGCCGTTGTCGAAGTGGTGGTGGGCCGTGGCCAGAAGTTGGCAGGATTCGATGAGCATTTTGCCGACATGCTTGTCGCAATGCATGCTGCCAGCAATAGTAGGCAAATGGTGGAGATAGAACACATTCATATATACCTTTCAACAATCAGTACTGCAATTATACAACAAGAAGAGTGGGGACTAGCCTTGCACAAGCGGCTCCGTCTATCACGGTAACATGCCGGGACTAGCCCCCAAAAACTTATGCCAAAGCCAGCAGAGCTTCGACGGCTTGATTCTTGATGTTAACGCCGCCGCCAAACCATGCATTGGCCAGCCGAGCATCGCCTGTGCGGGCTGTTTCCCAATCCATCAGCTGAGTCACGGCATTGAGGGCGCCCCATGCGGTGCCTTTGGAAGACTCCAGATCAGCACCGATGCCAGCACCGTCAAACAGTGCCAATGCACGTTGTGCTGCGCGGCTAGGTTTCTTGTCGTCACCGCCGAGGAGCTTGGTGAATACTGCCTGGGCTTGCATGCTGGACACTTTGACACCAGCCAAGAACTTGGCGGTATGCTCAAAGGCTTTGAATGCGTCGTTGATGTTGCCGAGATCAGATTTCACAGCGGCTGCATTGAACACTGAGTTGTGGCGGACACTAACTTCTGCCTTGCCACGTGCTGAGGCCAGTTGCAATGTGTTGTTGCACACAACGCGGACAGAGGTCAGACGAGCCTGAGTTGCCAATGAGCCATCAGCTGAAGAAGCCAGCAGCAAGTACTGATTGACCTTGTCGCCTGCCAAAGCAAACTCGCCATCCATACGAGCCAAAGCCCAGTAGTGAGCACCGTTGCGCAGGACGCCGGCTGTTTCCAGATGGGCAATGTTGCCAACCATGTCGCGGAAGAATTCCAGCACCTCAATAGGCTGCACAATTTTGTACTGGCTAGATACAAGGCCCAGAGGCGTGTTGCTGTCTGTGCGGTACATGACTTTCTTGCCGTCATACGCCATGGTGGTGGGCTTGTAGCCGTTCCACACTGAAGCGGGTGGGGTGAACTGCACATCGGCTGTAGCCAAGTGGAAGTCAAGGCCGGATTCTTCGGCCCAGGTTTCAAGGGGTGCGTTGTCTGTCAGTTTCTGACCCAGACCGTGCCAAGGGGTGTCACCCACGTAAGCCATTGCAGCTTTGCCAGTGAGAGTAGTTGCGAGCATGTGTGCCATGATAGATGCCTTTCAATAAACAGTAAACAAGTAAGTTAGAGAACCAGTTTGTAGTTGCCTACAGTTGAATTATACAGCTGCTTTTGCAACTTTTTCACGTCTTTGCAAAAAAAGTTGCAAATTTTTACTCTTTTATGTCTTTCAGCCTCCAGTCCTCAAGGATCCTAAGGAGATCGCGCCTAAAATTCTTTCTCAAGATCAGCTCTCCAGGCTCGTATTGGCTGATGAACCGCTGAAGAGGGTCCTCAAGACCCTGGAAGTCCCTATTGGCTACAGGCAGCATGTCAATCTGGGCTACTTGAATAGGCTGTGTGCCGTAGATCTGGTCAGTCAGTGGCGCATCTTTGCCTTCAAGCATTGCGTCAAGCACGTCGTCGATTGTTACATGGGCTTCTAGCTCTTGTGGCGCAGGCGTCACTGGTGCTGGCGCCTTGGTGGTCTTTTTAGCGCTTGACATTCTGTGCCTCCTGCGCCACCATGATGGCTTGGCGCCATGCTTCATCCCAAATTGCTTTGGGGTCCTCTAACAACTCCATGGCATTGGCGTGCCCAAGCAGCTTGACCCAATCGTCAAATGCTGTTTCCCATTGGTCTAACGGATTCATGCTTTCTCTTTCATATACGGTGGTGGGCAATCTTCCGGCACCTCAACCACACACCAGACAGCCTCTGGCGGCTTTTGGAACTCCCCTCGAATCCAGCGGTCAATGTAGGCATCGGCCATCTTACGCAGTGCAGGCCGCGTGACACGTTCGCCAATACCTGAAAGCCTGCAGATCTGTTTTGTTGATAGACCATCTGGGTATTTGCGTAGCAGCTCCCTAATAGCTATGTGCTTAAGTGGCTTTTTCATGAGTTTTTTGCTTTTAATGCATCCATTACAGCTTGTAGCAATTGGATGGGGTACTTGTAGTTGTTGTCCTTTTTGATGATGTCGATGGACTCTTGGTCTGTCAGCCCTACCCACGGGCGCTTTGGTGGCTGCACCCAATCTTCAAGAGGTATTCCTTTCGGATAAGCGTTGTCAAATACAGTAATGTTGTAAATAGGCTCCTGCAACTTGTCCGCAGCCGCAGCACGCTTGGCCCGATAGCCACCGCCCCACGCACCCTGCTTGCGGGCGAGTTCATTAAAGGCTTCGTCCTCTGCATCTTTCATAGTATTTTC
>Ga0181355_1000640_pt1 | contig 14942 bp, 15 predicted proteins | sample Fa13VDMM15DN_FD_130099 | JGI IMG/M metagenome (GOLD analysis project Ga0181355, IMG submission 130099) | Freshwater viral communities from Lake Michigan, USA - Fa13.VD.MM15.D.N | ecosystem: Environmental > Aquatic > Freshwater > Lake | place: USA: Michigan | collected 2013-09-23 | reverse complement strand
TGTTTGACCTGACGAAAGGCGTGCCCGTGGTGGCCGACGCCACCGGGGTAGGCGACGCGATCGTGTCGGACCTGCAGCAGATGGGCGCGGATGTCACCCCGCATGTCTTCACCCAGCCGTCCAAGCTCCGGCTGATGCAGCGGCTGATTGCGGCGTTTCAGGGGCACGAGCTGACCATCCCCGAGGGCTGGATGCCGGTCGAGCTGGAGACGTTCGAGTTCAGCTACACGGCCACCGGGGTCAAGTACGAGGCCCCGAAGGGCTATCACGACGACGGGGTCATGGCGCTGGGGCTGGCGCTGTACGGCTGGGACCGGGTGCAGATGGTCATTCCGGACCCGTATGTCAAACCGGCCTTCTTTGGCGATGACCCACAGGTGCAGCCTCACCGACCGGCCCTGACGGTGCCCGGCGACTTTGCGTCCCAACTGCCCGCTGAGGGCTGGTAACTCAATCGACCTATGGACAACAAAACCCGATTCATGGACGCCGTGGCCGAGAAGGTCGCGGGCAAGCGCAAGCCGGCCCTCAAGCGAAAGGGCAAGGGCCCGGGCGTGGCGATTATGATCGCCGTCGGCAAGCCCAAGCCCGGGATGGACGAGGAGGCCCCGATGCGGGAGAAGAAGCCGGAGGCCGCGACCCGAGTGGCCGAGATCAAGGCGCAGATCGCGGAGCTGGAGGCCGAGCTGGCCGAGCTGACCGGCGAGGAGACGGAGTCCGAGTCCGAGTCCGAGGAGATGGGCGAGGACGAGTCTGAGGACGAGTCCGACGACGAGTCGGAGTCCGAGGACTAAGTGCCGAAGACCGCCGCCTGGCAGCGAGCCGAGGGCAAGGATTCGGAGGGCGGCCTGAACGCCAAGGGCCGGGCCAGTCTGCGAGCCGAGGGCCGGGACATCAAGCGCCCGGTCAAGGCGGCGGAGGCCAAGCGGTCCCCGACGGCGGCCAAGCGCCGCATCGCCTTCTGCCGCCGGAGTGCGGGCCAGATGAGAATGTTCCCGAAGGCGGCCAACGACCCCGACAGCCGCTTGCGGAAAGCGCGGCGTAAGTGGGACTGTTAGTTTCCGTCATTGACTTTTAGGTTTACCCCGTAGCACAGGAGCTTCACCATGCCGAACTATCGCAATTCCTCGCAGGACACCATTGACGCCAACGGCGAAGTCGTCTCGCTGGCCTACCGCCAGTTCTACAACGGCGGGGTCGGGGTGCAGCTGGTCGGAACCTTCTCGGGAACCATCCAGTTTGAGATGAGCATTGACGGCACGAACTTCGTGGCCGTGCAGACGACGAACGTGTCCACGGGCACGATCGCCACGACGGCGACGGCAGTGGGCGTGTACAAGTACGACGTGGTCGGGGCCTTGGTGGTGCGGGTCCGGGCGACGGCGTGGACCTCGGGCAGTGTGGTGGCGAGCGTGGTCGGGATGGCGGGCTAACCGCCGATGAGCGATAACGAGTTCTTCGGGGGGCGTCGGCGTCGCCGGGGGAACGGCGGCGCGGAGTTCGCCCCAGCGGCGCTGTTCGCCAATAGCGAGCAGGGGCTGTGGTACGATCCGAGCGACCTGACGACGGAGAAGACGAGCTGGCGTCGGAACCTGCTGACGTACTCGCAGGATTTCGAGAACGCGGCGTGGACGAAGTCGAACGCCAGCCTCCTGTCGAACCTCGCGCTCTACTCGCAGGATTTCGACAATGCGGCGTGGGCCAAGACCAACGTTACGGTCACGGCGAACACGGTCGTTGCCCCAGATGGCACCACCACGGCGGGCAAGATTGAGGCGACAACCGCCGCCGCCACGACTGTATTTCAGAACACAGGAACGGCAACCGCCGCAACGGTTACCTATAGCTTTTACGGAAAGCAGGGTTCTGGCGCAACGGATGCCAACCAGTTCTCGGTGTACAACACGACGACTACGACCAATGCGGCTCGCATCAGCGTCAACTGGACGACGGGCGTAGTTACGACGGTCGTAGGTACGCCGACCACGACCAGCACCGATGTGGGCAACGGCTGGTGGCGCGTCACAATGACGGTGTCGTCTGGCATTACCGTGGGTGATGGCCTTCGCGTATATGCTGGATTTATCGGAGCGACCGAGACGGCGGGCGAGTTTTCGTATCTCTGGGGTGCCCAGTTGGTCGTCGGCTCCACGGCGCAGACCTACACGCGCTCGCTGGCGACGGCGGCCCCCGTGATGTTCAGCGACCCGCTCGGCGGGACGATGGCCGACAAGCTGGTCGAGAACACGGCGGCGGCAAGTCACACCGTCTTCCGTAGCACGACCATCTCCGCCGGTGCCGACTTCACCTACACGGTGTATGTCAAGGCAGCGGAGCGCGGCTTCTGTCAGGTGCGGTACGAGAACAGCGGCTCGACGAAGTTCTGGGCGGCGAACGTCAACCTGTCGGACGGCACATTCACCACGCAGGCGTTTGGCTCGCCGACTGGCACATCAGCGTCAGTCACGGCGGTGGGGAGCGGCTGGTATCGCGTCACGCTTGGCGTGACAGCCGACACCACCACGTTTGTCACCGCCGTCTTTACGCAGGCCGTACAGGGCACCAACAGCTACACCGGCGACGGCGTGTCTGGCGTCTTGGTGTACGGCGCACAGCTGGAGCAGGCGTCCACGGCGTCGGCCTACCAGCGCATCACGGACTTCAACTCCGACTTCCTCGCGGCCTTCCCGACCCACGCGCTGTATCAGGAGTCGACTGGCTTTACGCCCGTGACGGCTCTTGGACAAAGCGTTGGGATGGTGCTGGACAAGCGACTTGGTGGCGCGGGCAACCTAGGCGCGGAACTGGTCAGTAATGGAAACTTCTCTTCCGGTTCTACCGGCTGGATTACGACCAGTTGGGTGGTATCTGGCGGAGCCGCCGAGATTATCAATGCGTCGGACTCGATTGCCCAGAACGTGTCGCTGGTGGCTGGGCGAACGTATCGCGTGACGTACACCGTCACCTCGTTCTCGGGGACTGGCGGGGTGCGGCCGCGCTTCTTCGGCGGCACGACGGTGACGGGCACGACCGTCTCAAACGCCGGGACGTACTCGGAGTACTTGGTTGCGGTCACGGGCAATACGCAGGTCGCCCTCGCTTCAACGACGGCGACGTGCGCGGTCATCATCGACAACATCTCCGTCCGCGAAGTCCCCGGCAACCACGCGATCCAAGCGACCTCGGCCTCGCGGCCCACGTTGCAGGCGCGGGCGAACCTGCTGACCTACAGCGAGCAGTTCGACAACGCGGTGTGGAATACGGTTGGGTCAACCACAATCACGGCCAATACGATTGTCGCACCGGATGGCACCACAACGGCAGACCTCATCACCGCGTCGGCAGCGGGGCCCGCGTCAGCAGGAAGGACCCAGACGGTCACGTTTACCGGGGACGGCGAGAAAATGTTCTCGGTGTACCTGAGAGTGGGCGACGGGTCGGTATCGACGGTGGCGGTGTTCGACTCGACGGCGGCGACGATGCGCCATCAGGTGCGGGTGACGTGGACGGCTGGAGTGCCATCCCTGACTTCGCTCGTCGGTGCAGGGACACTATTTCCGGTGCAGTCGGTTGGAGATGGATGGTACCGCATCGCCATTAGTGCGACGGGCGTGGTTGCCGCGAATAGCAACTCGGTGCGCGTCTACGTCAACAACGTAGCGGCGGCTGTCACGGGCAACTCGGTGTACGTCTGGGGGGCACAAGCGGAGAACGCGACGACCGCCAGCACCTACCAGCGGATCGTGACGGCGACGGACTACGCGGACGTGGGCCTGCCACGCAACCTACTGTTTGACGGCGTGGACGACTCGCTGGCGACCACGGGCAACGTGGACTTTGCGACGTGGACGGGGAGCGAGGCGCGGCGCAACCTGCTCACGATGCCGTCGATGTTCGATGACGCGGCGTGGAGCAAGACCAACGCGACGGTGACCGCCAACACGACTGCCGCGCCGGATGGCACGACAACGGCGGACAAGCTCATTGCGACGGCGGTATTAGGTCAGCACCGCGTGGACCAGACGCCGGTATCCTCTGCTGGCACCCAGACGTTGTCGTGTTATGCGAAGGCATCCGAGTACGGGTTTGTGTGGCTTCGCATCGCATTGAACGGGGCAGTCTTCAGTCTGTCTGATGGAACGACCTCTAGCGTCTCTGCGAACACGACGGCAACTGCAACAAGCGTCGGGAGTGGCTGGTGGCGTTGTGTGCTGACAACGACGATTGCATTGGCGAATGATGTGTGCCGCATCAACGTGCTGTCGTCAAGCAGTCAAAGTGATTACACGGGCGACGGCACCAGTGGCATCTTTGTCTGGGGTGCCCAGCTGGAGACGGGCAGCACCGCGACCACGTTCCAGAACGTCGGCACCGACAAGGTGAGCGTGTTCTCTGGGCTGACCAAGGCCAGCGATGCAACGCTTGGAGTGGTTGTGGAGTTTAGCGCAACGGTCGTGTCGAATAATGGCACGTTTTATATTGTCGCTCCGTCTACTGGTGGTGGGGCAAATTATCAATTTGCCAGCAAGGGAACAACGGCGGCATCTGTCACTACAGCTGGGGCGGCTCCTGACACTGCCGTTATAACTGGGCTTGGCGACATCGGAGCTCCGTCGTCAACAATTCGTCGCAACGCCGTGGCAACGTCAGTGACCACGACGCAGGGCACGGGCACATACCTGTCCTACCCACTGTACATCGGTCGCCGCAACAACACCAACTTGCCCTTCAACGGCCGCATCTTCCAGCTTATCATCCGTGGCGCGGCGACGGATAGCGTGACGGTCATCAATGCCGAGCAGTATGTGGCCCAGAAGACGGGGGTGACCATCTAATGGCTGACGAAATCTTTCGGACCATCGTGGTGTCGGCCGACGAGCAGGCCGAGGCGCAGGCGATTGCCGCCGAGTATCCGGGGGGCGCGGGGATGTTCACGACCGCCTGCTCCCCCACCGGCGACCTGCCAGCCACGGACTACATCTCCAGCGGGATGCTCTCGGTGGAGATTGTGGACGCGCTGGCCGCTGAGCTGGTGGACGAGGACATCTCTGAGGAGCCGCCGTTCGTGGCCCTCGACCGACTGGGGCTCAAGCTGGTCAGCGAGCCCGAGGTGGCCGAGTGATCATCCACTTGCTGTGGGCGGCGGTCGTAGTGTATGCTATCCGGACGGTGGCGGGCGTGGTTCGGGAGTTCCGGCCAGGGGCGGAGGCGGCCTCGGTGGTCATCCCGCCCCCGGTCGAGGTACCGGAGGACTTGCAGGCGGTGGCCACGCAGGAGCAGGCGGGTTGGGCGCAGGAAGAGGTGCTTCGGGCGATTCGGGAGCGCTTTGAGGATCTGAAGGACTGGAACAAAGTCCGCAGTGCCTTCGGCATCGGACGCATCGACTAACGGCCCCTGACTATGACCATTCCCTATACGGACGCGCTGCTCGACGATGTTCTGACGCGGGCGATGGAGGGGCTTTCCAATGCCCCGACCGACCCGAACGCGCAGGTCGCACCGAACCCGCCGGAGGACAGCGGGCAGTCGCCGGACGAGGATATGGCCGCACTCCAGCGGGCGCTGTATGGGGCCGACTATCCGGGCGCGGACCCGTCCACGGCTGAGGAAATGTCGGCATGGGCCTCGTGGGCGAGGAGCCTGTGGGAGTCGCGGCGCGAGTCGGTGCAGATGCACCTGCACCTGGTTGAGCGGAACCGACTCTTCCGAGCGGGCCAGCAGTGGATTTCGGCCAACGGGCTTGGGCCGTGGCGGGAGCCGGCTCGGCCACGGGACGCTGCCCGCGTGGTCTACAACATGATGGATAAGGCGCTGGACCAGCGACTGCAGATCCTGATGGACCAGCGACCTGGCTTCATGGTCGCGCCGACCACGCAGGACCCGGACGACAAGCGGAAGGCGCAGGCGCAGCAGCTGGCGCTGGAGTACCAGTACGACCAGCAGCAGATGCCCCGCGTGGCCCGGGAGGCGGTGTTCTGGGCCCAGACGGACGGCGTCAGCTTCTGGCATATGTTCTGGGACCCGGACAAGGGCCCCTGGGATGAGCGGCTGGGCTCCCGGCCGGGCGAGAAGAAGCCGCTGGGCGATATCGGCTGCCAGACGCTCCGGGTCGAGCAGGTCCGGGTCAGCCCGAACGCGACGGCCTCGCAGGCCCCGCACTGGGTGGTCATCCGTGAGGTGATCCCCCGCGCTGAGGCGGTCTTCCGGTACGGCCTGACCGGGCTGGACGCGGCGGACGCGAATATGTCGGTGGGCGATGCGCCGGCCTACAGCGGGGCGGAGGGCATGGGGAGCTGGGTGCTGACCCAGACGACCATTGGCGAAGGCCAGCGGATGCGGAACGAGGACGTGACCGAGCGGTTCACGATCTACGTCGCCCCGCACCCTGACGCACTCCCCGATGGACTGCACCTCATCGTCGTGGGCGATGCGGTGGTCTTCGGGCCGAGCCCGCTCCTCTGGAACGCGATCCCTGTGGTGCCGATTCGGGATGGGTCCAGCGACCCCTCGTACTACCCGCGCCCGGTGATGGAGCAGTGGCTGGACCACCAGATTCGCGTGAACGCCCTGCTGTCCAAGTGGGTCGAGAATATCCGGGTCAATGCGGGCGGTCGGTTCCTGACCCGCCCCAACGCCATCGCCACTGAGACATTTATGGGCGGCGTGACCTCGATGATCGAGATTCGGGGCGCGGGGCCGATGACTGAGTCCATCCAGCCCGTGCAGGGCTTCTCGGTCGGCAATGACGTGAAGGAGGCGCTGGCGCTGGAGAAGACGGCGTTTGAGGACGCCTCGGGCTGGAACGCGGTCAGCCGAGGGCAGGTGACCGGCGAGTCGGGTCGCGCCATCATCGCCAGCCGCGAGCAGCTGGAGCGGGTGTTCAGCCCCGGCGTGAACGCGCTCTCGATGGCCTTCACCGACTGGTGCAAGGTGTCGATGGCCGCGATGGCGTGGGGCTACGATGTGCCTCGGGCGCTCGGAGCGGTCGGCAAGGGCCGTCCGGACCTCGCCCGCGCCATCAGCTCGACGGACTTCGACGGGCAGTCGGACGTGCGGGTCGATCCCGCCACGCTGATGCCGATGCCCTACGCCTTCCGGCTCTACCTGCTGGACAACTGGCTCCAGACGGGCGTGATTGACATCAAGGAGTACCGCCGTCGGCAGATGTTTGCCGTGGCGAAGGACATCAATACGCCGGATGAGGACCAAGAGGCGCGGGCCAAGCGCATCGCGGATGCCATCCGGTCGGGGATTCCAGCGCCGGAGATGCGCTGGCAGGACAACGAGGCCATCCATCAGGACGTGCTGGAGCGGGAAATCCTGCTCCAGGACGATCTGGACCCGATGGTCATCGCCGCCGCGCAGGAGCGGTGGACCGCCTTGGCCAATCAGGCCATGCAGAAGCAGGGGGGTGGTGCGCCGCCGATGGCGGGCAGCCCCTCGGCTGGCCCTAGCGCCGCTAGTGTGCCCTCTCTCCCGCCGGGACAGCTGCCGCTGGCGTCCGGCAACCCGCCGATTGGCGTCGCCCCGATGCTCCAGCAGCAGATGGGCGGGGTGCCTGAGGCGGAGATTGCCGCACAGCAGGCCGACATCCTGTCCCGTCAAGCCTAGGCGAACGCCTAAGGAGTTGTATGGATATCCAGCAAGCCCTCACGGACGCCGTCGAAGCCGCGCTGCCGGTCCCCACGCCGACACCCGCGCCTGAATCGGCCCCGCAGAGCCCAGCGGACGCAGTACCCACCCCCGAGGCCCCGGAGACGGAACCGACGGACACCACGGACGAGGCCCCCGAAGCCGAGGGTGAGGCAGAGGCGGACGCCGAAGCCGAAGACACCGCCTTGCCAAACGGCTATGTCGCGGTCCCGGTGGTCGAAGACAAGCTGGCCACGGAGTTCGTCCTGAAGGACGCCGAGGGCGAGGTCGAAATCCCCGCGCTCATCGTCGAATACAAGGCGAATGGCAAGGTCCGGCAGGATCGGTTGGACCAGGTGGTCAAGCTGGCCCAGTTCGGGGTGTATAACCAGGAGCGCGAAGAGAAGGTGCGCTCGGTCGAGCAGGAGGCAATGCAGCTCAAGCAGGAGCGCGAGCAGCTCGCCCAGCTCATCGACGAGCGAGAGGCGCAACTGGAGCGTATCCTGTCCGACGAGGACTTCTTCCTCTCGGTGCGGGAGGCGTATCAGCAGGAAAACTCGCCGGAGAAGCGGGCGGAACGCGCCGAGCGAGAGATTCAGAACCTCAAGGTCCAGTCCCAGATGGTCGAAATCAGCCGTCAGGGGCAGGTGTTTTACGACGGGGAAGTCCAGCCAGCCATTCAGCTAATTGCCAATGCGCTGCCGACGGTCACCCCCGCCGAGTTGGAAGAGCGGATGGCGTATGCCATGCAACTGCACGCGAAGACGGGGCCCAATGGCCAGCCCTATCTCCCCGCGTCACAGTTTGAGGCCGCTCGGCAGTATATCGTCAACGATCTCGCTATTTGGGCGCAGATGACCCATGCTCGGCGCAGTGAAACGGCTCCCTCCTCGCAGGTCAAGGAGGCGCAGGCTGCTGCGGCCAAGGCACAGGTAGAAGCGCAGAAGGCGAAGCGGGCGGTGGGGCAGGCCACCAAGCCCGTGGGTCGTGCCGCGAGCAATACCCCTGCCAAGCCCAAGGCCGCCAAACCGGCGACCATCGACGACGCCTTCGACTCCGCGATGTCGGAAGTCATGTCGTCCCTCCGATAACCCTTAGTTTCTCATCACAATGTCTGCTCCGACCCTTATCTCCGATACCGAGCTGACTGGCCTCCTCAAGAACGTCTATTCGCAGTTCCGCGAGAAGGTGCAGAACCTCGTCACTCCGCTCCTTGCCCAGCTTGAGAAGGGTAAGGCTGGCGGCCCCCGCAATATGCGCTGGGGTGGCAACAACGTGTTCTTCGACGTGGTCGTCGGCCGTCCGGCTGGCTCCACGTTCTCGTCCGCTGGCTACTTCCCGCCCGACACCACGGCGACGGAAGTGCAGGGCAACGTCGGCGTCGTCCGCGCGTACACCACGCGCCAGATCGACGGCCTTGCCTTCGTGGGCACGCAGTCCAAGGACGCGGCCTTCACCACCATCGCCCGCAAGACGATGGAGGAAATCAAGGACGCTTCCACCCTGCTTATGCAGCAGGCGCTCCACAACAAGTCTGACGGCATCGTGGCCAACGTCAGCTCGTACACCGCTGGCCCGCCGACCACCGTGGTCGTCAACAACCCCTACAACGTGTCGCTCGCTGGCCAGGGTGCGCTCCTCATCTCGGTTGGCGACTACATCGCCGTCGTGGACGGCACGACGCTGGCGGCCACAACGCCGACCATCCGTGGCCGGGCGACCGTGACGGCCATCAGCACCATCGGCGACAACTCGACGCTCACCCTCTCGGGCACTATCGCCGGGACTGTCTCCTCGGACAAGATTGTCAAGGCGACGGCGTCGGATACGTCCATCAACTCGGCCACCAACGGGCTCATCAACATCACGAACCGTGGTGGGTCGTATAGCACGGGGACCGCGAAGCTCCACAATATCGACACCTCGCTGTATCCGATTTGGGACGCCACCCGCATGACGGCCGGCACCGATACGCCGGATGTCAACCAGCCGACTGAGTCGGACATCTGGATTCTCATCCAGAAGATCGCGGGCCGCTCCGGCAAGGATGCGATGCTCCGCCCGAAGGACTTCCTCCTCATGACCACGCCGGGCATCGCCCAGAAGCTCATGGAGTCGATGGTCAGCCAGCGGCGCTTCACGGCGGGCGAGTTCAGCACCACCATCAAGGGTGGCTACAAGGCCCTTGAGGTCTGCGGCATCCCGCTCGTCCAGGACTACTACGTCCCGGCCGGCACCATCTACCTCCTCCACCTCCCGTCGCTGGCGTGGGTGGATGCGAAGGATATGGGCTTCATCGAGTTCGAGGGCGCTGGCCCGTGGCGTTGGCTCTCGGGGCGTGATGCCTTCGAGACGACCTACGGCTGGTACGGGAACCTCGCCTGCCTGGCGCGTAATGCGCACGGCAGCATCGTGAACTACACCGACACGGCGCGCTTCACGCACGTTGTTTAACCTTCATTGGGACGGGGTAGGGGCTTCTGCCCCTGCCCCAACCTGAGGATTCTTCATGCCCTATAACTTTTTTGCTCCAAAGCCGGGGCGGCTTGGCACGCTCCCGGTGCCGGTTAACAGCGGCCGCCTCAACACCGGCACGCTGGCGGCGGGCACGCAGACCCATAACATCGGGTCGTTCTCGGCTAAGTCGTACATCAGCCGTGCGGTGGTGTGCGCCGAGACGTTCCCGACGGCGGCTACGTCGTGCCGGATTGAGCTGTACAAGATGACTGGTGCCACGGCGCTGGCGCTGACCGCGACTGGTGCATCGGCATTGAGCATCAACACGGCGGCGGCGGATACGCCGATTAACATTCCGATTCTTTCGACGCTGACGGACGCGCAGCGGACGCTGACGGCTGGCGACAGCCTTCGAGTGTCCATTGTGACGGTTGGTGCGGTGTCGGCGCAGCCGGAAGATGTCACCGTGACGGTCGAACTGCTGGTCGGGGAGTAACGGATGCCGGTGCTGCTCAATAGCACCGGCCGGCCTGAGCCGTCGCCAGAAGTGTCGCGGCGGCTCAAGGCCATCCACGCCGGATTGCATCTGCGGTTTATGGCGGACGGCGATGGATTCTGGTCGGTTTGTATGGCGTGGGACCCGGAAGACACCCGCTGGGGCACGGTCCAGTCGGGCGAGATTTCTCCCGACCGCGCCTTTGATATTATTGGCTATTTGCCGCTGGACTGCCCGGCGGATCAGGCCCCGCCCTACCTTGAGCGGATGTTTCGAACGTGGCCGAACGAGAAGGTGCAGCGGATGGCGGACAAGGTCAACAGCTTTAACGCTGGGGTCGCGTCGGATATGGCCGAGCAGGCGCTGGCCGAGGTGCTGGACATGGCCGACCCGAGCGCGAGCAAGTCTGGCAAGCGCTCCAAGAAAGTTTCCTAACGCTCTTTTCCCGAGGTTCCGGTGGCCGTCACCAAAGCTCAACTGATTGCGCTGACCCGCGAGACGATGGATGCCGTCTCATCGGATCGGTGGTCGGACGCTACCATCACGCGGGCGCTGAACAGCGTCTACGGGGATGAGTGGTCCAACATCTTGAACGCGCAGCCGTACTACACCTTTGGCAAGCGCACGGTGACCACGGACGTGGACGGGCAGGTGGCCTTCAGCGCCCTGAATACGGGGAGCGGGGACAGCCAGCAGAACTTCTACCGGGTCTTGTCGGTGTCGGACGGGAATGTCCTGTACACGCAGACGCGGTTTCAGGATGTCCCCCTCGCCACAACCACGAACTATCTGCCGACCTACCCGCGCCTCTTCTATACGGCCGGGCAAACGCTCCAGATTCTGCCGGTGGCCAGTGGGACGACCCTCTACGTCTTTGTTAACTACAAGCCGACGAGCTTTTCGGACCTGACTTCGGACAGCTCAACCATCAACTTCCCTGATGGCGGAGAGTGGGTGCTGGCCAACGAGGCCGGCGCGATGCTCCTGAATAAGGGCGGGGCCGAGTCCACGGCGGCGCAGGTGCTTCGCCGGGAGGCCGAGATGCAGCGCGGGCTGATGCTGGACGATCTGCGGCGGTACACCATCAACCCGACGATGATGGCGTATCCGGACCAGAAGTACGACTGGTCGGGTGGCTGATGTCGCGCCCCCTGATGCGGGACGCGCAAATCAGCTTTGCCGGGGGCCTGAACACCGTCTCGGACGACCTCGCGCTCCAGCCGGACCAGATTCGGCTGGCGCAGAACGCGCGGCTAAACGAGTACGGGGCGATTGCCAAGCGGAACGGGAGCGTCAAGGTGGCGACCACGGCCCTCTCCAATGCGCCCCAGAACGGGTTCTCGTGGGCCCGGGACAGCGGGGCGGTGCAGGGGATGGTCGTGGCCAACGGGACGCTCTACACGGCCAATATGCTCTCCCTGCCCGCCGCGTCGTGGACCTCGCAGACGGGCACGCTCAGCACGTCCGTCACGCCGACGTTTGCCTCGTTTATCAGCGGGGGGTCCACGGACGTCGTCTATATCGCGGATGGCGGGAAGATCAACCGGTGGAATGGCACGACCCTGACAACGGATATTGGCACGAATACGCAGGCCGTATCAGTCATCAAGGTGCATAACCAGCGCCTGTGGGGGACTGGGAACAGCACCTACCCCGACAGCATCTTCTACTCCGGGCTCAATAACGGCGACTCCATTGGGGACGCCGTTACCTCTGGAGCCGGTGGCGGCCAGATTATCGTCCGCACCTTTAGTGATGAGCGGATTGTTGGGCTGGCCTCGGTCGGCTCGTCGCTCCTTATCTTCCATCGGCGCGGCATCTCCCGCCTGACCGGGTTCGGGCAGGACGACATCACGGTGCAGCCGGAGGGCGTCTCGTCCCAGACGGGCACGATTGCCCCGTTCTCCATCGTGGAGGCCGACGGGGTGGCCTACTTCCTGTCGGATCGCGGGGCGTTTGCGGCCACGGAAGGGGCCGTCGCCTCGCTGGGGACACCAAGCTCGCCGGACCCCCTCCTCCCGCTCTTGCAGGGGATGACCGAAGCCAACCTAGCCAACGTGCGGGGAGTGCTCTCGCGCCGGACGCAGGAGATTTGGTGGTTCGTGCCGGGGTACGGAATCTATACCTACCACCTGACACTCCGGGCGTGGTCGGGGCCGTGGGTCGGGGAGTACCTCAACACCGCCTGCCTGTGGGTCAGTCCGGTCAACACGTCGGCGGACCAGTTCGTGATTCGGGGCAACTCGACATCGGCCTACGACGTGACGGTGTCGGACTACCCGAGCGCCACCAGCGACATCGCCACGTTTGCCGACGGGAGCACGGGGACTGCCATTGAGATGGTGGTGCAGCTCCGGCGGCAGTACTACGGGGATGATACGCTGGCCAAGGCGTTCAAGTGGGGCTATATTAACGCGGTTTTGGGGAGTAGTGCCTCTATCGTGGTCGAGTGGATCTCCGATCTCGGCGCGGGGACGGAGACCATCACGGGGGCCGCTGGTGGGACGTGGGATCCAACGGCCACCTGGAACGCGGCGCTGAACTGGGGGTCGCTGGGCACGCGCAGTTACCGTATCCCGCTGAGCACGACCGGATACTATCTGGATATCAAGTTGTCCAATTCCGAGAAGAACTCCGTCACGATTAGCCGCTGGCAGACCGAAGCGTTCGCGCTCGGCCGCCGATAACCGAGGAATCTATGGCTGAAACCGTCACTCAGCACCAGTACAGCAACGCCGTCACGCCGGTCAATGGCGGGGCCCTCGACGCGAACGTCGTGCGGACCAACATCAACAACGTCGGCACGACCTACAACACGCACGACAGCGATCCGGGCATCCATGTCCAGTCGTCGGCTGCCGGGAGCCGTCCGTCGGCCGGCACCGCTGGGCGCAAGTGGGTGTCCACCGCGACCGTGGCCGGGGCGACGGTCGCCACGATGGCCTATGACACAGGCTCGGCATGGGTCACCGACACGACCTTCGCCGTCAGCAACGGTCAGCCGGGCATCTACGACGCGGGCAACTCCGGGTCGTCCAAGGCCATTGACTGGGCGAACGGGCCGATTCAGAAGGTCACGATGACGGCGGCCTGCACGTTCTCATTCAGCAACGCCATCACCGGCGGCACCTACACGCTGATCCTGGTGCAGAACGGGACGGGCGGCTATGCGCCGACGCTGACCGGCTGGGACTTCGGGGACAACTCGCCGTCCTACAACAGCGGGGCCAACAAGAAGAATGTCGTCTCCGGCCTCTACGATGGCGCGGAGTATCTGGCGGCGTTCGCCGTGAAGGGTGCCTGATGCTGGTTCAGCGGATGGCGCTCTTGACGGGGAACTTGCCCGCGCCGGAGTTCTCGTCCGTGGCGTGGGGGACCGTGCTCGTGCCCAACGACTACAGCGGGTACTTTGAGATTGCTTACGCCATTTCTAATGCGGCGGGTGGCGAGTATGTCAACGTGACGTGGGAGATTGCTGGATTTTCGCCCGTATCCTCCACGACGAGCGGCCCATTTACGTCCTCGCCTATTTCTATCGCGCCGGGAAGTGGTCCGTATCCCGGCCAGGGACTGTGGAGCGGTGACACGATTGACGCGACGGTGCGTCTGTATACGAGCACCGGAACGTTGCTGGATACCTACGTCCTCTTACCGTACAACTGCTAATGGGCGTCGGGGACTACGACCTCCAGCCGTTTACCTCGCCGGTCGGGGCGGATTCGCAGGCGTGGCAGACGCGCAACAACGACAACCTGTTGCGTGGCAAGTTTGTCCAGCACCAAGCGGACGAGGTCGCCCATCCGACCTACGGGCTGGATGCCAACAAGCCCACGCCCCCGCTGACCGGGATGATTTACGTCGCCACCGACACCGGGGTCATCTACTTCTACAACGGGACGACGTGGGTGTCCGCGGCGGTGTTCCGGCAGTACGGGGCGTGGCAGGACACGACCAATCAGACGGCGGCGGCGGCGAACACCGCCTACGCCATCACCTATAACACGACGGACGTGACGGACGGCATCACCCTGACCAGCGGCTCCCGGCTGACGGTGCCGATGGCGGGGGTGTATAACCTGCAGTTCAGCGCCCAGTTGGTCAACACCGACTCCCAGATTCACGATGTGGACATCTGGGTGCGGAAGAACGGGTCGGATATTGCGGAAACCAATGGGCAGGTGTCGGTGCCGAACAAGCACGGGGGCGTTGATGGACACGCACTACCGGCGTGGAACTACTTCCTCGAACTGGCCGCGAACGACTACGTCCAGTTGTACTGGTCCACCGGCAATACGGCGTGCTCCCTGCAGACGCTGCCAGCGGTGACGCCACACCCGGCGTCCGCGTCCATCATTGT
>Ga0181355_1000639_pt1 | contig 14944 bp, 28 predicted proteins | sample Fa13VDMM15DN_FD_130099 | JGI IMG/M metagenome (GOLD analysis project Ga0181355, IMG submission 130099) | Freshwater viral communities from Lake Michigan, USA - Fa13.VD.MM15.D.N | ecosystem: Environmental > Aquatic > Freshwater > Lake | place: USA: Michigan | collected 2013-09-23 | reverse complement strand
GATGCAGCGCGTCCTTGCTGAGAACAAACAACTGAGAAGCACCCTCTCTGAAGGTGAACAGACCCTTGTTGGTAGTTTTAAGCAGTCAGCAGAACTTGAGCTTCAAGAAGCCCGCCGTGCTTACAAAGATGCGTATGAAGCAGGTGACTCTGAACGCGTTATTGAAGCACAGGAACAGCTTACGAATGTACAATATAGGCTTCAACAACTTGCGGGTTATAAACCTACTTTACAAGCCGCAGAAGATAACATACAAATACCCCAACAGCAGGTCCAAATACCGCAAGTGGACCCTAAAACGACTGCGTGGCAAGAGCGCAATACGTGGTGGGGAACTGATCCGGAGATGACGGCTTCTGCTCTTGGGCTTCACCAGAAGCTGGAGAGGGAACGAGGTCCACAGTTTGTGGGCACCGACGAATATTGGCAGGCTATCGACAAAACGATAAGTCGGCGCTTCCCCGAATACTTTGGGGAGTCAGAGAAGCAAGTTTCGGACACCCCGAGGCCCAAATCTGCAACTGTGGTTGCACCAGCTTCGCGTAGCACATCCGCCAAAAAGATCGTGTTGAAACAATCCCAGCTTATGATTGCAAGAAAACTGGGTCTTACCCCTGAGCAATATGCTCGGGAAGTCATGAAGATGGAGCGTTAATCATGGTACAGAATAAGCTTATGGACGAACTGAATGAGGTCGATGTGGTGCGTGCACCCCGTCAAAGCCGTGAACAAACTGAGCGACCTAAAAGCTGGCAGCCAGCATCTACGCTGCCTGAACCTGATAAGTTGCCCGGATATGAGTATCGGTGGGTTCGTGTTTCAAATGCTGGCGTGGCTGACCCCCGCAATATCTCGTCGAAAACGAGAGAAGGTTGGGAACCCGTTAGTATTGAAGAGCAACCTCAGTTCCAGATGATGGTGGACCCAGACAGCCGCTATAAAAACAACGTCGAAGTCGCAGGATTGCTGTTGTGTAAGATGCCTTCTGAGTTCGTTAAACAGCGCAAGGAACACTTTGCCGCTCAAAACCGTGCCCAGATTGACTCTGTAGACAACAACTTCATGCGAGATAACGACCCGAGGATGCCGCTCTTTAGAGAGCGTAGTTCCAAGACGTCGTTCGGTAATGGTAGATAACTTAGGAGTTTAGAAAATGGCATATCCTTCTGTGTCAGGCCCGTATGGTCTGATTCCGATCAATTTGATCGGTGGGCAGGTCTTTGCTAGCGCCACTCGACTGATTCCGATTGCAACCAACTCTTCGACCGCCATCTTCTTTGGTGACGTCGTGAAGCTGGCTAGCACTGGGACTCTGGCGAAGGACGTCGGTACCGACACTGCTACTCCTGTTGGCGTTTTCCTTGGTTGTTCCTATACGGACCCAACCTTCGGTAAGACTTTCCGGCAGTTCTATGCAGCTACTACGAACATCACCGACATCGTTGCCTACGTGCAGGATGATCCGGATGCGCTGTTCAAGGTTGCTGTTGTTTCGGCAACTACCACCATTGGTTTTGTCACCCGTGCAAACGTCGGTGAAAATGCGGTGTTGGTTCAGAATGCGGGATCGACCATTACGGGTAACTCCAAGGTCGCCATTGATGACGGAACTGGCACTACAGCTACGTTCCCCATCCGTATTGTGGATGTTATCGCTGAAACCCAGTCAGCGTCGGGTTCCTATACGGAAGTCGTCGTTAAGTGGAACGCGCCAACCAGCAACTCTGTTGGCGGGCATCAGTATCTGCAGCCCACCGGCATCTGAGGAGTAATTTAAAATGGCAATTTCACGCGCACAGCTCCTCAAAGAACTGCTTCCCGGTCTGAACGCCTTGTTCGGTCTGGAATACAGCCGTTACGGTGAAGAGCATAAAGAAATCTTCGAGACTGAAACCTCGGAGCGTTCTTTCGAAGAAGAAACCAAGCTGTCGGGCTTCTCGGCTGCTCCGGTTAAGAACGAAGGTTCGGCTATCGCTTATGATAACGGACAAGAAGTCTTCACTGCTCGCTACAACCATGAAACGATTGCCCTCGGGTTCTCGCTCACGGAAGAAGCGATTGAAGACAACCTGTATGACAGCCTCTCGGCTCGTTATACTAAGGCTCTTGCTCGTGCGATGTCGTACACCAAGCAGACTAAGGGTGCTGCGGTCTTGAACAATGGCTTCGACACTGCCTATCCCGGTGGTGACGGTCAGCCGCTGTTCTCGGCTTCACATCCGCTCGTCTCTGGTGGCGTTAACTCGAACATCCCTACAACTGCAGCTGATCTTAACGAGACTTCTCTTGAAGCCGCCGTTATTCAGATTGCAGCGTGGACTGATGAACGAGGCCTGCTGATCGCGGCGAAGCCGCGCAAGCTGGTTATTGCGCCCTCGAATATGTTTGTTGCAACCCGCTTGCTTGAGACGGAACTCCGTGTCGGTACGTCGGACAACGACATCAACGCGCTCAAGAACAACGGCTCGATTCCGGAGGGTTACACTGTTAACCACTTCCTGACCGATCCGGATGCTTGGTTCCTGACGACCGACGTTCCTAACGGTATGAAGCACTTTATCCGTACCCCGTTGTCTAACGGAATGGATGGAGACTTCGATACCGGAAACGTCCGTTACAAGTCTCGCGAACGCTACAGCTTCGGCTTCAGCGACCCGCTGGGCATGTTCGGTTCGGCTGGTGCCTAACGCTTCCTAGGCTCGCTTAGGAAACAGGGGAAGGGAAGGGCGTTAAACCCCTTCCCTTTTTCTTTGGGGTATGTATACTTGTATGTACGTCTAGGATTATAACTGCATCGACTGGCCTAGCAGACGTAGTAGAGACGATGCAGTGATGTGCTACTACACGGAGATATATTATGGGTCAGTCCACTTTTCAGGGTCCCGTTCGCTCGTTGAACGGCCTCTACACGCAGGGTCCGGGTACTGTTGTACCCCTCACCGCCGCTACGCTGACGGTTGATCCCGCCACCCACGGCGGTCGTCTCATCTTCGTCAACGTGGCCACCACCACGATCACGCTTCCTGCGGTCAATGTCACTGCCGACCCGGCTACCTCGGGTCCGGGTTCTGATCCGAACACGCTGAACAACCAAGGTGTCGTGTACACGTTCTTCATTGCTACGACTGCTACCGCAATTAAGATTCGTACGACCAGCAGCACTCCGGGCGATCTCTTTGTTGGTGGCCTCATTTCAGGTAAGGATGCCGTCCTTACTGCGGGCGGTACAGCTACTTTTGTCCCGAATGGTTCTTCGAACGACGTTATCAGTATGGCAGGCACGACCACTGGTGGTATTGCGGGTTCGTACATCACCGTTGTGGCTGTCGCGGCGAACAAGTATCTTGTTCAGGGTGTCCTGATCGGCTCGGGTACGCTGGCTACTCCGTTCGCTGACTCCTAAGTAGGGTTTAACCTCTTTAAGGAGATAGCTAATGGCTATGCAATACGACGTCAAAGCCTCAAAACCGCTTACGGCTACCGGGGCGTTTGTAGACCAGAACAACAGCAACCTGTCCCGCGCCCGTATCAAGGCTATTTATGCCGTGTGCAGCGCGGGCGCAGGCTCGGTTGTTATCTCGGACGGTAGCGGGGGAGAGACGGTTCTCACCCTCAACACCCCAACACTGGCGTCCGCAGGTAACGTGTACCTCATTCTTCCGGGTGAGGGCATCCTTATTGCTGGTGGGGCGTACGGCACGGTCACTAATACGACCTCCACCGTCCTTTTCTATGGGTGAATTATGCAGGGTGAGAAAAACTACGATCTAGCGGGTAGGAGCTTATTCATTGCCCTACCCGCGTATGATTTTAAGGTGTCGCTAAAGTTAGCGGTGTCTCTGGCGCAGTTCTGCCAGCAAGCCCCGCAGCACGGCGTTACAGTCCAGATAGGCAGCATCTGCGGATGCTCGGTTGTTTCTCGTGCCCGCAACTTGCTGGCGAAGGACATGCTGGAGTCCGACTGCACCGACCTGATCTTCATCGACTCGGACATTAACTTTGAAGCTGCCGATATCTTCCGGCTGATGGCTTGGAGTTCGGACCCTAAGAAGGGCATCGTCGCTGGCGTACCCCGCACACGGGATAGCAAAACAGTTTATATTGCCGATATGGACTACGACGAGAACGGCGAACTGACGATGGACCGTATGGGTCTCGTCCGCGCTACCCGTGTGGCTACTGCCTTTATGGTGGTTCGCCGGGATGTCTTCGAGAAGATGGTAGAAGCCCACCCTGAGTGGTCCTACTACGATAAGCGCAGCGAACGCGAGCTTAACGCTATGTTCGACTTCAAGGTAACCGACGAGGGCTACATGGGCGAGGACTTCCTGTTCTGCGACCGCACCCGCGAGCTTGGGTTTGAGGTCTGGATCGACCCGACGATCACTCTCGGGCACATGGGTGTGCAGGAGTATGTAGGCAACTTTGGCAAGGACATCTTGTATCCGATGATCGTGCCTTCGAAGAAGGATGCTGCGTGATGGCAATGACGACCGATAAAGCTAAAAAGGAACTAGCGAAGGATGGCGGCGGTGGTGGCCTCGCCAACGTGCAGTATAGTATGCCTTCTAGTGGCGGCGGCGGTAATCGTGGCTCCGTTGGCGGTGGTGGCGCTGCAAACCAGCGTATGCCGTCTTTAAATATGCCCGCGTCAGTTGCCTCTAGTGGCTCTCGGTTCACTCCTGCGGTTATTACGCAGCCTCAGTCTGCTCTGGGTAACCTCGTCGGCGCACGTACTCCGACAGCCTACGGTGCCACTGGCCGCTTTAATTTCAAAGAGGGTGGCAAGGTCAAGAAAATGGCCAAGGGTGGCTCAACTGCCTCCAAGCGCGCCGATGGCTGCGCTACCAAGGGCAAAACCAAGGGGCGGTTCGTCTGATGGCCAAGACGCCTGCTTGGACACGCAAGGAAGGCAAAGACCCTACGGGTGGCTTGAACGCCAAAGGCCGTGCGTCGTTAAAAGCGCAAGGGCAGAATATTAAGCCTCCGGTTAGTGCGAAGCAAGCCGCGAAGTCGCCCAAGTCAGCCGCCCGCCGTAAAAGCTTTTGCGCCCGTATGTCAGGTATGCCCGGTCCTATGAAAGACGAAAAAGGTCGCCCGACACGTAAAGCCCTTTCTCTCCGTAAGTGGGACTGCTGACATGGATAGTACTCCTGAGAGCACTAAATATATGATAGATGCGCTGTCACTTGTTACGGTGTTAGGGACTATTATGAATTGGCTTCCTGCTGTTGCGGCAGTATTTACCATTATATGGACGACTATTCGTATCTACGAGACTAAGACGGTTCAAGGCTGGTTAGGAAAAAGAAATGGATAAGGACGACGCCAAGCAGGACAAGGCTATGATCGCAGGTGCGGTCCATAAGCACGAGGCCAATATGCACAAAGGTAAGCCCAAGACAAAGCTCGCCACAGGTGGCTCTATTTCAACCCGCGCTGATGGTTGCGCTATTCGTGGTAAGACCAAAGGAAAGATGGTATAGTACCGTCAGTAGGTAAGGATTTCGAGATGATGCATAAAAAGGTCATGAAGTTCCGCGATGGCGGTAAGGCTGAGTATCCTATCCGTATCGACCTAGATAAAGCCAAGCGAGACACCGCTGCGCGGGATAAAGCCCGCCCTGCTCCGCCTGTTACGCAGCGTGATCTAGATCGTCACTCACGTATACAAAAAGAGGAAGCCGGTGAGTCTGGCGTAATGAAAAATACCAAACGCTACGCAGCGGGCGGCGTTGTTAAGCAGATGCCTACCTCCGATGCTATGGGTAGCATGGGTATGGCTAAGGGCGGCAGCGCTAAAGGCAAGGCTACGGCTAAAAATAAGGCTATGGCTAAAGGTAAAGCCATGATGGCTGTGGCCATGCTGAAAGATCGTATGGGTCGTGCTATGGCTGCTCGCGGTGCTGAAGCCCCTATGCCCTCGGCTCCCTCCGCTCCTATGGCTCCTGCGGCCCCAATGGGCGGCGCTCCGGGCATGAAGAAGGGTGGCAAAGCTAAGGCTAAGCCATTCGCGGCAACTAAGTTTGGCGCTGCAATGATGAAGAAGTCAGCAGACACAAAAGGCCGCGCTATGAAGAAGATGGCTAAGGGCGGCTCCATCGACGGTGTTGCTATCAAGGGTAAGACCAAGGGCAAGATGATGGCAATGGGCGGCATGGCTGGTTACAAGCATGGCGGGAAAACCCACTAATGCGTCCGTCTCGCGGTATGGGGGCTATAGAAAAGTCCAAGATGCCCAAAGGCATGGCTGCGGGCGGTGAGTCTAAGGTTAACGAGGCTGGAAATTACACCAAACCCGGTATGCGTAAGTCTATCTTCAACTCCATCAAAGCTGGTGGCAAGGGCGGCGCTCCGGGCCAATGGTCCGCGAGAAAAGCTCAGATGATGGCTAAGCAGTATAAAGCTAGAGGTGGTGGCTACAAGTGAGCGGACTTGCTAAATCCCAGCAAAGCTTGAAGTCTTGGACTGAGCAGAAGTGGCGGACCAAAAGTGGTAAGCCATCGACGCAGGGGTCCAAGGCAACGGGCGAGCGCTACCTACCCGAGAAAGCCATAAAGTCTCTATCTTCTGCGGAGTATGCAGCGACGACCAAGGCCAAGCGAGAAGGCAAAGCCAAGGGCAAGCAGTTCGTTAAACAGCCTAAGACCGTAGCAAATAAGACGAAGGGGTTCAGGTAATGGCGCTCAAACCAGTCGATAAAAAGTCTACGCCGGGGCTAGCTAAGCTGCCTACGGCTGTGCGCAATAAGATGGGTTACGCTAAGAAGGGCGGAAGCATTCCCGGCAAGAAGATGAAGAAGAAGTAATGACTACAACCGGTACCACATCCTTTAATCTGGACCTCAACAACCTCGTAGAAGAGGCATTTGAGCGGTGTGGTGCTGAGCTTCGTACAGGTTACGACTTACGTACTGCACGGCGCAGCTTGAACCTGCTTACTATTGAGTGGGCTAACCGGGGTATTAATCTCTGGACTATCGAAGAAGGCTCCATTGCTATGGTGCAGGGGCAGATTGTTTACGACTTGCCAGCAGACACGATTGACCTACTTGAACAGGTTATCCGTACAAACGCCGGTACATCTTCAAACCAGCTTGATATTAACATCAACCGTATTAGCGCCGACACGTACATCACGATCCCGAACAAAAATGCCCAAGGGCGTCCTATCCAAGTGTGGATCAACCGGCAGTCAGGCGCGACGGAGCCGACGTCAGGTGTAGCCTACCCGCAGATTAATGTGTGGCCAGCCCCGGACCAGAGCAACTATTACACCTTCTTCTACTACCGGCTGCGCCGCCTTCAGGACGCTGGTAACGGCGTTAACACGCAGGACATCCCGTTCCGTTTCCTACCGTGCATGGTTGCTGGGCTGGCGTACTACTTGTCGCTCAAGGTACCCGGCGCTATGGAACGTACGCCGATGCTCAAAGCTATGTACGATGAAGCGTGGCAGCAGGCTGCTGACGAAGACCGCGAGAAGGCTCCGTTGCGGATCGCTCCGCGCATGTCGTTTACCTAGGAGGATACGATGCCTAATCCGTATGCCTCAGGTAAGCGGGCCATTGCGGAATGTGATCGCTGTGGCTTTCGGTACAAACTTAAGCAGCTTAAGAAGCTTACCATCAAGACCAAAAGCACCAATATTCTTGTGTGCCCCACGTGCTGGGAACCAGATCAACCTCAGCTTCAGTTGGGTATGTATCCTGTCGATGACCCGCAGGCGCTCCGTAACCCGCGCCCAGACGTCAGCCACTACCAAGCAGGTATGACCGGGCTTAAGATAAAGACGCAGGGCGAGGTTCCTAGTTCTAACGTGCTAGCCTTTGGTACGCCGAGTGAAGGTAGCCGTATGATTTACTGGGGCTGGAACCCTGTAGGGCTTAGCAATCCTTTAGGTTTATCTGGGCTTGTAAATACGCTACAAGGCAATGGTGCAGTAGGAAACGTCACGGTACAAACGTAGGAGTAGGTTATGGCTAAGGGTGGTAAGACTAACGAGCAGATGCGGAAGCTGGGGCGCAACCTTGCTAAGATCGCTAACCAGAAGTCTGGGAAGTCCATCAAACAGAACCCAGTAAAGGTGGTGAAAAATGGCTAAGTTCAGCATGAAAAAAGGTGGCAACGAGGTTGGTCCTGCCAGCGTCTACGCGCCCCCTCACAATATGTCCGGTGGTACCGAGATTAGTCTTGGTAATAACGGCTATCCGAACAAGATTGCCAACACCCAGACGCTGCGTACCCGTGGTACTAAGAACACCACCCGTGGGAACAGCAGCAGCACGAAGATGGGGTAACCCATGAACTACGCTACTCTTGTTTCGACCATCAAGGCTTACACCGAGAATGACTTCCCGGACACGGCGGGGTCTGGTGGTCTGACGTCTACTGAACAGGTAGATACCTTTATCCAAGAAGCAGAGCAGCGTGTATTTAACTCCGTCCAGATGCTGGACCTCCGTAAGAACGTGACCGGCAACGTAACATCAGGAAATAAGTACCTTTCGGTACCGTCTGATTGGTTAGCAAACTTCTCTCTAGCAGTAATTGATGGCGACGGTGATTACAGCTACCTGCTCAACAAAGATGTGAACTTCATCCGTGAGTCGTTTCCTAGCCCAACCGATACAGGTATTCCTACCCATTACTCGTTCTTTGACCAGAACTCGTATATTCTCGGCCCGACGCCGGACGCAAACTACTCAGTCGAACTGCACTACTTCTACTACCCGCAGTCTATTGTTTCTGCGAGCACGTCATGGCTTGGCGATAACTTCGATAGTGTCTTGCTCTATGGCTCGTTGCTAGAAGCCTATACGTTTATGAAGGGTGAAGCCGACGTTATCGCTGGATACCAGAAGCGTTACGACGAGGCTATGGGTATGCTTAAACAGCTTGGTGAAGGTAAAAATAGGCAGGATATGTACCGTACACCTCAAGTTAGGTATCCCGTACGATGATTGCTGAACTCGAAACGGCTGTCGGCACTGTGCAGGTTATGACCACTAGCGGTCGTGGCTTTTCGGCTGAAGAACTTGCGGAACGTGCTCTTAATCAGATCATTAACGTAGGCGATAACGCACCCCCAGTGATCGCAGATCAGGCCCGCGCTTTTCAAGAAAACTTGCGCGAAGTGCTTATTTACTTCATGCGTGAGGCCATGCGCTCGCGTAACGTAACTCTGGCAGCCAAGTTTACTAAAGCTGGGTTTCCTGAGCTTGTGAAACTCATGGATATCTAGGAGACTTACGATGGCTATTACACAATCAATGACGACCAGCTTTAAGGCTGAGATACTGCTAGCTGTGCACGACTTCCGTAGCACTGGTGGCGACACCTTTAAGTTGGCGATGTACACCTCGTCGGCTACAATTGACGCCAACACGACTGCCTATACGGCTACCAACGAAGCCTCGGGCACAAACTACACTGCTGGTGGCGGCACACTGACTAATGGCGGCGTGACTGCTTCGAACACCTCGACTTCAGCGGGTACAGGTTTTACGACTTTCAGCAACCTGACGTTTACGAACGCTACGGTTACGGCTCGCGGCGCGCTGATCTACAACACCACGCCTTCGGCTAACGGTACGGCGAACACCACACTGACTAACGCTGCCGTGGCCGCGTTGGATTTTGGCGCGGATAAGACCTCGACGGCGGGTGACTTCACCATCATCTTCCCGACAGCCTCTAATACTGCGGCTATCATCAGGATTTCCTAATGGCCTTGGTTCTCGCTAACCGAGTACAGGAAACGACCACCACTACCGGCACCGGCACGATAACTCTTGCTGGCGCTGTTAGTGGGTTTCAGTCGTTTGCGGCTATCGGTAACACCAACACGACCTACTACACGATCACCAGCGGCGTGAATTGGGAAGTCGGCGTCGGCACCTACACGCTCTCGGGTACGACGCTGGCACGTACCACTGTTCTTTCGTCCAGTGCGGGCGGCACGACTAAAATTACGCTGGCTGGCACCTCGAATGTCTTTGCTACCTACCCGGCTGAGAAGTCGGTTAATCTGGACGCATCTGGCAACGCGACGGCACTGGGCGTACCCGCAAGCGGCACAGTCACCAACCTCACGGGTACAGCCTCGATCAATATCAACGGCACCGTGGGGGCCACCACAGCAGCAGCAGGCTTATTTACCACACTCGGTGCGTCCGCCGCAGTTACTCTTTCACCGGCAAACGCCAACGTAGTGCTATCACCTACTGGCACAGGCGTAGTAACCATCAGTCCCGCTACTGCTGGCACCATTAACCGCATGTCCATTGGCGCGACAACGACAAGCACAGGCGCATTTACAACGCTGACAGCAAGTGGCGCAGTTACTCTTTCACCGGCAAGCGCTAACGTGGTTATGTCACCCACCGGCACTGGTGTTGTGACCATCAGTCCAGCTACCGCTGGCACAATCAACAATATGTCCATCGGCGCTACAACGACAAGCACAGGCGCATTTACCACACTTGCAGCGTCTTCGACCGTCAGCGGCACTGGCTTCAGCACTTACCTCGCCTCGCCCCCCGCCATCGGCGGTACGGCTGCTGCTGCCGGAACTTTTACAACGCTGACCGCTACTGGCGCAGTGGCCCTTAGCCCTGCCAACCTTAACGTAGTGTTGTCGCCTACTGGCACAGGCGTAGTAACCATCAGTCCCGCTACTGCTGGCACCATTAACCGTATGTCCATTGGCGCAACAACGACAAGCACAGGCGCATTTACAACGCTGACAGCAAGTGGCGCAGTTACTCTTTCACCGGCAAGCGCCAACGTAGTGCTATCACCTACTGGCACAGGCGTAGTAACCATCAGTCCCGCTACTGCTGGCACAATCAACAATATGTCCATTGGTGCTACAACGACAAGCACAGGCGCTTTCACCACGATATCTGGCTCTACCAGCCTCACCACCCCCCTTCAGAGCGGCGGCACAGCAGTTTCGTCCACCCTTACGCTCCAAAGCACTTCAGGCGCGGGTACGTCTGACGCGATTATCTTTAAGACTGGCTCACAGGTAGAACAGTTCCGCGTCCTGACGGGCGGTGGCATCACCTCGGCAGCTTTAGTAGACGCCGTAGGTTACAAAGGCCTACCCCAGAACAGCCAAACGGCGTCCTACACGCTTGCGCTCACTGACATGGGTAAGATGGTGAATACTACTACTGGTGGTATCGTGATCCCGGCAAACTCATCGGTGGCGTTCCCTACTGGCTCTACAGTAATTGTGTACAACAACAGCGCGTCAAACCAGACGATTAGCATTACGACCGACACTATATACCTTGCGGGTACGGCCACTACCGGATCGCGTACACTGGCCCAACGCGGCCTTGCTACACTGGTCAAAGTGGCTTCTACTACGTGGGTCGCCTCTGGGGCGGGGGTGACCTAATGACTGGTATTTTTGGGGGTCTGTTGGCGACAGGCGCAAGTTTTACCCCCGTCACCCGCACCTACACAACCGGCACAGCGGCCACGGAGACTGTGCCTACGGGAGCAACCAGTTGCGCCATTACGGTTGACGGCGCAGGCGGTTCAGGTTCCTTTGAAGACACATATGGGGTTGCTGGCGGCGGGGGCGGCTCCGGTAGGGCGGTAAAGACTACCGCAGTTATCGGCGGAAACACATTTACGTACACGGTCGCCCCGCAAGTCGCGGGCTTTTATTCGCCGGGAGTTTATACCGCTGGTACCAACGGTGCGGCGTCCACAGTATCGGGCACACCCTCGGGTGGGGCGTTGAGTATGTCTGGTGGCGGCGGTCAGGGGGGGCTATTTGCCGATGTTAGCGCTGGCGGAACCGCGTCGGGAGGCACTACCAACACTTCGGGTTCTGCTGGTGGAATACCCGCCGGGGGTGCGGCAGCATCTGGCGCGGCAGCGAGCGTAGCTCCGGGTGGTGGCGGTAATGGTAGTGGTGTCACCACTTCAGGCGTCGGTGCGCGCGGCGAAGTCGTGTTTGCGTACACATAAAGGATTGAATGATGACCATAACTAACACTTGGGCGATAGTGCGACTGGACTGCTACCCAGAACTGGGCGGCAACGCCGATGTCGTTTCGACCGCGCACTGGACGCTGACTGCAACCGATGGAACCTACTCGACCAGCAGTTACGGGTCTGCGGGAGTGACGCTGGACCCTGACAAACCTTTTACCGCATACGCAGACCTCACCGAAACCGAAGTTGTGGGGTGGGTGCAGGACGCCCTTGGCAGCGATGCAGTCGCGGAACTTGAAGCCAACGTGGCAACCCAACTCGAAAACCAGATCAACCCACCAATCGTGACGCCCCCGCTGCCTTGGAGTGCACACGCAGACCTCACCGAAACCGAAACCGAAGTTGTGGAACTCGAAGCCAACGTAGCAACCCAGATTGAGAACCAGATCGACCCACCAGTCGTGACGCCCCCCGTTGCCTTGGATTGAATGATGGCTAAACTCGGGCCTGTTAAGTATCTCACTGTCCACTGCGCGGCAACGCCGGAAGGTAGAGACGTAACGCACGAGCAGATCACGCAGTGGGACAAGGCCAAGTTCGGCCAGACCTCGTATCACTGGGTGATTGAGCTAGGTGGCTCCACGCACCAGACGCTCAAGGACGACCAGAAAGGTGCACACGTCGGCGGGAAGAACACCGGCAATATCGGCATATGCTACATCGGCGGCGTAGATAAGAACCTCAACCCGAAGGACACGCGCACACCCGCGCAGAAGAAATCGCTCCTTACGCTCATTCGGACGTACAAGGAGCGCTACCCCGGCATTATCATTCGCGGACACCGCGACTGGCCGGGGGTTAAGAAAGCCTGCCCCAGCTTTGACGTCAAGGCTTGGCTCGCTGAAACAGGAGACTGACTATGTTGAACGCAATTGTAACCCGGCTTAAGGAACCTTCGACGTACGCTGGCTTTGCTGGCCTCGCGCTCGCGGTGGGTGTTTCCGCCCCGCTGTACACGGCTGTTACCACATTTGTGGCTGCCGCTGCGGCCCTTGCCGCTGTCCTTATGGCAGAAAAGACAGCCTAATGCTCCGTCTGCTGACGTCCCTGTTTGCGTTTCTAGATAAGCTACTTGGCATATTTAGGGACGGCAAGTTGGAAGAGCGGGGGCGTCAGCAAACCATAAAGGAAGCGAACGATGAGCTTAACCGGCAAGTTGAAGTGGCTGACGCCGCCATTGCTGTGCCTGATCCTGCCCGCGATGAGCGGCTGCGTAACCGCTTCGACCGTTCCCGTAGCAAGTAGCTACTGCCGCATTGCCAAGCCCATCACTTACGACACTACCAAAGATACTCCGGATACGGTAAGGCAAGTGGAGGCTCACAATTCGCGCTGGGTAGCCCTGTGCGAGGGTAAATAACTCTAGTTAGGGGAGGGAGACTACATGTTCGGTTTTTCTCCCTTTGCCACTACCTCCTTCGCGGGCGAAATCGCTACCGCTAGCGTATCAGTTACGGGCGTCTCGGCTGCTGGCTCCGTAGGCACAGCTACAGTTGCATCTAAGGCTAACGTAACACTCACCGGGGTCTCGGCTGCTAGCTCTCTGGGTACGGTTACATTCCGAGCACTAGCTAACGTAACTCTCACAGGGGTCTCGGCTGCTGGCTCTCTGGGTACGGCTACAGTCCGAGCTAAGGCTAACGTAACACTCACCGGGGTCTCGGCTGCTGGCTCCGTAGGCACAGCTACAGTTGCATCTAAGGCTAACGTAACCCTCACAGGCGTCTCGGCTGCTAGCTCTCTGGGTACGGTTACATTCCGAGCACTAGCTAACGTAACTCTCACAGGGGTCTCGGCTGCTGGGTCTGTGGGTACAGCTACAGTCCGAGCTAAGGCTAACACCACTCTTACAGGCGTCTCGGCTGCTGGCTCGTTAGGCACAGCTACAGTTGCATCTAAGGCTAACGTAACACTCACCGGGGTCTCGGCTGCTAGCTCTCTGGGTACGGTTACATTCCGAGCACTAGCTAACGTAACTCTCACAGGCGTCTCGGCTGCTGGCTCCATAGGTACTGCTGGAGTTCAACAAGGGACTAGTCTAACCCTCACGGGCGTCTCGGCTGCTGGCTCTCTTGGCACGGTTTTTGTTGGGGTTTTTGTAAACGCAACCCTTACCGGCGTTTCGGCTGCTGGCTCGTTAGGCACAGCTACCACAGTTGCCAAAGCTAACATAACTCTCACAGGCGTCTCGGCTGCTGGGTCTGTAGGTACCCTTACTACTACAGGTACCGCTAGTGTAACCCCCACAGGCGTCTCGGCTGCTGGCTCGCTGGGTACTGCTACAGTCGCAGCTAAGGCTAACACCACTCTTACAGGCGTCTCGGCTACTGGGTCTGTAGGTACCCTTACTACTACAGGTACCGCTAGTGTAACCCTCACAGGCGTCTCGGCTGCTGGCTCGCTGGGTACTGCTACAGTCGCAGCTAAGGCTAATACCACTCTCACGGGCGTTTCGGCCACCGGGGATATTGGTACAGCTACTACTCAGGCGCTTGCAAACGTAACCCTCACTGGGGTCTCGGCTGCTGGGTCTCTTGGCACGGTTTTTGTTGCGCTTCCCGTAGACGTGACCCTTACAGGCGTTTCAGCTACCGGGTCTATTGGCACTGTAACAATTGCCAGTAAATCAAATGTAACTCTTACTGGCGTACAGGCATCGGGTCTGATATCTAATGTCCTTGTTTGGGGGCAGATTAATGATAACCAGACTCCAAACTGGGTGGCAGTAAACGACGGTAACACAGTAACGTGGGCGGCGGTAAACGATAATCAAACACCTAGTTGGGTGGCAGTAAACGACACACAGACGGGCGGATGGGTAGCGGTTAGCGATAGCCAGACCCCAAATTGGGTTCAAATCCCGGCGTAAGGAACGAAGATGGCTAGCACATACAGCAACCTTAAAATCCAGTTAATGGGCACAGGTG
>Ga0181355_1000638_pt1 | contig 14950 bp, 25 predicted proteins | sample Fa13VDMM15DN_FD_130099 | JGI IMG/M metagenome (GOLD analysis project Ga0181355, IMG submission 130099) | Freshwater viral communities from Lake Michigan, USA - Fa13.VD.MM15.D.N | ecosystem: Environmental > Aquatic > Freshwater > Lake | place: USA: Michigan | collected 2013-09-23 | reverse complement strand
TTTAAGAAAGGCACAAAACAATGAATAGAAAAGAATTAGTTAATGAAATAATTAGAATTGAGAGAAAAAATACCGATAGGTATAATTTGAATAACCCAAAATACAAATGGTTTTACGAATATCACCACGAACAATCTGTTATTTTTTGGAACAAAAGAAAAGACATTGAATATATTAAAGAGTTTTTAGCGTCAATAATTAAGGAAGGTAGAAAATATGAAATACAAATTAACAATTAAAAGAATAGTATTTGAAACCGAAATTACTGCGAAAAACGAAGAAGAAGCGTGGAATAAACTAGGTAATATTGCAGATCAAAACGGGATAGAAAGTGGTGACGAAGACTATAAATTTGAAGTAAAAGAAATTGAAGACGAAGAGGAAGACGAGGAAGAAAATGAATAAAATCTACACCCTAAAAGAATACAACGCCAAGGCGTATTCCAGATATGTAGTTGCTATAAATCAAGCCGTAAAAAGCCGATCAGATAGCAGACCTATCATGTCCCGATATGTCATTGATAGATCAAATGGATATGTTGTTGTGATAGGGGAAAATGCCAAGTATTTTGGGAGTAAAATTAGAGCCAATGAGTACCTAGCTCAAAACCAAGATGATAATTGAAAAACTAATTAAAAACCTTGAGATACACGAAAAGCGTATGTCAGAACAAATGACCAATGAAAAAGCAGTAATAATGCTTCAAGCAGTAGTGATTTTGACTAAAGACAAGGAAATACACTCACTTGTCGGTGAAGTAATTAGATTTCTAAGAAAGAAAAATGAAAAAATTACACAGCTTTGATAAAGCCAAGCTAGATTATTCGTATGAAGAGTGGCTACACTACCTTGAAGAAAGAACATGGGATATTGTGGAATACGCTAAAAAAGACTTTAAATCACTTGAAGAAATCTCAATGGAGTTGTTTAACCACCCAGATCAAGAGTTCCAAAAGGTGCAGGAAGTCCTATTTACCAATGTTAAAGTGAGTGAAATTGAGAGAATATTTGAGAAGTATATTATTTACGAAAGGAAAAAATAATGCTGTTATACCGAGTTTCATACCTAAGAAAAGACCTTCTAACCCCACAGTTAAGAGAAAAGCTAAAGATACAGTTCATATTGTGTGAAAACCCTTTAGAGCCGTATTTTGTAGCCCTAGAGCCAGTAGTTAAACTGTCGGTGCTTAAGAGATTTACTAGTGGAGAGATAAAGAAACTATCCAGAATATTGGGAGTCAGAATTTTAAGATGGGGAGATGTTCACACCGTTAGACCAGATCTACACCTTTTCAACGATCCTAAATTCTTAACCAGAAATGAGTGGGAGAAGAGAAGCCACGATTTAAAAGCTCGTTTAGCTGTCGATAAAGAGCTTAGAAATGACGACCAAATTAGAGCCGATATTGACCAGTTATACAAAGATACTATGGGATATTCTGACCAATAATGATATTTTGGATTGAAGGATTAGGAAAAAGTCGGATTAAAGCCTAATTAAGGTACAATTTGAGCTAGTTTAGGGTGGTTTTTAGTATTTAATTTGCCAAAATTAACCATTAAATCACCCTAAATTTATGCCTAAAATAGCCCAAAAATACCCTAAAATGATCCAAAAATGACACAAAAAAGACCTATTTTTACCACTTTTTACCCCTAAAATACCCCATTTTTACCCCTTTATTGCCACTAAGTTGAGTATTAGCAAGTGGTACGCCTAGTGCGAGATATTACAACTAACTACTTGCAATCTTTTTTAAGAAATATATAATTATTTTGTTCTTGAGAAGTGATTTTCCAGCAATGGTTTTTCACTTCACTTGGACACTAAAAAATTAACAACGAGCGTGGAAACTCAAAGTGCGAGGCTTTTATCAAGTCTAGTTTTCTATGAAGTTGTTTGGTATTTCCACAAGTACCTTGCAGCCAAACACCTTCATAGAGTGCTAGACTTTTTTGTTTAGCAGAAAGGTTTTATGATTAAAGTAATAATCTTTAATGGTAAAAAACAGTTAGCTCGTATTAATTTTAAATCTCTTGAAGATTTTAATCTCAACCAACCATCTTTTAACAAAATAATTGATCAGATTAAACAGACTTTAGAAAATGAAGGTATTAGAAATGAAGAAACAAATAAATTAACTGAAAAAATTATTGAGTTTATTGACGCAAATCCTGATGTAAAAATTTCACAAATTTCAAAAGAATTTGGTATAGAAAGAAATGATGCAATTAAAATTGTAAATCTCAGAAACTATATCAAAAAAATGTTGAACAAATAAAATGACTAAAGTTAATAGGACTTTTGACATTGAAATAGCAAAGGAATTTGACACAGATACTGCCATTATTCTTCACAATATCCATTTTTGGATCGATCTCAATCAAAAAAACAATGAAAACTTCATAGACGGTAAATACTGGACTTATAACTCAGCAGGTAAGTTTACTGAAGTATTTGAGTGGTTATCTGAGAAGCAAATCAGAACCAGATTAAATAAACTAATCAAAGCTGGATATTTGGAAGAAGGAAACTTTAACAAAAGAGGTGGAGATAAAACTAAATGGTACTCACTTACCAATCAGTCTGACCAAATGGTAAGTGACACTGACCAAATGGTAACTTGCTCTTCCCAAATGGTAAGTGACACTGACCAAATGGTAACTGCAACTTCCCAAATGGTCACACCATTACCAGATATAAACACAGATATAAAACCAGATATAAACACAGATGAGAAAGAACGCGTTAAAAACATTTTAGAAGACTTACCATTTGGTAAAGAATTAAAAAAAGACACGCCTTATTCTTCTCAAGATTTTTTGTTAAGTTTAAATGAAGAAACAATTTTAGAGTTTTTAGAAAATTTCAATTGCTCCAGAACTCAGATTATTAAAAAAGCACAGGATTTATATGATTGGTGTGAAACAAATGGGAAGAGAAAGAAGAACCATAAATCATTTTTAAGATCCGCTTTAAGAAAAGACTATGGCGATAAACAAAAGCTACTGAAGCCCGAAGATGACCTCGAAGAGTTCATAAGAAGATTAAATATCATAAACGAAATAAAGTTAAACGAAGCTAACGAAAGGAAACTGCCTAAAAATGAACTATGAATTGTTTGAAAAATATATAAATGACTTTGGTTTTAGTATTATCCCTGTGGCTAAAGATAAAAGACCTATCGGTGGTTGGGCTGAGTTTCAAAAAAGAAGAATTAGTCCCCAAGAATTAAAAGATACGGTCATTGAGTTTACAAAAGCAGACGCAGGTAAAGAAGAGTTTAAAAAATTAGCTAGGTTTCAGGGTATCGGAGTTGTAACAGGTCAAATTTCAAATATTACAGTTTTAGATTTTGATTTATCTAGCGAAGATACAGAGTGGTATTCAATCTTTTCAGAAATGAATATTCCAACTGTTAAAACAGTTTCAGGTGGCAGACATTTCTATTTTAATTATTCAACAAAACTTTATACATTAGCTACAAAAATACACATTGACGTTAGAAATGACGGTGGTTTTGTTGTTATGCCACCTAGTAGGGTCGAATTAAAAGATAAAACTCTTGGTTCATATTCCTGGATTAAAGATTTAACAAACTCTCTTGTTGATATTCCGACTGAATTTTACTCATGGTTTAAAAGTAAAAACCAAATTTCAGATAAATTTGTAGTTATAAATAAACCTCCTGTAACTCTTGAAGGTGCTTCTGAAGGTACAAGAAATCAAAAAGCGACTCAAGTTGCTGGTTTATACATTAACTCCCACAGAGGAGATTTAGACCTAGCTTGGGGTGCATTACAAAATTGGAACTTACAAAGAAATAACCCGCCACTAGATGAAAAGGAATTAAGGGCAACATTTAATTCAATAGCTAAAAAAGACTCAATCAATAATCCTGAAGTAAAAGTTGCACAGGATATAAATTTAGATAATCTTTTAGACTTTACAATGAGAGAAGAATTACCAATCGGTATTCCTGAATTCGACTTTAAGTTTAGATTTCCTGCTGGGTTTTATGTTATAAGTGGAACTCCTGGCTCTGGAAAAGGTTGGTTTGCTCTATGGCTTACAAGATTGTTTTGGGAAAGACATAAAAAGAAATCTATTTATTTCTCATTAGAAATGACTGAACAGTTGGTCAGACAAAGATACCTACAAAGTTGGTCTGATTTAACTGAAGAACAGTTTAAACAAGTAGTTACTAAAAAAGATTATTCAAAGATCCAAAAAGCTATGAGTATGGTTCAGGAAAAAATTATGATTGTAGATGAATTTGGTGGGTCAGATACGAAACTTCAAACTCCTGAAAACTTTAAGATCTTGTTTGAAAAGTATTATCAAATGGGCTACAGAATATTTCATTTTGATCACTTTCACCAACTTGCTGGTACAAATGTAAACGATAAAAACCAAGAAGCAACTGAAAAATGGGGATATTTATTTCAAGGACTTGCCAAAGAGTACCCCGACACTTGGTTATTTATTTTTGCACAACCTAAAGGGTCTGTATATAAATCAAGGGTACTTTCAATGGAAGATATTAGTGGGTCTAAATCAATAATTCAAAAATGTGAAATCTTTTTATCATTAAATAAAAATGTAAAAATAGATGAAACCTCAGATAATCTAAAAATAGAAAATGATACTAGAGTTGTTGATTTATACATGGACAAAAACAGGTTGACATCCCACCCACGCACAATGTTTAATCTTTATAACTTAAATACGGGTAATTTTTGTTTATATGAAGACTTTTTAAGGGGTGACGCTTTAAAAATGTTTAGAGTATAGGGTTAGCAGAAACTTGACAGTTAATTATAAAAGGTAGTATAATTACAATAGTAAAAAATTAAGAAAGGTTTTTATGCAACAAGCACTTAAAATCAATATGCAAACTTGCTGGGAGATTGTTTCAGAAGGTTGTATTCATAAGTTCACAGCCAATGTAGAGCCTGGCAGTATTTGTTTTTTTCTCGAAGAGGAAGATTTCAACCATATTCTTGAGCTACAAGCTCATATCAGAGAAGTTATTAGTCCTAAGTACCAACTGATCTTCTTAGACTTTGGTATCAAAGCTGTAGTAATTACTTTAAGTAGAAACATTTTATGAATGTAAATGTTAACTACTTTGTAGATGTAGATTCAAGAAATGAAGGCGAGTATTACTTTGCTGAGGTTCTATCCCAAGCTGGAGATACCCTTTATAGCCACGAAGATGCCCTTACAAGCTTCACATACAGAGAAGATATGGTTAGACACATTCAGAGTAAATGTAACGAGCTAGGGTGGGTTATAGACGCTATAAATGATGACACACAATGTCCTGACCATTGGGAAGAAGAGATATGAATATCCTAATTGGCTTTGGACTAGGTGTAATGCTTCATAAACTATGGAGATTTATAACTAAAAATTACATTTTAACCAATCACTACACTAGAGCGTTGTTCGGTATATTTTGTTTAATGATTATTTATTTATTTGAAAGGATCTTATGAAAGAATCTGAAATTTTAATGACAGCAAAAGAAGTATCAAAAGAGTTTGACATTAACTTAAACTATGTTTACTCGCTGATTAACAGAAAGAAAATTGTATCTTCATACCTAAAAAGTGGGCAACTGGTAGTTGATAGAGCAAGTGTTATAAACTACTTTAATACCTCAATGAGAAGACCAGGATCAGGTAAAAGAGTTGTGAAGTACTCAAGAAAAGTTCAAGCAACTCCTGAAGTTAGAGTAATGAAAACTAAAAAAGATAATTCATCATGGGTAAATTTTGTATCTATAGTTTTAGCCACAATACTTGGGGCTATCTTAGGAAGTTTGTTGGTTACAACAATAATTAAGTAATGAGTAACTGGAACCTATCAAACCTATTAACAGATTTAATCGGTACAAGAGCCAATCCAAAGGGTGAAGTACGAACTGAGATCTGGGCATCAGATTTAGGTGGAGTAATGCTTGATAGGTTTCTAGATATGAAGGGAGTTCCATATTCAGATCCAGCAACAGGAAAGAATTTAATGACTTTCTTTCTTGGTGAACAGATTGAAACAGGACTCAAAGACATCTTAGAAAAGATTGGTATTGCCTACACAGATAATGAAAGAAAACTCTATCAAGAGAAAGACTACTTACCTGTTGTTGCTAAGCCTGACTTGATTGTTGAAGTTGAGTCTTGGGAAGTTATACGAGCAAACATAAACAAGATGGCTGAAGAAGCTTCTAAACTTGAACCAAAGTATCAAGAAAGAGAAATGACTAAGATTAGAGCGTACTTTGAAGTTATCAAGAAGTTTAGAGAAAGATTTCCCGAAGGTCTTAAAAAGACAATCTTTGAAATCAAATCAGCCAATACAAGAAGCTTTAAGATGAAGAAAACAGAAGGACCACAACTAAGTCACCAACTACAGATATTGACTTACCTAAAGGCGTATAACCTCTCTGAAGGGCATATTATCTATGTATCCAAAGAGTACGGAGATATGCAGGAGTTTGTTGTCAAAGCTGATAATGTTGAGTTAAATAGAGTATGGGAAGAAGATGTAGCTAAGATCTCAAGATACATCAAGGAAGACACAAGACCACCACTTATATTTAGTGAGTCAGATTGGAGATTTAAATACAGCAAGTATTTCACTATGCTATATAAAAATCTCTACAAGGAGAAGAAATAAATGAGAAACGGGTGGGCAGCGGGTTGTGTTGTGATGGCTGTAATTGGGATTTTGTTTATTGCAATCTCTCCGTTCTTTTTCAGATACTCAATTACAAAAGAAGCAGCTCACACAGGGTATGTAACTGCTGTTGAGAAAAATGAGTTTCTTGGAAACAATAACTATTTAATTTATTTCAAAACAGATGCCTCATCTTCGCAGGAAGATATGTACTGTGTTCAAGAAAGAAATAGAAATTTAGTTGATGTGTTAAAAGAAAAACAAAAGAAAAAAGAATTGGTAACTGTAAGTTATGTAGGAGTTATTGGTATTGGTAGAGATTTATGTGAGCTAGATGAAATAGTTAAAGTGGAAGAAAACAAATGAGAGAAATTAAGTTAAGTGATATAATTAACTAAGTATAAAAAGAAAGGAAATTTATGAACGATTGGAACATTATCTCAAATAAAACATCAGAAAGTGAAACACACGATTTTGAATTAAATCCTGTATTACAGGGAGTATTAAAAGCAGTTAAAAATAACGTTGGAGCTAATAACTCTAATATCTATGAAGTAGAAGTAGCTGGTAAATTAGTTTCTTTCTGGGGTTCAACAGTTCTTGATCCAAGACTAGAACAAGTTTCTGTTGGTGACGAACTAAGAATTAAATATCTTGGTAAAAAGAAATCTGAGAAAACAGGTAGAACATTTAAAGACTTCGAAGTTGCAAATAGAAAGCCTGTTGTAACTTTTGATGGTGACTGGAACAAAGAAATCAAATCCTAACTATAATGTTAGGTTGTTAGGTATCTTGCCTGTAGTTATAAAATAAAAGACTTTACTGTCGGGCAGAAAAGGCTACAGGGAGGGAATAAAATTTATGCTCAATGCAAACTTTCTTAACCCTATACTACAAGGTGCCTAGCAACTTAACATTATATGAACATAAAAGAAGAGTTTGAACACAATTTAGATACACTTTTAGATCAACTACTTAGAAATGTAGTTTATAACCGAAACCCTTTATCAATAGAATTTCATAGAGCCGAATTTTACGCCAAGATTATGAGTATGTTTTTTAAATCTCAGAATTACAAAATTCCTGAAGCTACACCTGAAGAAAAAGAAAAGCTTGTTGAGATGGTTAAAGTTATTAAGAAGTTAAATCAAAAAATAAATCCACCAAAAAAAGAGAAGTTACTTAAAGCACTTTAAGTTATAATATAGATACAACTAAACAAAGCAGTGTTTATTTTAGTTGTAGAAAGATTTTTTGCATCTAATAATGTAAATTATCAGCCTACTATTTAATGTAAATCCTGCGTCAAATATTACAAACTAGGACCCTGATCAGGTCCTTTTTTGTTATTTCTTAGCTTTTTTAAGTCTAAACCAACCAGTAATATTATTGTAGGAGTGAGAGTTTTTTACGCACTTTTGTACATTGTTCCAGTTTTGCTCAAAAGCCACAAACTTCATAACGTCGCCAGATACATAGATACCAACGTGACCATGAGGACCTACCCCTTGATTCCAGATAATTACATCCCCAGCTTTAGGAACGTCGTTTGGTCCGTTTAATTGGCATATAAACTCAGGGTTATTCTTGGCACAGTCATAGTTTTGATAAGCTGAAGCAACGGGGAATTTTTGAATAGGGTTTGAAATACCCCATACTTCTTTGATGTATTGGTTAAAGAGATCCTGGCATTGGCCTCCGTAAGCACCATCAAAATCTACAGTTTTATTCTCATATTTTTTAATGAAATCTTTTAGGGTCATACCCAAATAATACTAAATTATTTGTTTGAAGTCTTTATTGTTTTAAAGCAACCTTTAATTCTTGGATTGAAGTCTTAACAACTTGAGTTACGTAAGCAGGTAAACAAGTATCCCCATTGTTTCTCTTATACATTTCAACTGCGTCATAAACAACGTCAGTAATAAATTCCCTTAATTGTTCCTCAGTAAACTCAGAGTCTGAGAATACTAATACAAGGTATTCAATGAATGCCTCATCATTATTAAAAATTAAATTAAATTGGTTCAATTCGTTTTGCATAAGAAAGTGGGGAACATTTATAGTCCGTTCCCCTAAGACTTTGTTACTAACGGTTTTGGTTGTTCCACTCTTCAAGCTGTTCGGCAGTTCCCCATTTCTCGAGGTACTTTGTTACAGCACGTTCAGGCAACCAACCTTCGGATTGCATATCGTCATTAGCCTGATGCTTTCCGTCCGTGATTTGACCTTTGTCTTCGCCATTTTCCAATAGGAATTTGACGATTTCCTTGTCTTTTGGACTGGTACCCATAACACTCTCCTATGGTGTAATGTTCTAATCTCTCCTTTCGGATTAGAGTAATTATACTACCTATCTTAAATATTACAAATGTTATTTTGGTTGTGGTTTAGAAGGTTTCGAATTTGAACTGGACTTATTTAGCATGATTCCAGATAAAGCTCCAGTTAAAAATGTAGCGATTGGATTTATAAGTTGGAAAAACTTCTCATCATTTGGTGCTGATTGACCTAGTGGTTGAGTTACAAATATAAGTGAGTACAAAACTGTAAAGATTGTTCCTGTTAAGGTAAGTGATAAGCAAACACCCACCACAAACTTGAGCAACATTTCTATTTCTTCAGGGGTGTGTCGCTTCATTGAGGGGAAGATGGCAGTCTCTCTTTCTTACTCAACACTTTCAGCGTATCTTCGGTACAAGTTCCCGAGGCTTTGCAAATAGGTGGATTACAATTAGGTTCTGACCAATTAACAGGGTCTTGGCATTCGTATCGAAAGGTGTTCTTACCAAAGAAAAGCATAATGGCAATAAATAGAACTATTAGAGTTATGAAGAAGGCAATAATAAACTTCATATCTTAGTAATAGTAAATATTGGCAGTTAATTAAATAAGATTGTAAAGGAATGAGCCACCTGTTGGTATAGAACCTTGGAATACAGCAACTGCATAAGATGAATAAACTGTACCATCTTGAAAACCTGACCAAGACATTGAACTAGAAACAGCATTTACTGCTTTGTATGAAGTACCCCCTGACCTACCTGCACTTCTTTTGAATATTAAAGTTTGACCAGCACCTTGAGTTCCAGCAGTATTACCGTTTTCATGACCTGCATCTATAGCAATACAGTTGTTTTCTGTTGGTGTAAATGAAACTGTGATACCTGAACCTGTGTTAAGTCCATAAGTTGAAAGATTTACAGGACTTACTTGGTCTACATTATATAAAGAAACAGCACCTGCTAATGCTCTATCATCTGTTGTTCCATTAAGAGTTACTGCAATATTATAAGTACCTACATCAGGATTGACTAAGTACCAAATTTCACCTGCATTACCATCATTTTCAACACTTCTTATAACTTTAGTAAATGATTTTCCATTGAATGTTGCAGATGAAATTATGTCTTGACCATTTCCAAAAGTTAAAACAAGGCATCTGTCATTGTATGCTCCAACTGTTATAGATAAATTAAATGATGAAACTGTAGTTACATTTGTTCCAGCAGTTGTATCAACTAGAACTGTTTTTCTTCTTGCATCAGCCATTACAAGTTTTGACCAACTGTGTAGCCATCATAGAATCCAGAAGCTGTGCATAGGAAACCGAATACATCAGTCTTAGAAGCTGTAGCAGTCAAAGTTGGAGTAACTCCTCCTGTGAATTTAATTGTTGATGGGAATACTATTGCTCTTGAACCAGTTCCATCTTGTCCAAGTCTTGTGATAAGAGCTTGTCCTGCAACTGGATTTGCAAAAGCTAAAGTAGTTGTGGCTGCTGATAATGTAATTGAGTGAATATTTGAATATGCCCAGTCAAATGTAGTTGTAGCAACACTTGAGATGAACTTTTGTTCTACAGGAATGAATGCTCTATTAACAGTTGTCATAGAAGCAAGTGAAGCATTATTGATTAAAGTATTATTGATAATTCCATTAGTTACATTTACAGAAGCAAGTGAAGGACTATTTGAAATTGAATTATTCAAAGTTGAATTGTTAATAGTTACGGATACCAAAGAAATCAAAGATAATGTTTTGTGAGTACCATCAGCATTGTGTTGAGTGGTAATAACATCATTTAATGAATCAGCCCATACAACATCAGGAACAAACTCTACGATAGCTCCAATAGAGTGTCCTTGAGCTGTAGATCCTCCGAGTCCTCTAACAAGACCTGTAACAGTTGATCCTGATACGCCTTCAAAAGAAATATATTCAGTTAAAGAGGTAGTTAGGTTTCCGTTAACATCTACTCTATCAATTACCAAGATTCCTGGAATTGAAGATGAAGCTTGTAAATCTGATGATACAGAAGTTGCAAATGTAATAGTTCCAGTTTCACCTGAAGTTAAAGTATTTGCTAAAGTTTTCTGTACAGCATTTTTAAGAGGTACATTATATAAGTTCGCCATAGTTTATAAATAATAAAATTAAAAGAAAAATACAAGTTATATTCTAAGTTGAGAAGATAAGGAACCTTCAGGCTGTAGAGTAGCTGACATTTTAATATCGGCAACTTGAAAGTTTACTTCATTAGCAACTTGAGAGATTTCAAGTTGAACATTTCTTCCTGTTTTGTATAGTGAAGTCCATCTAATAATGTCTTGTGGTTGAGGTAATACTACATTAGTGTTGGAAGTACCCCAGTTATGAGAACCCCATAGGTCTGTACCCCATCCTGTTCCTGCTGCGTCCCCTGTAATGGTAAAAGATTTAGCTACATTTTTAATAACTCCATCCCTACCTTCATACAAAACTGAAACATTGATAGACCCTGATACTTCTCTAAATAACATATTTAGAAGTTCGATAGTTTTTAAAACTGACCAATTACCAAAATCTTCTTTCTTGGTCTTCATTGTTTTAATAATTGGAGTACCTGAATCTGATTTATAGTTTGCACTAAACTCTCTAACAATACCGTCATTACAACCTGCAAGATAGTAAATATCTCCAACGTCATCTGTGTATTCTAGCCATTGAGTAATACCAAATGGAGTCTTCCAAGGACCCATGAATACTGCTCTTTCATAGTCATAAATCATAGTGTCTTTAGTTTCTGGAAATGAGAATAAATATTTATAGTCCATATAACCTGCAGCTACCTGAGGTAAATCATCTGCAATAACTCCTTGAATATAAGGTCTGATTCTTGCTGAAACTTCTCTAGTTCTAATTTGGGAGATGTAATTTTGCTCACTACCAACAGTCTGTAGTCCTTGGCTACCAAAGTAGAAAGTATTGTTTTGAATGTTCACAATGCTTCTAAATGAAGTAGCACCAACAGGAGAAATGTTTTGAAATTGAGGATTTAAAACTGAGTAGTTTCCAATATCAATATAAGATAGCGTTACAAGATAAACTGAATTTTTCATAAATACCAAGATTCCAGGAGTAGATAACCCTCCTAGTGCAGTTTGTCCTACAACCTCAATACCTGTAATTTCATCTCCAGCGTCAGGAGCTAGTCTAATAAAGCCACCTCCATTTTGCCAGTTAAATCTATCTTGATATGGGTATTTACCTGAAATCATAACAAGAGTAGGGTCTCCTGTTACTCCTGCAATAATTAACCTGTCATCAAATCTTTTAATAAATTTAGCTTTAACACCTGCTGTGTAATCAGATGATGGGGCAAATATTGATGATTGTTCAAGTCCACTATCAGTTAAGGTTGTAACTGTAGGTCCAACTGTAGCAATTAATGTTTCATCTCCTGGTAACCCTGCATAGACTCCAAAGCCTGTAATGGCAGTTGTAGCTGTAGATGGCTGTGACCAAGTTATGTTTACAGTGAACTTAGTTCTATCAAAAGACATATTAGCCAAAGTTACAGCAGTTGATGGAAGTGTTTCATTTGTAGTTCCAATAGCAGTTACTTTATATGACCAAGTTGCTGTACCTGTAGCACCTGAAACAAAAGTTACAGCAGTTAAAGATGGTTTTGAAATTCCTGTATAAGTAGTTAAATTTGTACCGTTGTATCTTGTCATTGGTGTAGTCGAAGAAACAAGATATTGAAAGTTTCCAATTTGAGCTGAGTTGATATAGGCACCTGAAGCCAGAGATTGAAATGAAGCACCTGAAACTACTGTTGTTGAAGTTCCTGACTTTTTTCTAAGCAATCCTTCATCTGTAACAACTAAGATCTCATTAGCTCCTGTACCTAAGTTTTCATATTTTTCCATCATTCGGATAGTTTGTGATCCTGTTGAAAAGTAGGTTTTAGTACCCCACCTACCTGTAACAATTCCTTGTCCAGTTAACATACAGTTATCAGATTGAGCTAGTTCTGTAGCTTTAATTTCAGTAGGGGTGTAGAAAAGGTTTAAGCCCCCTGGAAACCCATTGTAGGTTACTTGGTATCTTGGCTGTGGTTGATAAGAGGGTTGTCTTGTATTGATTACAGGCATTATCCATCAACTCCTATTGTGAAACCGTAAGTGTACATTGGTATCTTATTAACCTTACCAAATGGCACGTTTTGTTCCTCAATAGCGTTGGATAACATTCTTTGAGCATCTGCTTGAAGAAGTGGGTACCTTGAATCACCTCTAGCTTGAAATACCATAGCTGATACTCTTTTAACTAGATATTGTGATGCTGAAATTGGAACATAGTCCGAAGTGGTGGCAACAGATGAAGGGAAAGACATATAGTCTAATTGACAGGAAACTCCTGAAGCTAACGGAGGATTTACCACTAGCTGTTTATTTAAAAATGTATTCATAAGATAACAATATTTTTCATCTGATTCTCTTGTGAATCTTTGTTCTGCGTCTATTAAAGGGTAAGCAATCGGTTTATTTTCTGTTTCTGAAAAAGAATATAGTGTTGATAAGGGTTCTCTAAAGGTTGTTGGTAAATTAATAATATTTACTGAAGCAGTAGAAGTGTTGATATTTAAAGTAACTCTTAGATCTTTCCAAGTATAAGTATCGGACCACTCACCTAAAGCATCATTTACAAATTGAAGTCTGACTGAAAGATCAGTTCCTGTTGGAAGTATTGCTTCTTGTTCTGTTAAAGCACCTACAGATTTAAGAATTGTTGCGACATCATAGAATACGGTCATAAGTTATAAATAATAAATGTTATGAGATTATTCAACTGGTTGCTCAAGTGGATTTTCAGGAAACACAACATCATCAGGGTTTGTAAAATCTGTAGTTATATCTCTAAGTTGTTGTCTGTAAACCTTCATAGCTTGAACTAACTCAACTGTAAGTTCTACATCAGGAAGTTGTGTCCAATCAGTCTGTGCTAAAAACCCATTTCTATTACTTCTAATATTGTTCCATTTATCGTAAGTTTGTTTATCCATAAATTTGCACCACCTTTCCGTCCCAACCTGTTGAGCCATTATTACCACTAACCGAAGTTATTATTTCTATAGAAAATCCTGCAACGGCAGCAGCAGTTGTATGAGTTTGTATATTTGCTTGTTGAGCGTTTGACACCTGAGAAGATATTTGTGGGGCTGTTGTTTGGTTATTAACTAAAGTATTACCTGCACCTGCTGTGGTTGCTGTACCTGCACTCCTTGTAAAGACGGAGTAAACCATGCTTCCTGTTGTTGGTGCTGAAGGTAAAGTTACTGTTAGTGTTGTTGCTGAATTAGTTGAGTTTGTCGCTTGGTTTCCAGTAAAAGGATAACTCGAGGAGTTTGCCTCAGTATTAGTAATTTCATCAATTATTACCCTAGCAGCAGTATTTGCTGTTGATAAAGAAACTGTAATAACTTTACTATCAACTAAATCTGGTTCAGTATTTGCTTCGTAATATCCATACCAAGTTTCTTGGCATCTTACAGGTGTGGCAATAGTATTGAACTCAACTCTTGAACCTGAAAGTAGATTCCAATTAATTCCATAGCCTGAAATTCCATTGATACCCGAGCCACCTATACCTGCAGCAACGTTTAAATGAAAAGTAATTAAATATAACTTGCCCTTTGATAAAGCAGTTGTAGGGGTAATTGACATTGTGGTAGTTGTAGATGTTGTAGTTCCATCCGCAAGTGCTACTGGTAAATTTCCATTTGTACCAATAACGGAAGTTCCACCTAATCCCCCATTTGCAGTTGGAGTTATGTCAGAAGTTCTTGCAATCATACACATAACTCCACCACCTCCACCTCCTCCACCACCAAAACTTCCCCCTGTTCCTGCAGCGTTACCACCTGCTCCCCCAGTTGCAGTTATAATTCCTGAGCCTACGATTATAGGTGCAGCTACAAATACAATTCCACCCCCGCCTCC
>Ga0181355_1000635_pt1 | contig 14966 bp, 6 predicted proteins | sample Fa13VDMM15DN_FD_130099 | JGI IMG/M metagenome (GOLD analysis project Ga0181355, IMG submission 130099) | Freshwater viral communities from Lake Michigan, USA - Fa13.VD.MM15.D.N | ecosystem: Environmental > Aquatic > Freshwater > Lake | place: USA: Michigan | collected 2013-09-23 | reverse complement strand
ATATCCTTCACTGTACCCGTAATATCCTTTTTGATGTTCTTGCCATAAAAGCTTCATAGCTTGATTTGAAAATCTAACTATAGGAAAGAAAGATCCGTATTTTTCTGTTACATAAGGAGGTTGTTTGTCGCCTACTCCTGGATAATGTATTAACCAGTTGTGGTCGGGTACGTGATATGAACCCATTCCTGGACCCACAAAAGGTACGTTAGAGGGATTTTCGTTGCCTACATTACTGAAGAGATAAGTAATCATACAGTCGTGATCTAAATGCTTATGTGAGTCTAAAAACTCTTTTAACTGATGATTTGGAAAGGTGACATCGTCGTCAAAGAACCAATAGTAATCATATTCAGGATGTACTCTATAAAAATATAGCATTCTTAAATGTGCATAAAACCACATTATACTTCTACCGCCGCCAAGATTCCACCAATGTACATCACTTGGCTGCGTATCAAAATTTAACGATTTTTTAACGTTAGTTTCGTTATAGTTAATAATATTATCTTGAATAAAGTCTAAAGCAATATCGATAGGGTAGGTAGTTCCTGAAGTAGTATCGCATAAGACGTAGTTGTCTTTACTTATAGTTAAGTCTTGTTTCCAATCTTTATAATATGCTGTAAAACCTCGTGTTGTACAAATTACAAGCGAGTTATTTGCTTCTACGTTGTCTTTTTTTACAGCAAATAAAACGCCTACAGTATCGTTTGCAAAAGAAAATTTAGCTTCTGTCTTTATTTCGTATCCCCACTCTTCAAACTTTTTAACAAAAGCATTTCTTAAATCCTTACTATGATATTCAATAGCCATTTCTGTGATAGGCTTCAATAAAGAAATGTCTATATTTAGTAAATGAGATTCAAATCCTTCAATGTCAGACTTAATTGCAGTGATTGGATACTTTCTAAGTAAGTTTTCAATGTCTTTTGTAGAATCTATATACTGCTGTACAAAAGTGTACTTAGGATTATCTTTTGTATACTCTGTATAATAATTTATATCATCTGTAGAAGCGTCTACTCCTACCACTCCAACTGCTCCTTGTTCGCCAAACCATATTGGACTATACTGACTAGGATTTTCAACACCAAACCATCTACCGCATCCTAAATCTAAAACGTATTTACCTTTAAAATTAAATGGCTTCCAATGATCCTCTGAATTTTCTGAGTCAATAGAATAGAAGTCTGAAGATATATTTTGATTAGATAGTTCGTAGACTTTGTTATTTAAGCCTCTCTCCCATTCTCTTATTCTATTATATTGGTGTACAATACAATAAGGAATATTATCTTTGTTTATTACTACATTATTTTCAAATCTAGGTAAATCGTATTTATAATTTTTTTGAAATCCCCAAGAAACAAACTGTTCGGTTGGTCCTGCTACAGCACAATGTACTACAAAAGACTCTGAAGTGGTAGTTGCTTGTAGGTTGTCTTTAAAAAATTTGGACTGTAGAATTACTTGCATTGCTGCTTGATCTATTCCCTCACTCTCTTCTGATTTGACATTTCTTGTGAAGTTAAAAATATAAAACATTAATTCTTGTACCAAGTCTATCTCTCCCATTACAACTCCTGTACAAAATACATCGTTAGTTTTTATGTTATCAACATATTGAGAAAATTGTTTAGATATAATTCCATGATTCCACCATTCATTTTGTATTTCCACACCTTCAGATCCTACAAGAAGTTTATTACTTTTATTATTTTTATACCATAAAAAAGGATCAGATTGAAAAATTACATCTATTGTATCTGTAACAAGTACTGTAGAATCTCTATCTTCAATCAAACTAAGGTATTTTTGAGTAATATAGTGCCTCTCAAATTTCATGATGTCAATATTAGTTTGAGGAAGGGTTGGCATATGAACAATCTCAATGTCTAAATTTTTTAGCTCAAATAAGCTATTAGGCACTTCTGAATCTAAACATAAAAGTACTTTTTTTCCAGAGCAATGAGTAGCTGCACTTGTTGCCCATGCTAGCACTTTATCTTTTTCACAATGTTTAATTGTTCCTATTAATATATCCATATTACAAAGCTATGTCAATTCTCTCTAGCCAATCTTTTTCCTTTTGATGTGGCCATAGAACTAATTTATGAGGTACTTTAATAGAAGTAAAGCTAACTGCTAGTGTAGTAGTAATGCCATCTAAGTAATTTCTATCGTGTATATCGTTTCTGTATAAGACAGTACCATCTTCACTTTCTACACCAACATAAAGAAAGTCAAAAGTACAAGTACATCTAGTTTGAGATTTTATATCATGCCATCTAGCTTTCCAATCTAAATTTAAATTATAATCTTTTTCAACTTCAAACATCCAAGATTCATCTTCTCCTTCTTTATATGTAGGAGGATTAAATCCTTTCTTAGCATTAGGATGTAATTTTTTCTTTCTAAAAGCAATTCCTGCATACATTTCGTAGCTATGATGGCTTCTAAAAGTACCTAAGCCATAAGGACCTAGGTCAATATCATTATCCTCTTCTTGAAGCATATGGCGTAAACGTCTTTTACTATCACTATCCATATCCCACCATAGCTTTTGAACAAGTCCTTTGTCTTTATTTTGATTATCAAAGTCTGTCCAATGCTTAGTCCTTCCTTCTCTTGTATATTCGTGCCAAACCAGCGTCTTATGTGGGTGAAATAAGTCGTATCCTAGTGTATAAGAGCGAATAGATAAACTAATTTCGTCTCCAGCAAAGTAGATATTAGGATCGTACTTATATTCTTCACAATGTTTTCCAATAGTAAAGAAAAAATGACCACTAACAAAACGAGCTGGGATTGGTTTTTCTAGTTCTTTCCAATTTTCAATAGCGTGAGGATAAAAAAGAATGGTACCACCACCTGTAAAATTACTAGGAACCATTTTGTAGGGTTCTTCGTTTAATAATTTATTTTCTTTTGGATCATACATTCCAGCATAAGCTGTTAAAATAGGCTTTGCTGATTCAGTTAATCCCATCATTTCGATTAATTGTTCGTCCCAATCTTGTGCAAATCTATGGTGAGAATCAAGTTGCATAGTATATTTTTCACCTTTCCACATTTTTTGGATATGATGACGTGCCCAACATAGGCCACCACTTTCGTTCCAAGGAACATCCATAATTGTAAAAGTTGGATTATCTTTATATTTATCTAAATTATCCCATTCATCCTCTGTAGAATGTTGCCAGCATATACCAAACGTAAGACGTTTTGGATATTTGGCTTTTGCAATACAATCTTTAATGGTAGGAATTAATTCAGGATCACGATAACTGGCAATTTGTACGAAAATCTTGTCTTTTTTCATAACTTGTCTTTTTTTAATATAACTAATTTTGTTTATTTTCTCAAATTTATTTTTTAGCAAGGAGCACAATCAGGATTTGTAGAACAAGGAGTATTACAATCATATATTGTTAGTGTTCCTGTATTTGCAAATGGTGTAGTTCCTCCTAGTGCACAAACTGTTTGAGTAATACCAGTTCCTATATTTCTAGTTAGAGTAGCTCCATCACTACATCTATCATAAGAATAATTACCAGTATCACCTCCTTCGTTAACTATTGTCCAACATTCACAATCTGCGGGTGTAGGTGTTGGCGTAGGTGTTGCTGTAGGAGGAGGTGCAGTAGGAGTTGGAGTAGGTGTATTAGTTGGGAACGCTGTTTGAGTTGGTGTTGGAGTAGCTGTTGGTATAGGTGTTGGTATAGGTGTTGCACCAGGTGTTGGACTAGGTGATGGTGTTGGAGTAGGTGTTGCTGTAGGAGGCGGTGTTGTTGCTGTTGGAGTAGGTGTATTAGTTGGTACCGCTGTTTGAGTTGGTGTTGGAGTAGCTGTTGGTATAGGTGTTGGTATAGGTGTTGGACCAGGTGTTGGACCAGGTGTAGCCGTTGGCGTAGGTGTAGCAGTTGGTGTTGGAGTAGGTGTCGGATAAGGACAATTAATAGATGCTGTGGCGGAAGCTGCTGAAGCATTTGAATCTTTAACTTGTACTGAAAATACATCTGATCCACCTGTTGTATTTCTTAAACCTGTAGAAGCATTATAAGGTGCTACTTCATATGTTATTACAAAAGGAGAAGCAACAGCTGTATAAGTGCTATATACTGCTGCGTATCCTGCTCGTATTTCAAATCCTGTATCAGTACCTCCGCTAAACGTAGCAGTTACTTTTCCTTTATAAGTTCCAATGTTATCACATGATGCTGATAGAGATAAAATTACTGGTGGCTGAGCCGTAGCTGTTGGAGTAGGTGTGAATGTTGGGGTAGGTGTTGGTGTAGCAGTAGGTGTAGGAGTTGCTGTAGCAGTTGGTGTTGGAGTTGGTGTTGGATAATCACAAGCAATAGATGCAGAAGCAGCCGCTACTGATGCATTTGAATCTTTAACTTGTACTGAAAATACGTCTGATCCACCTGTTGTATTTCTCAAACCAGTAGAAGCATTATATGGTGAATCTTGGAATGTTATTACGAAAGGAGAAGCAGAGGCTGTATAAGTACTGTATACTCCAGCATAACCGGCTCGGATTTCAAATCCTGTATTAGTACCTCCGCTAAATGTAGCTGTTACTTTTCCTTTATAAGTTCCAATGTTATCACATGATGCTGATAAAGATAAAATTACTGGTGGTTGAGGTGTAACTGTCGGAGTAGGTGTAAATGTAGGTGTAGGACTAGCTGTTGGTGTAGGTGTTGGTGTTGGAGTTACAGTTGGAGTAGGAGTAGGTGTTACTGAACAATCTGTAATAGATAAAATAGTACCTAATGAACCAATCTCAATACCATATCTTGCAGCATTTCTAGAAACTTTGTAAATTAGACCTCCTCCGTTAAATTCGGTTCCTAGATCACAAGATTGACTTGCGAAGAATATGTCGTTCACTTCAGGTAATACATCATTATTTAAATACATTGTAATACCTGGTGCAAAGTTTGGATCTGCACAAGCTAGTACTTTAGTTGCGTAAGTCTTTTCAAGAGATGCACTTGTATATCTTAAATATCCAAGACCAGGTAATGGGGTAGCGGTAGGAGTTGGAGTTGGTGTAGGTTGTAGACATGATGCTTCATCATATAATGAACCAGCAATAGCAACCCATACTTTAGGGCCATTTGAATAATATCCGTTAGAAGAAGTTACTGATAAAGGTGTATTCAATACGCTATAAATCTGTGATCCATTTTCTAAGCTTTGAGATTGTATATAACCATATGCAGTAGTGTAATTAGCTATACTATATCTAGTACAAGCTTCAAGCCAACTAGCACTACTAAAGCCTAAATTCATTGAGTATATTGGAACAGTTGTTTCTACACTTCCTGTAATAGAACCGGTAAAAGAACCAGTTAAATAAGTTCCTTTAGTTAATACTGTATTTCTATCAGCAGTAAATTGATTGTATAAATAAGAACCTGATATAGTTAAACTCATTGTAGGATAACCAATAGGCCATGTACTTTGAGAAGCGAAAGCATTAAATATTAAGAAATCTCCTTCTAAGGCAGTTAAAGATCCACTCCTTGAACTTGAAACCATCAAGCTAGAAGAGGTAGCTGATCCTGAAGGACTATTAATAACAATAGACATGCTAGCTGGAGCTCCAATGATAGTGTCTAGGTATAATGAATATTTAACTTGTACTGTTTTAGGAGTCGGTGAAGGTGTAGGTGTAGGGGTAAGCGTTGGTGTTGGTGTTGCTGTGCGTGTTGGTGTAATAGTAGGTGTTGGTGTTGCTGTAGCAGTAGGAGGAGGTGTTGTTGCAGTTGGAGTAGGTGTTGGTGTAGCTGTAGCTGTTGGTGTAGCTGTTGGTGTAATAGTAGGTGTTGGACTAGACGTTGGTGTTGGTGTTGCTGTAGCTGTTGGTGTAGGTGTTGGTGTAGCTGTAGCTGTAGCTGTTGGAGTTGGAACACCTGGTGCTACTGCGGAAACTCCTGTATTACATATAGGATCTAAACTAGAAGCATAAATTGTATTTACTGTGAGAGGAGTAACTATAGTGAATCCTTCAAGTAGCTGATCTCTCGTAATAGATCCAACCAAATTTCCGTTTATATCAGTTGGTTGTATTCTAGCACCTAGGTTTAATGTTAAACTATATAGTAAACTAAGTGCACTATTACTTATTCCTACTGTAGTTGCTCTAACTAATAAAGTTTCAGTAGTTGCATCACTACTAACTAACGTTACTGTTAAACCACTAATAACACAATCCGTAATTTGCACAGTTATTGGTTGTGTATCAGATATTGCACAATATGTTGATTGAATAGTATATAACTCTTTATAAATTCCTACTTGATTAGTTAATGGATCTGTTTGATTTAAAGTTACCAATCCGGTAGAAGTGTTTATACTATAAGTTGGAAAATCATAATAAGGATATTCTTGTAAAGCTAAACTTGATGTAACTATAGGTGCACAATCTGGTATTGAATCTAAAATTGGATTAAATGTTTTTACTGATGCTGATATATCAAATATATAGAATCTAGGAAAAGTAGTTGGACCACCATCCATTACACAATAGTAATTTGGGTTGGTTATTACAACAAATCCTTGAGCATATATTATATTACCAACATTTTCATTACTACCCGAAACTATTACGTTTCCATTTCCATCATCTACTAGAGTGAAACCACTTCCAGTCAGAAAGAAACTTTTTCTACTTACTTGTTGACCATAAGAACTTCTTGGAATGTTTATAATCTTAATCTTACCACCTGACTCAGTAGGAAAATATCTATTATCTGAAGATGCAGAAGCAGCTGTATTACCTTCAAAGGTTCCTGAAGCTGCTGTTGATTGAAGATAGTTATCAAAGCTAGAAGAAGTAGTTAAATAACTTCCTGTAGTATAGTTTGAGTAAAATAATTCTCTTATTGATCTGTAACGTAGAGTAGCACCCGGTATTGAACCAGTGATTGTAACGGGACCATTAATCCCACTTTGTGCATAAATTCCTGTATTGCATATAGACGTATCGCTATAAGAAGCAGAGTATTTAAGTTTAATGGGAGTAGCTGTTACATCTGTTGCTTTTAAGCTATTGGACGCTCTACTCATAATTTACTTTATTACCAATCTAATTTAACTCTAATTAGTGCTTCCTTAGTAAAGTCTTTTACTAGCGGTCTCGATAATTTCGCTACCGCTAATAACTCACTATTCGCGTTATACATTCCTACAGTTGTTATGTAAGTCTGAGGGTTATATACCATGTTAGAAAACAATAAGTTTCCAGATCCTGATACAAAGGTTGGATTAGATGAGTAGTTATATTCTTGGTTAGTAACTCTACAGAAGATATAATCTGACGAAACATTTTCTTGTGAATTTAATTGGAAATTACCAGCTCCTGAAATCGCTGTATATAATCTATTATTGTTTGAAGAAGAAGTAAATAGTGTTGTGTTTGAACTTATTGTAGAAGTGTAGTTCGTTCTATCTATTGATAATCCAATACCTCCAGAAGCTGCACTCAACGCTAAAGCTCCACCATTTAATAAAATTACTCCAATATCTGGTAAGTACATACCATAAGATCCGGAAGCTGTATATCCATTTCCAATTTGACTTACATTAGTTGTAGTTGTTGGATTTCCGTTAGATCCAGACACCAAATCGAATACTCTACCACAATCTAAATAATTTACCACTGTTGTAGCATTACTATTATCACAAATTGTAATTTTACTTGTTCCAGAACCTGATAATGTTAAATTAAATGTTCCAGGAAATAAAGATTCTTTATATCTATTTCTATCAACATTAATTGCAAAAACAGTTTGGGCAGTAGTAGCAGCTCCTCCAAAGTTAAACCCTTGTGCAGAAGATGATACAGCTGGTCCATATATTAAAGTATTATACTGGTTGTAAGTTGTTAAGGAAGGAGTTACACCAGGTACTAAAGGGTTGTATGGTAGCGATCCTGAACCTTTTTGATCGCCATAAGCAATAGCAAACTGAACTGATGCACTAGTTGAACCTACAGGTGCGTTAAATACATTAAGATAAAATGCATTTTGTGTTATTGCAGTTGCGGTAGCAAATGATTGAGTATAAAAAGTTGATAGAACAGGAATATTATTACTCCAAGCAGGAGCGGTAATCGAATCTGTACTAATAACGAAATCTGAGGGTCCTAAGGTAGTAAATGACATATTATGATTGGTTTACATAAGTTACTTGAACTGGAATTTGAATTCTTGCACCTGAATCGCGACCAATTACTGTTAAAGTAGTATAAAGAATTGTATTTGTGCCAAATAAAGTATTTACAGTTGTAGCTGTTAAGTTAATTGAAGTACCAATAACTGTCTTAGATACATTTGTACCAATCGTTACTGTACCGGTTGCATTAAGAGCTGTTGCATTAGGAGTATTAATACCTACGCCATTAAACGCTGACGTTGTTCTAACATCTCCAATTGTAGCAACATATCCTGATTGCTCAAAAGTAGAAGTAGCTCCTAAGTAATTAAGAGTCTGTGGTGTTATAGAAAGTGAAGCACCTTGCTTAATTACAATTGTATTGTATCCAAGATTAACTACAGGTAATTTAGCTGTTCCTCTTGGAAGAGTAATTAACTTATACTTCATGATCTCATTAGACTCAGGAAAAGCTTGAATAATTGGCATGTTCTCAATTGCTTCGCCGTAGAATGCAGATCCAGATGGTTGATTTGGGTTATACAATGTATAATCTACCTCATCATCTGAAAGTGAAAATTGTGTAATTTGGAAAGAACCGTCGTTTTGAGCTAGCAATTGTCTACCAGTATTGGTCAAAATTGCGTCTACAACGACAGATGTGTTATTTAAATATCCCATGTTTTTTGTGATTTATCTCTTTATAAATAGATTATTTTGTAAAATTATTGATTAGAAGTACCTGTTTGGGTTGATAATAATTGTGACTGTACAGCCGCTTGTAATGTATTAATGTTGTTTGTTATTTGTGGACTCGTTGTATCTGCTATTAAAAACCCATAAGATGTTTGACCTGGTGGTTTGTTGAATGTTAGTATTATATTCTGCTCATCGTTATATCTTCTTAAAAGAAGGAAGTTTTGAACCAAAGAAGGAGTGGTTACCCAGCTTGGATTTATAGTTGGTACAGTTGTGAATTGATAATAACTTCCACTAAATCCAGATAAATACACATCCAAATCTTGAACAATTCCATTAACATCTTGTAGGATAATCTTATCGTATTGCTGTGGATTAAAGGAAGTGTTTATGTCTCCATATTTTGTATACAAACTACTTGAGTAAGTTAATCCACCAGATACAAAATAAGGTACTTGTTGATATCCAAAAAAGGTACTTAAATCAGATCCTAAGTTAACTATACCATAACTTCCTGTATTTCCAAACGAATATATGTATCCTGAACTAGAAACTGCAAAAGGATAGCTACCTATTGATTGATTTTCAGTTGCTGATAAAGATCCTACTGAAACCGAAGCTGTAAAGTTTTGATTTGATGCTGTAACTTGTTGAAGTAATCTAAAAGTAACTATGTCATTAGCACTAAAGCTGGTTTGATCTGTGTTTAAAGTTAGGTTAAAATTATTGGATAGGTTGTTTACTGCAGCTATAGAACTTGTAGAAGCCATATTGGATAGAGGAGTAGCATTATCGCCTGCACCAGTATAAGTATTTATATACGTTTGTAGTTGATTTGAAGTATCACTTATTAAATTTGCAAATAATCTGTTTTCATTTGGCTCACCGTCTATTGTTCCATATACAAAGCTTGTGGAAATAAAACAGTTCGAAGCTCCAACGTTATAAACTGGTGGGCCAAATTCAGGGAAAATATTAAATGGACCTTGGTAGACTACTGCAGATCCAGAAGTAGTAAAACTATTAACTGTCACAGTGGCAAAAGTTGTAGCAGTTCCTGCTTCTGTACTTCCTGCAACTACATTTGATTTAAAGTTTTGCGTTACACTTCCTATTGTAGTGACATTGTTTTTAACAGCAGATAAGCTATAAGTTGCTTGTTGATTAGATTGAGTAACATTAAAGGCAATACTCAAGTCAATATTAAAAGATCTATTTCCTGCATAAGGAACCGAGAAGGATGGAAATACAGTTGATGATGCAGTACCTGGTGTATAGTAATTTGCAGTATCAGTTATTTGGTTATCAAAAATTGTATAAATATATCCGTTAGTTGGACTTGCTAAGTATCTTGGAGTAGCAGAGGTCCCGCTAATAAAAAAGTTAGATTGATTTTGGACAAGTAATGAAAAGTTAGTTGTACCACCGTTATAAGAGAAGTACACTCTTGAATCACTACTTGTATTAAAATATAATTCAGGAGTGTAGTTATAGCCACTATTATAGATGGTTTTGACTCCATCTGTACCAACTTGATTTGAATATTTCTTATTATCAAATTGTTTTATAGTTAAATTATTTCCTGCTTTATATGTATTTTGAATATCTTGCCAACTTACGTTATTCTGATTCAATTCAGACAAGCCACCTGATACATCTGCTTGATAAGCTATAGAAGCATTAACTGCTCCTGGTATAAATGAGCTAGATTGTATTTGTGTAAACAAACCTAACTTACTTGTATAGTAGTTAATTACAGGACTATTACCGTAGCTAGTATCGCCAGGATATGTTGCACTTTGTGTAGTGTATACGTTGTAATATAATCCAGATAAATAAGAGCCACTATATCTTGGTATCGTACTTCTAAGTAGGTAGTAGTTGTAATCTTGAAGTTGTGCGTATTGTGAGTAGGGTTGTTGACTTTGTGAATAAGGTCCTATTATGTTTGTTTGAGTTATAGATTGAGTTATTAATCCGTAGTTAGTAGGAATAATTTGATTATTGTTATAATCTAAATCTAAGAATTTTTGAGAGATAACAGATCCTGTTACATTATTAATAAGATAATTTAACGAATACGTAATAAACATTATATTGCCACTTACTGCAGTATAAGGTACCGATGATGTATTAGGAGCTAGATAGCTTGAAACACCTACTTGTGGAAAGTAGTTAGATATGCTAATATTAGATCCACTATATTGTCCTGTATAATTTTCTATTCCTGTGTTTGAAATGTAAGGAATAGTTCCAGATGCGTTTCCTAGATAATTAGAAGAGCTTTGATATTGAACAGGAATAGAGGCAGTGTAGGTGGTATTATACAAGTAGCCACCAGGAGCAGAGCCTTCTACATAAACCATGTTTATAGCACTTAAACTTCCACTTATTGCAGTATAAGGTTCATGTCTAGCATACTTGTTTCTTTCTAATATATGAGATCTAATAATAATACCACTACTCAAATTAGCTCTTGCAGGAACGAAGTCCTTCATCATCTTAAACAAAGAGTTGTTGTAGTATTTTACTGATCTAACAAAATCCCAAATATTATATCTAGTTAATCCTGTTTGGGAATTTCCTGTGTAAGAGCTAGAGAAAAAATTATCTTCCAATTGAACTAAAGGAATATAAGAACTTGAATATTGTAAATTAGGAGCTCCAATAAACTGCATGATATTAAACCATCCAGGTTTTACAGAAGATGTTACAATTCCAGACGAAGTAATAGATGCATTAATAGCATCAGTTGGAGAAAAGCCTACTTCAATATTAGGAGATGTTCTGTCGTAATTATTTTCGTAATATTGTAGAGTTGTATAAGGAGATAATAAACTACTTGATATAGTTAATCCACTTCCAGTGGTAATGTTCTGTGTATTAATTTCTTGAATACCTGCTATACTATCGAGGTTATAACCACCATACTCACTTACAGTAAGAATATCGCTTGGAATACCGTATGTAGTAATTAAAGCTTTTACACCCTGCTCGGTACCTTTTGTATTAAGAAGGTAGGCTAAGTTATGATATAAACGCTTATAAATTTCATTTTTTAATTGTTCAGAAGGTAAGGTTGCAAAGCTAGATGTAACTCCTGCTGAAGCACTTACAAAAGTTGTAACATATTGTTTGATCTTTTCATCACCAAAAGGAGGTAGAGATAGTGAAGAAGATAAATAAGAGCTTCCAGATTTAGCAAATAAACTACTACTTATTGGATTAACAATTGCATAGTTGCTTGAAGTAACTGGTAAAGCAGACCCTGTTTGATTAATACCTAATAAAGAATAATAGATGTTATCTGATACGCTTGTATTAGTATACAAATTTATACCAAAACTTCTTAAAGCATCTCCTACTTGATCCATTGACACACCCACAAAAGGATTATTTTCAGCAGAATATCTGTTACTTAAATCTCTAAGGTATATCCAAATATTATCAAAATGCTGACCTATCATATTTAAGAAAACTAAGTAAGGTGCATTATTTCCGTCATCTCTTATATATCCTGGGGTTGTGTATAATAACCAATCTTGGTTGCTATTATCATATCTAGAAGAAGAGAAATACATACTCATTGTCGCTTCATTAACAGGCACAGTGTTTACTGAACCTAACCAATTAACAACTCGAGACGATGTAGCAGAGTATAATGGAAAAGGCTGTGTAGTAGAAGTTTTGGGCCATGCAGTAGAAGCTGAAGTAAAATACAAATAGTATTCATATCCATCAAACTTTGTAATAATGTTATCTATCTGATCCTGCAGCGTTACCTTTTGACTATTTGTATTAATAGAAGTCAATGCTGCTGATGAAGATTCAATTTGTTGAACTTTATATGCAAAATTGTAAAGTCTTTCTGTAACAGAAGAGAAGTGAGTAAAGTTACTGAAGCTTCCATAATCTACATTTATTTGAATACCTTTTTCATCCATCATTGATTTTAACTGCTGATAAGAAGAACTCACAGAAGTTAAAAATAGAGATGCGTAATTATAATAAGGTGTTGTCTTACTAATTCTATCTGTTATATTAACCTTATAATTAGGACCTCTTAAAGGAAGCGAGCTAGGTAATTCAGTGCTTGATACATTAATGGTAACATTATATTCAACAGGCGAAGCAATTTGAGATACTACCCAAAAAGTAGATTTTAAATCATAATCACTAGGAAGTGGTTCGTATAATTTAAATAACACATACCCTTGACCTTCCTCTTCCACATAAACAGCGTTTACAGCTATTATTTGAACGTCTATTCCAAAGTTGAGTAGGAAGTCGGGATAGTAAGCACTACTTCCTAATACACCATTAAATTCATTAAAAGCGGTGGCTAATTCTGTATTGCCTAAATCTTGACGAGCTGCTTTTATTTCTGTTCGCGATGTTGATACTTCTTTAATAAAAAAGTTCTGTGAAGGATCTGGACCAGAGGCCATTAACTTTCTAAAAAAGCTATATTTTGTATTTACACTTCCTCTATTAAAACCCTGATTTCTAACATCTTTTTCTGGATCTAAAAAAATCTCACTTGTTGAATCATTTTGAGGATTCGTATTCATCCCAATAGTGTAGTCTGCAAAGAAGTAATCACTACCTATAACTTGTCCTCCAATATCTTTTACAAAGAATTCAATATAGTCTGTAGGTCCACCAAATGAAGGAGTAATAAAGGATTTGTTAACTAAAGCAAGATCAGCATCACTGTATTGTTGAAACTGGTCGGTAGATCCTAAGTATGTAACATCAACTGTTTCCATTATAATATCTTAGTTAGATTTGTATAGTTAGAATTTGCTTCCAACAGTTGCTGTCTTAATGAATTAATCTCTTCTATATAAGCTTTTTCTGATTCTGTTAATGTAACGCCACCTAAATATTCTGTGCTCCTTGCTACTAAGTATTCATGAGAGTTTACTTCACCTGTAGCGGGTATTTGAAAGAAGAGGTTGTTGTATGCGTCAAAAAACGCTTCTACTGTAAGGTCTTCAGTTACAGTTACATTGGTTACTGGTGAGTATAGTTCATTAAAACCGATGTCGATAACTCTTGGATAAGTGTTACGTCCATATACTTCTTTTATTAAATTAACTTGTTCATTCATTATGCTACTACTTTGAATACTAAATTCTGTCCTGTTAATATAACCTCTTCAGCAGGTAGTAAGCTAAGATCGTTTGCTGAATAAAGAGAAAGTGCATTGTAAAGAGAATTATCGTTATCATACAATGCTAAAGGACCAAAAGTTGTTTGATAAATATCCGTCTTAATTAATATACGATAATATCTATTAATTTCCAAACCATTCATGTACATGTAAAAGTAATTACTTACACTATCTGCACTAAGTTTTGTATAACTACTATCAAAGTCAATAACCATTTCATTAGTTTTAACATCTTGTAAAGCCCAACTAGTATTTTCAGATAAGTAAAGTGGATTTAAGTAAATAGATTGAGTAGAAAAAGATCTCGCTGGATAAGTATATCGAACTCCGGTTCTAAATTTATAAGCATTCTTTTGAGAAAATTCACCTGGATTATTTTGTAGTACTAAGGTAATTTGATCACTTAAAACATACTGGCTTCCTTGTGGATAATAATATGAATCATCCCACTTGAATTGAATTGTAGGAGGATAGATTGTATGTGTGTCAACTGAAAAAAACTTTAAATCAATAAAGGCATTAGGATCTTCTTCTATAGCTTGAGGATGTTTAACAATCAAGCCGTAATTAGGAATAGATCCAGAGAACCAACTAGTAATAATATTGGTTATATCTGCATTGGCATCTTTATTTGACATATAGTCAAAACTTTGTGTTGCTTCAATATCATCATACCAAGAACCACCACCAGTTACATAAAAAGATGATGAAGGAGTTACATTGTAATTCCAAATATAGCTTGCGCTTTCCCATAAAGGCAAATTATCATTACTCCAATAAAAAGTATTTTCTACCCATTGATCAGAGCTTCCCGATTGTCCTGTGTATAGCCAAGAAACTCCATTTGTTGATTGAGGCACTTGTGCGAATCTACCTGTTCCCATAATCCATGATTGAGAAACAGGATATTCCATTCTCT
>Ga0181355_1000634_pt1 | contig 14980 bp, 14 predicted proteins | sample Fa13VDMM15DN_FD_130099 | JGI IMG/M metagenome (GOLD analysis project Ga0181355, IMG submission 130099) | Freshwater viral communities from Lake Michigan, USA - Fa13.VD.MM15.D.N | ecosystem: Environmental > Aquatic > Freshwater > Lake | place: USA: Michigan | collected 2013-09-23 | reverse complement strand
TATGTCTAGTAATCTAATCATTAGTATAATAAATATAATATAAAAAGGTGGCTCAACTTAGTCAAGCCACCTATAAATATTATTACTCTGCTATTTTAATCGAAATAGGTAATATTTCAGTGTATGGCTTAGAGTCTGGATTTTCAAGTTTATATATTTCGTATATATTTTTAAACATTTGAAAACTTGCCGCTATATTACCGTACGAACGTAGCTCCCATCCCTTACCCTGAATTTTACCATCTTTACCAGCTGTGCGAGTAGCTGCTTTTAACCACAATACACCTGTTTCTTCAATTGGTGTATTATGTGTTTCACTCCACGCCATAGCGTATGCTGCTAACTGTAGGCTAAAGGATGTATGTAGTGAGTTTGATGTTTTAATATCAAGTAACCATAGTTTACCATTAATCTTACAAATTAAATCTGCTGTTCCAGCATACTCATGATTGTCTGAGAATACGTGATATTCAGCTGCAATCAATTCTGGTTTATGTGTGTTCCAGAAATCAGCAAACTTTAAAATCATCTTCCAAACATCTAGATTGTATTGAGCTTTACCAAATTCATCAATCCATTGGATTTCTTCTCCACCAATAAATCTTTCAATAGCATTGTGAACTTGTGTACCTTCACCAGCTGCTTTTTGAGCAATGATATCAGCATTATGTCCAACGTCTTTTAACCAAGAATGAAAAAATTTATTTTTAGGAAAGTAATTAAGTACTGATGTTACAGAGGGGTAGTATTTACCATCTCGATTGTAAAATCTACTGTCTAAAATATTAACTTGTTTGTCCCCTTCCTTATATTCTACAAGGCGTTTGATTTTGGGGTCCTTAATAATGTTTGCATGTCTTTCAATAATCATAATTGTAGTTTTTTAAGCAATAAGCTTTGAAAGTCTAAAGGTTGGGCTTGTTCGATGCAATTTAAAAATCGTTCAAATCCAATTTCACTAGCATCTTTACCATCTAATTCTACTAAGTAAACATCCTTACCATATGTCATTAATTCTTGAGCATATTTTAAAGAATTCTTAATAGCATCCGGATCTAGAGCAATGTAAATTCTGTTGACAGAGGAACTTACTAACTTTTTCATTAATTTTTCGTGAATAATTTTCCCAAATAACGGGATTACGTTGCGTTTTACTGTTAATGCATCAAACATACCTTCAATAAGGATAATAGGAGCGTCCCAGTTTATGTATAGTTCTAAACCTATTGCTGATTTAGCATCGGTAGGGGGATTTTTATATTTTTGCATTCCGTCTTTATAAGCACGAGCTATGAAATAATTTACTATTCCATTTTCATCGTACGATGGTATTATAACTCTATCTTTATATGAACCTTCATTACAGAAACCAATATTATATTTTATTATATCTTCTGGTGTTATGCCTCTTGTTCTTAAAAACTTAAGAGCATGCTTAGAATCTATTTGTGTTAATCTATTTAATTTAGTTGTATCAGTTAACGAAATAAATTCCTTAGGTAATGATAATGCTGTAGTATCTTGTTTGTATTCTGTACCACTAGGAACAATAATCATGTTTAGTTCAGCTAACTTAGTAGCAGGAACTTTAGCGTTTTTAAGGAGAGATCTAATGGTTTTACCTTTAGCCTCACACACCCAACAATGCCATGGATTCTCTTTTTTTGCGTTTGTTACGCAATTGATTTCCATTTTATTCTTATGATGACTACAAAATGGACATTTAAATGCATAATTACCTCTACTAGTCTTAGTACCAGCACCTAGTATGGATTCCAATAAAATTAAAAGTGCAGCATTTTCCATAATCTCAATATATGAAATTATTTTGCCTATACAAAGTCTTTCCTATAAAATTTAGCTAATATATTATCATTATAACTGTCAATAAATAACACATTATCTATAATCTGTTGTTGCATTTCGAGAAATGTAAGTTGTTTTTTGGTATTAGCCTCTCTTAGTATGACTCTTTCAAATTTATCTTCACCTAATAATTTAATATCAGCAAGTAATTCTTTGGATGAGCCCCAATACGTTTTCCAACCACTATCAACTTGTTCAGTTTTAGTTGTTGGTTTGCGGCCACGGCTAGTAGGTAATGCCGCTATTTCTTTTTTACCTAATTTCTTCTTTTTGTTGTGGATGTATGATTTTTTACCAATGTAAAATTTACCTGTTTCTAGGTTAGTAATTCTATATATGAAACCATAACTGTCTGTAGTGTAATTTTCATCCATATGGATATTAACTCCATCTAGATTATATAACCAATTGCTCATGAACTATATTTTATGTGTCGTATTTAACTATAAATGTCATATCTGTATCAGGTGACATCATTATCGGTTTAGCCACTTTAGCTACCATTAACAGCTCATTATCATCGTTATACAGCCCGATAGCAGTAGCATACGGGCGAAATGTGGATCCCGTTGTAAATGCAAGTAATGAGCCGCTTTCGTAGCTGCCTGTTACCAATGTGGGATTGTATGATAGATTGAATTCACTTTCTTTTACGATACAACGCACCTCATTTTCGTAGATGTTGTGTTCGTTCTGGAACGATAGATTAAATGATCCTGTATGTACTATTGCTGGCATGCTTATAAATATTAGTTGAACTTATTCTATAATATTATTTAAAATATTGATTTTCATATACGTTTCCAGGAAGTGTTTTGTATTTTATATTAAACTTATGAATTAAATAGGGAAGACTTAGCTGATCTTGTACAGACCATAAACAGTTTTGATAAAACCATTCTTTCATTAAATTATAGTCTTTATTTTCAATGACAGATTTTGAATATATAAAAATTCCACATTCAAATAAACAATTATCAGTCCAAGTAACATCTTTAAAATAATGTTCAACTTGATCCTTTATTCGCTCTCCATTATATCTATCTAAAAGATATTGATTACCATCTTCCATTAAACTCAAAACAAAATCAGTCTCCTGCTTTACAGAAGTTCTTGCTATATGCTTAAAAAAGCAAGCATCTACATCAAGGCATTCATCAACTAATTTTTCTATTGCTTTTTCGTTAACTATTGAAAATCTTGAATCAGCCCATATATAGTAATCGTAACCAAGATGATCTTCCCAAACAATCATTTTGGAGGTTTTACCTCTTAATCTAGGTGCCATTGCTTTTGCTCTAGGTGATTCTACTGAATCGTCTATTCTATTAAATACTATTTCATACTTATCAGATTTTTGATTTACCCATGTAGAATGTAATCCACTACCAAACGAGGCTGTGGTTACTAATACTTTTACCATTGATTATAGGTTTTTTAATAAGTGATATTGGCACTCAATTTGTTTTTCTCCATAGAAAGAGTGTACCACTTCAAATTTTTCTGAGATATATTCAATAAATTCATTCATTGTCCACTCTCTTACATGACATCCATTTAAAGGAGGTCCATCCCAAGTTGAACTATATGTAGCAGAAAATCTAGGATTTTTACATAGCGTTTCTCTACATGGTGTAGAAATTATATAATATTTTGCATTTAAACCTATTAAATGTTCTAGTAAAATATCTGGGTCAATGATATGTTCTATTACATCACAACATAAAACAACATCTGCGTTTTCAATGTTTGGATTTGTAAAAAATGAAGTTTTAGGTTCTCCTGCTAAATACCATTCACGATCGGGATATTTTGATTTAAGTAATGAATAACAAGGTTCCGTCTCCGTACCAATTGTTTTGAATTCACCTAAATCTTTTATTAATTTGAATCCACTACCGCAACCTACATCTACAATAGTTTGTAAATTATTTAATTTCATAAACTTAGCACAATATTCATAAACTTCATATTGAGATTGATCTCTCCAATCTGAGTCATCGTGGTGTCCAGGAGCAAGTCGGCATGTGTACTTTTCTTGTATTTTGTAGGTTTTGGAATTTTCCATAGGTTATTTGTTTATGTAATCTTTTAATAGCTGTGAATAATCTACTTTCCAATTTGGATCTAAATAAACATTTCCTGTTGGTATTAATCCTCTTTCTCTGAGATATTCTACATGTTCACTATGTCTTTGTACAACGTTTGGCCTATCTGAAGTATCTGTTCCTTGTCCACTCATATGATAACCACGTCCTCCCCACATATAAAACCAACTTACATCTTCATCAGATGGTTCTGCTAAAACTATATTCCTAGAAAGGTCTTTAATTTTTATAACAAATGACATATCGTATCCAGCATTTTCTAAAGGATATCCCCCAAGCTGTTCCCACACTCTTCTACTAAATACTATACCTGAATTGCCTACTCCCGTAATTGCTGCTATTTGTTGATTATTGCAAAGAACTCCCTTCTGCCAATGCAACAAATCAGCAGTTTCGTCGAAGTAGGTAGCTACGTTTTTTAAATGATTTGATAAAGCAACGTCATCGTCGTCCCACTGACATATAATATCCGCTGAGCATTTGCTCATGGCGTAGTTTTCTTTCTCTCCTATTGTTGGAAAGGTATAATCTAAGTTAAATATTTTTATTTCAGGGTGATTAAATTCAAGCTTTTGTAGAGGATAGTCATTAACAATAATAAGTTCTTTTTTGCCTGGATATTCCTGCCTTAAAAAGGATTCAATTGATTCCTCTAAAAACTCAACCCTACCATATGTTATGCATTTACATGATATGAAAGGATATGTTATATTAGACATGACTTATTTGCTGTTTTAATAATTTCTTTAACGTAGTTATAACAATTTTTCTTTTCATCAAAATCTTCTATTTTAATATTATAAGGTAAGACATCCATATGCATTCCTTTATAAAATTGTTTGTTACAAGCACAAGTTATTCCGGCATTATGATAAATTGTTGTTTGATTCCATCTATCAACTCCATCTGTTCCCCAACTAAAATCTAGTTCAGGAACTACTTTTGTTTCATTTCCACGTAACCAACCTCCCCACAATACAGCCCACATATCAGCACACCATATTTGAAGTTCATGATGTGTAGGATCAGCTGCTTTCTTTTCATTATTTAGCTGTGTGATTTGATAATGTAACTGCTCACTATCTGTTTCAACCTTTTCCCAAAACGCTTCATCTATGTTTTTCATAATATACTGAGCTCCACCTGAATTAGAATTCATTAATTGTGGAATGAGAGGATCAATATTTACTATTTCACACATCTTATTATACACATCTTGCCCTTTAGATATGATATATTCATAATTAATGTAGCTATTTGTATTGCTTAGATACCATATCTTATCATTTAAAAAGGTACTAAAATCCGGTTTTTTAGTGAATACAATATCACAATCATGATAGAAAATTGCCTCGTTAGATAGCTCAGGATGTGCCTTAAAATGCTGCTTTAGTATATTAGGGCGTATCGATGAAATGTAGTGGATTGGTTGTTCTCTTGTATCTTGGTAGAAAAAGAAGCGGACATTATTATAATGACTTGCTAATTTATCCCAAGGTTCTTTGTTTTCTAGGTCAGATGTTTTGTCGTTTGGATTCCAAGCAACTAAAATATCAATATTATTTGGATTAATTCCTTGTTCTATGAAGTTATTAATCATAACTTCCACCTGCCATGCGTAATAAAGTAGGCGAGGTTGAACACAAATATAACGTAAATTTTTCATAACTTAATTTTTATTTTAATTAACAATTACCAGCCGCTGAACCAATCTGACCATTACCTGAACTAATATTATATATATCTCCAATTAATACATCTACTATAAAATCAGCTCCTAATAAGGGAAGCGTTAAAAAAGTATTTGTAAAAACTGAAGTACCAGTTATAATTGTATCACCAAATGCTGTATATACAGTTTGTGGTGTTTGTGCACAAACAGTTAAAGCTGAAACACTAGTCCTTACAGAAAAAGTTGCAAATGCTACTGTAGTTGTAGTGGTTGTTGTACTAGTAGTAGTTGTTGGTGCAGTCGTTGTACTAGTTGTAGTCGACGTAGTAGTTGTTGGTGCAGTCGTTGTACTAGTTGTAGTTGACGTAGTTGTTGTAGGTGAAGTGGTAGTAGTAGATGTTGTACTAGTTGTTGTTGTTGTTGGTGCAGTAGTTGTTGTTGATGTTGTACTAGTAGTAGTTGTGGTAGTAGTTGGTGCTGGTACTACATTTACTGTAACTTTAGCTTTATTACTAGTCATTGAACATCCACTATTACATAAACCATTCACAGTATAATATATATTATATGATCCTACTGTTGTAGTAGTTAATGTTAAAGTACCATTTGCATTTACTGTGTAATATGGTGAGTTACTACCTGATATTACTACTGATCCTGTGTCTATAGCACATGATCTTGAAACATCATTAGCTAATATAGTTACAGTTTTTGGACTATCTGTATCAAAAAATGTAGCTGAATCGTTGTATGCTAATGGAGGTAACGGAAATATTAACTGATAGTCAGGTTCCGTAATAGTTGCTAATCCATGAGCGTAAAATATATTTCCAACATGAGTATTCCAAGCTGGGTCATATGTTAAGAAATATGATTCTGCATCAAAGTAAGATCCTGATATATATCCTCCTAGATTTTTTGATATATCATATAAATTACCATTTCCATCATCCACAATAAAGTAAACAGATGATGTTAATTTAAAAGTATGAGGTAATACTTTAGAACCATATATATCTTGTTCTATAGATAGTAATCTAATTCCATCTCCAGAGCCAGTAGGATAATTTTTTACTAAACGAGGATTAACGTTATAATCAAAGTATGATTGTGTAGGGCGTTGTTGAGAAGCGGATTCGTAAGTATTAACGTTAAACATTAATGAACCGGTATCTAATGCTCTTCCATTATATGCTTGATAAAACATATGATTCATAGAATCATAAATTAATCTTTCATATTCACCATTAGTAACAGGATCAACAGATGCGTCCTCCGATACAAAAGTACCTGTTATATAGGTACCTTTATAAATGTTAAAATAAGGATTACTAGAAAAGCAAGTGTATGGTAGATCCCACTGCTTATTAGCAGCATATAGGACATTTGTGACGTCAGCCTTGCTTAATTTTTTGAATACAGACATGCATTAATAATCTAATTTGATTCTAATTAAAGCTTCTTTGGTGAAATCTTTTACCAATGGTTTACTTAATTTAGCTACAGCTAATAATTCATTATTATCATTGTACATACCTACTGTAGTTACAAATGTTTGTGGATTATTAATTAATGTAGTAAATAATAAATTACCATTATCATCTATAATAGATGGATTAGTAGTATAATTAAATTCACTATTCTTAACGCGTGTGAAGAAATAACGTGATGAAATAACTTCTTGAGATTGTGCTTGAAATCCTGTACCTCCAGCTGTTGCTGATGCGGAGATTGAAGTAAATAATTTTAAATGGTTATTTACTGCTACTGTATTTCCTTGCCCTGGAGTTGTAATAAATGGACTTAATGAGCCAGAAGCATTTAAAATAACTATTCCTAAATCAGGTAACATTATACCGTAGTAAGTATTAACAGCACTACTAGTAAATGCATTACCATTACTACCACTAATAATATTATAAATTCTATTTTCTCCTAAAAAACGTGTTAAACCTGTTGTATTACTATCATCTGTTAATTTAATAGTATTAGCACCATTTTTTAATGATAAATTAAATGTACCCTGTTGAATTGATTGCTTATAGCGAGCTCTAGAAATATTAATTGCGTAGATATCATTTGCTGTTGTAGTACCACCATCAAAGCTAAAGTTTGTTGTTTCAGTACCATATACTAAGTTTCTATATTGTCCATAAACAATACGTGATGGAGAATATCCAACTACAGTAGAGTTAATAGGAGCTGAACCAGATCCATTAATATTACCATACTGAATATCAAATTGTACTTCTGAGCCAGATACAGCTGATCCTGTTTGATATACATCTAAATAATACTCTGTATAAGTACTAGCTGTAAAAAATGTAGATAAAGTATATGCGTCTCCAGTCCACATTGGGCGAACTACGGTTTCGGCGCTTATTACTGAATCATCGGTATTATATCTTGAAAATGACATGTTTATATATGTTTATTAGGTTGTACTGACTTTTTGGATATTAATAGGAATAGTAATTCTTGCACCACTATCTCTACCAATTACAGTTAATGTAGTAGCTAAGGTAGTTAATGTAGTACCATATAATGTATTAACAGTTGTTCCAGTTAATGTGAATGAAGTACCTAGATCAGATTTAGATAATACAGCTCCGGTAGTTGTGTTTAATGCACTATTTCCAACAGGTGTTGTTATTGTAATTCCAGTACCTGTAAATGATGATAATAATCTGATATCAGAGATTGTAGCTATATATCCATTAGCTTCAAATGTACTTGTAGCACCTAAGTAATTAAGTGTTTGTGGAGTAATTGTGATTGAAGCACCTTGTTTAAGTGTAATAGTATTGTAACCTAAGCTAACAACAGGTAGACGAGAAGTACCACGTGGAAGTGTTACTAATTTATAACGCATAATCTGTGTGTCGTTAGGAAATGCTTGAATAATAGGCATTGCCTCAATTGCTTCACCATAGAACGCTGATCCAGATGGTTGATTTGGATTATATAATGTATAATCAATTTCATCATCCGCCAATGAAAATTGTGTAATTTGGAATGAACCATCGTTACGAGCTAACAATTCACGGCCTTTAGTGGTTAGAATTGCATCTACGGTTACTGTTGTAGGATTTAATATTGCCATGTTTTATGTTTGTATATACTAATAAATATATTAAAATTCGATTTTGGTTATAGGACTGATTAAATGTTTGATGATGCCGTTACAGAATATACTCTACTTGATGATGCTGTAAATGTAAATGACTGTAAATTTGTATAAGTAGTTACTACTGAATTTAAAGTATTATTATATAATGTTATAGCATCTGTTTCATTTCTTACTTTAAGTGTAAAGCTACCAGTTTGACCTGATGTTGTTTGGCAGTTTTGATTTACATATATAGATGAACCAGATGGAAAACTTAATGAACCAGTTGTACCTGTTACTCCACCCCCTAATAAAACGTAATCTATGTAAAGATCATTGTCAATCCAAGGAGATGGATAATATTCAAATTGACTCCAATTTACAGTAGCATTAAGTGCTAATGGGTTTGCAAGTGAAAATGTTACTTCATATGCATGAAGAGCTAATGGAGTGTATGATGTTGAAATAGGAGTACTTATAGATGATCCTGAAAATATAATAGAACCAGACGTTATATCTCTTATAGATAATGATGCTGAATAGCTTCCACTTCCAAAAAGAGAAAATAAATAGCTGTTTCCTGATATTAAAGATGTACTTCCATTACTAGAATAATAACTTTCACTTACATATGATGATGATTCTGTAGTACCGTATATAGAATAAATACTTCCACTACGTTGACCCGATGAGAAACTATCTGGTATTATAGCGCTATATAGTACATCTGCATATATTATAGAAGATGAAGGGGTTAATGGGGAATTAAAAGTACTACTTTCTGCAGGAAATGGAGGAAAATATAAATTAGTAGTTTCTACAGGAAATGAAGCTACTAATGTACTACCACTGTAAGCTGATATTCTAAGAGTTCCTAAAGTAGCATCAAATTCAGATCCAGTAGTGCTATAAGCACTAGCTGATATAATTAAATTGTTAATGCCGCTCCATGTTTGTAATAATGTTGGATCATTACCAGCATCATGTAATTCTAAACTTTGTGATATGGGGAGGTAATATAAACTTTGCATTATTTTAAGTTGGTATTAAGAGTTTTAAATATATTACCTACGCTATTTTTTACTATATCATTAGCATCGTATGGAACTAATATAGTTTGTGCTACATCTCCTAATTGTTTTCTATAATTTATAATTACAGATGTTTCGTTTGGTTTTGGTCTTAATATAGCAAAATTTTGAGCTTCATTAAACTGAGAAACATTTATATCTCTATCAAAGGTAACATATGTTTGTGGTGATGGTAATAAAGAACTACTTACTTCTGCTACTTCATAATACACTGATAGGGGAGAATTAAATTGTCCTATTCTAAATAAGTCACCTTTTAGTATAGTAAAATAATCTACTACTGGAGAGTAATAATTGCTAGTAGGTGGTATAGGGGTAAATTGTGATGTTCCTTGTAAAAATTGTTGAGCGGTTGCATCAAATATTATTTTTCTATTACTAGATGTATCTTTAATAAATAATTTAGGAATCTGTCCGTATGTTTTAGTGTATTCATATACAGTTTGTGTTGCAACAGTATCCTCTATTCCAAAAAAAGATGGAGTAAAAGTAAATTGTGAAGCACGTGAAGATGGAACTCCATTAATTACAAAAGTAAAATTTTTCGTATCATAAAAGAAGCCCATATCATCCATTAGATAAAACTGAAATCTAATATAATCATTTTCAGATAGACTAACAAGAATATCTGTATTGTTATTACTTATTAAATCACAACTAAAAAGATTAGGTCCTGATTCTAGGTCATATCTAATTGCATTATTAATAGAACTATAATTAGTAGATGATGTTTTTGAAATATCTTTAAGAGTTGTATTAGCTATTGGTACCCACGATGTTTCTACAGAAGGTGTTGTACTTTTTTCTACTAATCCCATTACTTTAAATCTAACTTGACCTTTTAAATTATTACCTCTACTAAGTTTTGTATCATTACCTTCAAAATAAAAAGGAATACTTCCGTTTAATTTATATGTACTTGATCTAGGTACTTTATATAAGTAATTACCATCTATATCAGAATAAGTATCTGGATTAGGTTCATTATTGAATCCTCCTGGGTATAATATATTATTAAAGTTTAATACATTAAAAGCGTAAGTAAATTGATTAGTATTACTTCTTTCAATATTAAAACCACTAGGAAATGTATTATTTACTGATATTGGATTTATTAGCGAAAATAATGGAATAGGGAATGGGAATTTGCTATTCCAAGTTGTAATATTATACTTTAAATAAGAAAATATACTTCCTACAGGGGTGGTAACTCCATTTATTTGATATAAGGAATTTCCACTAGTTCCAAATTCTGTTCCTCCTTTTTCTTGTCTTGCCCCCATATCAGGAGATACCTTAATTGGGTTTTGAGAATCTCCAGCCGCCCATAAAAAACTATCTTCATTGTATGCTCTTATTCCAAATCCTCTTGTAATTGTTTGTACAGCTGTATCAAAAGTAAATGTTAATGTTTCATTATTTTCTCTATATAGAATAGGATCATATGAAAAACCACCTTTAAATATAGTTTTAAGACCATTTAAAGAGGTTTGATTAGATGGTACCTGTACATCAGATATTGATAATACTACTGGTGTTCCTGATTTAAATGTGTTTTGTACTTCAACTAAATTATAGTTAGCTAATGATAATTCATTTAAGAAATTATCTTTATCAACTAAATATTTTAGATCTATAGAAGTTTTATCATAAAAATTTAAACTAGCACTTGGTATATTTTTTACCCAACCTACTTTAAGTGATTGAAGATCAATAGCGGCTGTTTTACCGAATGAATCATCTCCAGCATATGTTAAAGAAGCACTAGTATATGTGTTGTAAAGTAAACTTGTTGTCTTAGATCCTTCGTAACGAGATACATTGTATGAACGAAGTGATAAATATGAATCTTGTAATTCAGCACTACTAGTAATACTACCAGTTGTACCCCAAATATATTCTATCTTTTTTCTAACGTTTGATTCTATACTTTTAGAAACATTATTTAATAATACATTCCAATCTGAATGATTAAATGTATTTTGATTTATACTTTGAGTTATATTGTGTTGTGAATTATAGACATCCCAATCACCTAGATATGGATTATTATTATCTGTAAAATATTGATATACATCTACTACACTACCACTTAGTTCACCTGTATAGAATTGTTTTTTATCTCCAGATAAATCATCATATAATTTACCATACTGAGCTGATATTTCAGGAGCTGGATATTCTGCATCATATACTGTTTGTTCAGTTGCTGTAGGAACAGAATATACTGATTTATTTCTTTCTAATACTGGAGAGTTAATTGTAATTCCTGTTGATAGGCTAGCACGCTCAGGAACGAAATCCGAAAGCATTTTAAATAATGAATTATCAAAAAATTCTATTAATCTAACAAATCCATTGTAATCTAATAATGAAGCAGTAAATGGATTAAATCCAGATACACCTGTTTCAAAATATAATTTACGTTGGTCATCTAAATCAGAATAAGAAGCACTATATTGTTGCCTAGGATCACCTATATAATTATCTAAAATCCATGCTGGGTTATTAGATGCTATAGCTCCGGATATGTAAGTATCTATTTGTGTTTGAGGTGAAAATGATATATCAACATAATGCATATCATTATCTCTAAACTGATTAGATGCAGTAGGAAATGTTTGTAAGCTAAGTTCATTTGATAAAACACTAGCTGTTGTATATATATCTACAGCTCTATTTTCAATAGTATTAGGTACAATTCTTACTTTATCATCATTATATCCTTTTACTAAATTAGATTTAATACTACCACCAAATTCCTTAACATTTAATATGCTACTTGTAATACCAAATATTGTGTCAAGATGTTCTAAACCAGCAACTGTACCCTTAGTTTTAACTAATAGCGGTAAGTTATGGTATAGGCGTTTATATAGTTCAGATACTAAATCTTTACGTGGTATATTATTTAAATAACTACCTGTAATAGTAAAGTTATTATTGAATACACTACTACCCGTATTGGCACCTACTAAATATTGATCAACGCCTTCACCAGCTTGACTGTTATATAACTTAATACCTAACGATTTTAATCGATCATATACTAAGTCTTTGGATATGCCTTGTTCTAGGTTGTTATTCGCTAGATTAACGTCCGTTATTGCTTTTATATACACCCAAATATTATCAAAATAATGACCTACCATATTTAAAAATAACAAATATGGTTGGTTGGTATCATCATCCTTTACGAACGTTGGAATAGCATATTCTAAATTATCATAGTTATTATAATCATAATCTTGTGCAGATGATGTTTGGTTAGTATACCAACTTATAACTGTTGCTGATCCTGTAGATAATAAACTAAATGGTCTAGTAGAGTTAGTTTTAGGCCAAGCATATGAACTAGATTCAAAATATAAATAATATTCATATCCATCAAACTGAGATACAAGTGTATTAATATTAGAAGCATATTGATTTATTTCAGTTATTAAACTAGGAATAGATGATGTTTGAGAAGTATATGTACTAATTAAAGTATTATAATCTTCAATTTGTTTAGCCTTAGTATAAAAGTTAGATAAACGTTGATATGCAGATCCAAAAAATACAAAATCCGTATAATCTGTATAATCTATATTTATGTCTACACTTTGTGTAGCCATTAAATTTAATATTTGATGATAGGATGTTTGTTGTAATGATTGTAAACTAGTTATTAAACCAGAATAATTATTATATGCTGTAGATATTGTATTCTGATTAGCTATAGCTATATCAAAATTAGGACCTCTTAGTTTTGGTCCGGGTGCTAATGTAATTAGCTTATCTAAATTTATGTCGAATAAGTATGGGCTTGCTTGTTCTTGTACAACCCACAATGTTGATTTTTCTTGTACTTCTAAAGGTAAAGGATTATATAATTTAAATAATACTTCATATCCAGTAGCAGCTTTATTTAATGCAACGTTAATAGCTACATATTGTTGATTATCACCAAAATTTAATAAATAATCTACATAATATGTTGGAGTACTATTTATTTCATTTATAAGTGCATTTGTTGCTGTTTCGATATTAGCATCAGTTAATGTTGTAGAGGCTAATCTTATCTCTGTTCTATCTTGAGATATTTCTTTAACATATAATGCTTTTTCAGTAGGATTAGATATTTTATTTTGAAATAGATTATATCTAACTTTAAATTCACCTGATGAGTATCCAAAACTTTGTACATCCTTTACAGGATCTATTTCAATAATAGGATATATAGCTCCACTTCCTGTATCTAGTGTTGATATAATACCTACATTGTCTGTTTGTATATTTCCTGCAATATTAGGGTCAGGGACTGTATTTGGTTTTAAACCAGTAGTTGTTGGTAATTTATAGTCTAGGTAATTGTAATTTATATTTAATAAATTACTACCCGCATCATATACATAATATTCAATATAATTATTCGCTCCACCAAAATATTCTTTTAATGTGGTGATAGGAATCAAATTAATATCATCAGTATCATAACGTGAAACTGTTGATGTATTTAAAATAGTACCTATTATCTTAATATTATCGGTCATTTATTATCCTTTTAAAGCGGTTTGTGTATCTAAAACAGTCTGTCTTAGAGTTGTTATCTCATCTAATAAAGCTTGAATATCATCATTATTTAAGTTTACACCTAAATAATCAGCTTCTTTTTCAAGGATATATCTATGTGAATTTATATCTCCTTCTTTTGGTATTTGATAAAATATTTCTTCGTATAACTTAAAAAATTCATCTACAGTTAAGGGTTCTGCTACATCAGATGCTAGTGGGTTAATCAATTGACTAAATTGAGTATCAACTACCTTCTCGAATGTATCCTTATCAAATACTTGTTTTTGTATAAAAATTTGAGACATTATCTTATAACTTTAAAATAGTAATTTTCATCAAATACTACTGTTTCACCATTAGATATTATAGATTTAAATAATAATTTGTAATATCGCTCTGGTTCTAAACCATTCATATAGACGTCAAAATAACTACCACTTGCATTACAACTAATTTTTGTATAGCTTGTATCATAATCTACGACAATTTCGTCGGTATCCAAATCTTTTATTGACCAATATGAAGATGAAGGTAAAGCGTAATTTACTAAAGCAAATGAAAATGAAGATGTTTGATA
>Ga0181355_1000632_pt1 | contig 14993 bp, 8 predicted proteins | sample Fa13VDMM15DN_FD_130099 | JGI IMG/M metagenome (GOLD analysis project Ga0181355, IMG submission 130099) | Freshwater viral communities from Lake Michigan, USA - Fa13.VD.MM15.D.N | ecosystem: Environmental > Aquatic > Freshwater > Lake | place: USA: Michigan | collected 2013-09-23 | reverse complement strand
TAGCGTTATTCGGCAAAACATTGACGCCAAGGGGGAGGTATTCGGTACTGACGAGTACACGGGCGAGCAGGCCGCCGCTATCTTTGCGTACGGTAAAGGTAAAGAGCGCGCCAGCACCCCAGTGAACGAAAATGACTTGTTTGCTCAGGGCTTCAAGGCGGAAGAAAAGGTTGTAGTGGAAGAAGACCAAGAGATGGAGGGCGACGTTCCAATTACCTCCGGGATACAAACTGCTGCTAACGATCTTGCGGCTGAGGCTCCTGCCGTCGAGGCCGTTACTCCTGCGCCTGTTGAGGCCGTTACTCCTGCGCCTGCCGTCGAGGCGGTTACCCCTGCGCCTGCCGTCGAGCCTACCGTCGAGGCCGTTACCCCTGCACCTGTTGAGGTTACCCCTGCGCCTGCCGTCGAGCCTACCGTCGAGGCCGTTACCCCTGCACCTGTTGAGGCCGCTACTAAGCCCGCCGCTACGGCTACTCCTGACAAGACCAGAGCGCAGAAGGCGCTAGAAAGTGACGACCTTGGGGAAGTCTACGACGCGCTGCGTATAGAGCAGGAGGGTGGGCGCATGTTGCCCGCGGACCGTCCGCTGTTGGAGAGCATTGATAAACAACTGAACGAAACGTACGCCGAGATGCGGGAGATGCGTGCCCGTCGACAAAAGGATGAGGACGCCAACGTCTTTGATTCCTCCGAAACCAAAGCGCGTAAAATGGGCGAATACAAAGCGGCTATGGAAGCGCTTGATGCCAAGTCGGAGCAGCTCTACGCGGAAAAGCGCAAGGCCCGAGGTTCCCGTGAAGCCGATACTCCGCTGGTCAAGCAACTGCGGGACAAAGCCGACGAGCTGTATGCCAAGAAGTATCCGGGGCTAAACATTGTCGAACAAGCCGAGCTGGAGTTGTTGTACGAGGAAAATGCAAAAATAGAAGCGTCCACTGCTTTTACCGATCTGCAGAAAAAAGAACTGCGCGCGCCAAACATAGATAAAATTACAGAGATTGAGGCCAAGAAGTTTGCTCTTTCGCCGGAGGCACTTGCAAAAGCCTCCGAGAAACGTAAAGCGGAGGCGGGACTGGATACCATCCCCGCAACAAAGGAGGACAAGGCCGCAGTCAACAAGGAGCTTAATAAAAACGGAGAGAGGGTAAAAGGCGGGAGAGAAGGTGGGTTTAGAGAACTGGACCAGTATGCGCGGGAGGACGGCCTAGACTTAGGGCTACGTGCGCTTGCGTATGACATCGTTTCAAACGACCCAAGCTACTACGCCAAGGAAAAGGTAGAGTTCCGAAAAGCAGTACTTGATAAGGCGCAGTATAACCGCGCCGTAAAAGCTCAAAAATGGGTAAAGGGTAACCTGTCCAGCAAAGCAAACGCCGCTGTTGACCGGCAGATTGCCGAGTTTCAAGGTATGCGCGACAGGGGGGAGAAGCTACTAGCGGAGAAAGACGCCAAGCTCATCGAGCGTAATAAACGCCGCGACGTGGAAAGGGAGCTTATAGCCGAGGGGAACGCGGAGATTCAGAAACGCGCCGAAGCGGACTTGAAAGACCCAGATAAGCGCCAGCTGAGAGCCAATCTGGTGGATAGCGCCGATGATTTGCAAGACTCGCAAGACTCGTTTGTAAACTATGTTGAGGCTGACACCGACGCAAAATCGTTACAGGGCGACTTAGAGGTCGATTCAGAGTTTTTAAAATCTGAAAAAGAAACAAGCTTACAAGGCAGGGCTGTTGATCTGGGGTTGGATAGAACTGACGCACTTGGCGATCTGAAGCTGTACCTAGAACTCGACGCCGCCGCCGCATCCAGCGTCCCCATGACCGAGGCTCAAATCGACCTTGCTAACAATGGCGACCTGTCGGGCGTGATGCAGAACATCGAAGACACCAACGACAACGCGGACGTGAAGCGTATGGCCAAGGCGCTCAAAGCCAACATAGGCAACACTAAACTGGAGGTTGTGGATGGACTTATAGGCGCTAACGGCAAGCAGGTTGCGGGTCTGTTCGATCCTGCCACTAACACCATCAAGCTCAACAGTCGCGTCATGCTGCGCCCGCACACCATCATGCACGAGACGACCCATGCGGCCACGTCGCACACCCTGAAGAACAAGTCGCATCCAGTAACCCGGGCGCTGACCAAACTGTTCGACGACGTTAAGAGCCAGCTCGACACCGAGTACGGCGCTACGTCACTGGACGAGTTTGTCGCCGAGGCGTTCAGCAACGTGCAGTTCCGTCAGAAGCTCGCGGCCATCATGGTATCTGCTGGTGACGGTAAGCAGATCACTGCGTTCCAGCGCTTTAAGAACGCCGTGGGTAACCTGCTGCGCACGCTGATGGGCAGACCGACTGTAGCAATCGACCGTAAAGAGGACGCGCTGACTCAAGTGGACGCGCTGATCCGCAACATCCTGTCTCCTGCGCCGAATGTCAGAAACGCCCCCGAGATGTACGCCATGTTGGCAGAGGGTGGAACGAGTGCCGACCCGGTGATAGCGACCATACTTGCTCCGTTCCGTGGGGCCAGTACAACAATCGACCCGCAGGCGTTGGCTCGCGCCAGAACCGTTATGTCGACGATAATGTCTAGGAGGCAGGTTGAGCTGGTGACCTATTTGCTGCCGTTGAACGCGCAGCTAGAGCTAGCGGCAGACATTATTCCGTCCTCCAAAGGTCTGTTTAAACTGCTGCAACTGAAGAAGGGCACCCGCGAGAATGAAATGCAGAAGGTGAAGGAACTCAAGAAGATTCTTGAGAAGGCGTTCAAGGGTAAAGCAAAACTGCGGGAGATATTCAACAACATCGTAGCGTACTCTACGTTAGCTAAAGTGGACCCGTCCCTCACCGCAGCGCAGGCTAAAAAGAAATACGGCGAAAACCCGGAAAAGATGGCGGCGTACGAGGACATGATTAAGAACTATTGGTCGAAGTTGGAGCCCGCGCAGCAGGCAGCCTATAAAGAGCTGCGTGACTACTACGCCGACGGCTACCAAAAAATCCGTGAGCTGATAACCGCACGGATTGATGCGATGGTAACGGACAAAGAACAAAAAGATAAAATTAAGCTCACGTTGCTCAGAGACGTCTTGGCAAAAGAATCCATTGAGCCGTACTTCCCTCTGTCCCGCAGCGGTAAATTCTGGCTGCAGTACACGGGCATTGACCCTTACACGGGCGAAGTGAAAGAGTTTAAGGAGAGCTATGACTCTGAGGCTGATCGTAACCTTGCAAGGGACGAACAGCGTAACAACACTACGCGGATAAACAAACTTAAAGCTCGGGGGCTCAAGGGCGAGACCTTAGAGGTGCAGTCTTACGAGCGTAGGCAGAACGTGTCAACGCTTGAAAAAGTGCCTGCAGGTTTTGCGATTCGCATCCTGAACGAAATGAAGGCTCTAAAAGCTCCCGATGCAGTTCAGAAAATGATCACCGAGATGCTGCTCAACGCGATGCCGGAGAACTCTCTGGCGCGTATGTTCAATCCGCGTGCCGGTACGATGGGATTCAAAATTGACGCACTCACCGTTCTGCAGGATCGCTCACCCAGCATCATTACGCAGATAACGAACCTTGAGTACGACGGTCCCTTGGCCAAACAACTGGCGCAGATGCAGAAGGACGTAGACGCGTCTGACCACCCGCAAAAAGAAGTGTGGATGGACAGCTTCACGAAATACATCGACTACTCTCGGGCGCCGTTTATCGCGCCGTGGGCGCGTCGCTTCAAGAGTATTGGCTTCCTGTACACGTTGGGCTTCAACGTGTCATCCGTTCTCGTGAACATGACTAACCCGGCTGTGGTGACGTACCCGTACTTGGGTGGGCAGTTTGGTTTCGACAAGGCGCTCAAAGCGATGACTAGAGCGCACAACGTGTACATGAGCGCCGGTGGTAAAAAAACAATGGTGCCATACATCACCAAGCGCCGCAGCTCGTATGACCTGAAGTACATGGACAAGCTGAACCAGAGCGGGCCGGACGGGGTCGACACGGAGTTGGTATCCGCGCCCAACCTGAGCAACATAGACTTTTCCGACTTGAGCAAGGTGCCAGCAAACATGCGTCACTACGCGGCGTTGGAGGAGGCGATGCGTACTCGCGGACAGAGCAACCGGTCTATGTTGACGGAGGTGAACGAGTTCAATGGAGAAAACCTCTATAGCACGATTGTAAACCTGAGCGGCTTAATGTTTCACCAAGGCGAGCGCATGAACCGCAGTATCAGCGGGATCGCGGCGTACGACTTGAAGCTTGAAGCGATTCTGAAAGGGCGTCCTGTATCCAGTGCTACGGAAAAAGAGATGCAGGATGCGGCGGACTACGCCATAGAAACAATCGAGCTCACCAACTCCGGCTCGATGGCCGAGACCGCGCCAAGAATATCGCAGACCAGCGTTGGCAGCGTTCTGTTCATGTACAAACGGTTCGGCGTCTCCATGCTGTACTTGCAGTTCAGGATGCTCCGTCAAGCGCTTAAAGCAGGTAATCTCAACGAGCGGGAGCGCAATATCGCCAAACGGCAGATACTCGGGTTGTTCTTCACCTCCGGCGCCATTGCCGGTATCCGGGGAATGCCGATGGTGGGTTTGATCATCATGGTGTGGAACATGTTCACGGAAGAGGATGAGGAAGACGCCGATACCATTCTGCAAAACTACGTAAGCGAGGGGCCGTTTAACGGAATACTCAACTACACGTTTGGCCTTGATATTGCCCCGCGTATCGGGATGACTGACTTGTTGTTCCGCTCACTGCCAAATCAACGGGCTACCAGCTTGGGAGACAAGGCGTTTAACATGGCGGGTCCGGTAGCGGGCATCGCTGAACGTGTGTTCAACGGGTGGAAGCTCATGCGCGACGGAGAGATACGCCGAGGAGCGGAGCAAATGCTCCCGGCGCCAATAGCCAACGGCATGAAGGCGTACCGGTATGGAACGGAAGGCGCAAATACAATGCGAGGAGACCCGATAACGGAAGACATAGGTCTGGGGCACGCCTTTGGACAAGCCCTTGGCTTTGCCCCGGCGGGATACACGCGACAGCTTGAGCGTAACGCGATGGTGAAGCGGGTCGACCGTAACATCTCCGAGACGAAAACCCGATTGATGCGGAAGTACTACATCGCCATGCGTGAATTTGATTTCAACACCATGATGGACGCGCAGCAGGAGATGTTGGAGTTTAGCCTCAAGCACCCAGAGGTGGCAATTACGTCTGATACTATCGAGGCGTCCGTCCGTCAACACAGAATCACTGACGAGATGGCGCGGCAGCTTGGTGGTATCACGGTGGGGCGTCGCCGGTTTGCAAAGGTGCTGCAGGAGAACATGGAGGATGGGTTTTAAAAATGCCCCTCTTGGTAGGGGGGCAAAGAGGGAGCTACTTACGATGGCAGGGACTATAGTAACCGGCCAGCCGTCCTAAAACAACTTACACCCACCAGATTCGTACGCCTAGGTGCCCTTTGTAGATAGCGGGGCACCAGCGTATCTCGTGCTTGGTAGCCTTCTTGCCGTCTCGCCTCAAGTTCTTCATCACCCCATCGACTGCCAGCTTGTGCTTCAAGCACGGCACAAACAAGGACTTCCCCGGTGTAAAATTACCCACATCCACCCGTATTTCAACTCCGTCGGGGCGGATGTAGATTAACTGACGGCGAGCCCTAGACATCGAACAAGTTTCCTTTGGGGGGTGCATCAGCGGGGCCGTCCGCCCACGTCAAGACGAGCGCGTAGCTTGGTGGGATACTCAGCCGAGTCCCCTTACCGAGTCTAACTTTCTCCTTAACGCCGTTCATCTCCTTAAAGATAAGCCCCTCCATCTCGTTGTAGTCAAGCTGCTGCTGCGCCAACCACTTCTTGAATGGGTTCAGTAGGAGGAACAACCGGTTCTGGTCGTACTCGTGCCGCGCTACCCAGCGGTACATAGGAGTGGCGTCTGGAACAGACAGGACATCTGCGCCGGACGGGTCGTCTATCCCCCTAGCGTCCGCCGTGCTCTTGATTCTCAACACCCCACGAATGTTCTCAGCAATGTAGTTAGCTATCAAATCCTCAATCTTGACGTTGTACTGCGCGGCCTCTACTTTCTTCTGCTTGAGCGTTTTGACGGTCCACGCAAAAAGCGCGTCCATGTCAAAGTTATGCAGCTTGATTGTCTTAGCTACTAGTAAGCCCGCCAGAGTAGTGGCGGCCTGTGCCACCCAGCCTCGGTTTTGAGGCCCCAGCCCCGCCGATTCAACCAGCTTGTCCGACATCGTGTCCACCAACTTCTTTGCGGCGACCATGTTACTGAGCAGCTTCTGAATGTACGGCACGCAGGCCACACCGTAGTTGTTCTGATACAGCTCGTTGAACTCCCTAGCCTGTCGGGTAGACTCCGCGCTGTCGTCCAGTAGCTTGAATATCTCAACCTCTATTATGCGCTGCAACTCGCCCTGCGGAGACGCTTTCTTCTGGCTTACCTTGCCCCCCAGCGTAGCGTTGGAGGACAGCCCCACCAACAACTGCCACGGCGAACCGCGATACCTCTCTCGGTTCTGCCCCGCGTTTGACATCCTTCCTTTCTGAGTCCCCTCGCCAGACTTGTACAGAAACCCGCTTGCCATCTCCGACGTAAAGTTAGTCACCTCTTCTGCGTACAGCGGCAGGTTCTTGTACACCTCTGCGCGGTTCCACATCATGTTTTCAGTATCGCTGGTGCCCTTGAGTACCAGACCGGAATGGTTACCCCACACCGAGGCGCCCAAGAACTGCGCTTGTGACTTACCGTAACCTGATTTACCGCTGTATAAATTGAATATCGCGCCGTTAATTGCCGGAGCAAATATCATCAACGGCGAGCCAAACGACAGCCCCAACATAAATTGGTGCGGCTCAAACCCCGGTCGGTTTAAGAACTCCGTAGCCTTGACCCACTCAGACAGCTTTCCTTTTGGCTCCAACGCAGGGAACAGCAACTGCGTAAACGGAGACGGCGGGTTGTCTTCAATACTCCGCACTTTAATTTTGCGGGAGCCAACCACAAACGCGTCCTTGCCCGGTGTCCACCCGAACTGACTCACGGCGTCTTCTTCTTTTTTGTCGGGCTCCATGCGCTTTACCCACGCAGCGAAGTATTTAAGCAGCATCTCCGGGTTTAGCGTAACGATGCCGTTGAAGCTCAGCTCTTTCCTGCAGTCCTCGCGGCTAAAGAGTTTGGTGTTGGGGACAACAAATTCCCGCACACCCTCCAACTTTGTGTGATACCGCAGCAGCGTGGACGCGCCGGACACTGGGTCGCGTATCCTCTTTACCGGGTAGATGTCTCGGTGGTACACCTCAAGCTCCTCCTCCTCGCCGTCTTTGTTCTTCTGGCGCAGGTAAATGCCGCCGTTAGCGCCTCTGAAGTACGGGTATGGGTACGGGGGGATGACGTATGTCTGAAGCTCATCTTCTTCAGACGCGGACTCAAACAGGCTATCCGCATCAGGTGCAGCCACTTCCAAAGTAACCGGCTTCTCAACCGATACGTGGACGATGTTGTCCTGCTCCGTCGCTTCTTTCACTTCCATGCCCAGCGTGATGGGGGACTTGATCTTGCCCTTTAACTGGCACCCAGCGCACCCTGCTGGGTTGTTTAGCTCAAAGGTACTGCACAGGTGGGGGTACCGTATGGAGTTGGCAATCTTGTCCGTCTCCGCCGGGTTGTAGTCCGGGTGCGCCTTGGAAATGTTGTGCACCGCGATGCTGCCTTCTTCGCAGTGTTTGGCAATCGATATGACGTCGACCCATTGGGGGTAGCCTAAACTGGCTGGGGCACGAACCGCGCTGTCTATCTGCGCGCAGCCCTTACCTTCCATAGTTTTAATAAGTATCTTTGAAAACTTCTTGGTGTAGTTGCCAAGAAGGTTGTTCATCGTAACCCTATCTTCGTCGCTCAGCTCTCTGGCACTTTCCGGAAAGCTGGTTGTAGGAAGGGGTTCTAACTTTAGAATGGAGCTGAATCTGTGTAGCGGGTAGGTTTCGTTTATATGGCCTATGAGCGTTACGGGCATAGGGGGGTCGGTCTTAAAGTTACGGGTACCGGGGACGCGCAGGATACGCGCGCCGTCCGCAGTAACTACTGGGTCAGCCGGGAAGTTGTGAGTTACGCAGGCGCGTTTAAGCGCGTTGGCAATGGGGGCCCATTCAAGGTAGGCAATGGCGAAGTCAATAACCCAGTAGACGTGCAGCCCGCGTCCGGAGTTTACCACCACCGTTGGCTTCGGAAGATTCGCTGCGGTGCAGAAGGCCCGCAGTCTTGTCATGGCGTCACTCTGGTCTTTAAATCCTTTTCCGTCGCCGCAATCCAAGTCCATATAAAAGGACTTCATGCTTCTTATGTCTGCCACTTTTCGAGACGCGCTGTTAAACGTAGCCAATGCAGTGTATACATCAGTCCCGCGGCGGTCTAACTGCGCTACCGCAGTCGCCGCAGCATCCATATCAGCTACAAACTTGTGCCTCGCCGTCCCATTGTTTATCCCAACTATGCAGTATTCGCCCCCGTCGGCAAGCACAGTACTGAGAAAGGTTTTTGTTAGCATTTCAGTATCTCTTTGTACTTTTTTAAGAGACGCGGAAGCCCGGAGAAGACCTCCGCGTCGTGTTAGGTGGGCAGTAGTTGTATTCGGATTGGGGGCTTAGTCGTCCCAGTTACCGACCATGTCCGACAGGCTCGGCGTGACGCTGGGGGTGGGTTGCACTTTAGCCTTTGGCTTGAGTACTGGCTCTTCGTCCTCGTCGTTAGCTTCTTCCACAACAACGGGAGCTGGCTTCTTTTCAGCTTTGACTTTTACTGGCGCGGGCTCAGGTGCGAACAGAGAGTCGGGGGTAGCTTGTTGCTGTTCCGTCGGCTTGTAGTCCATCCGAATCAGCTCTTCAACTTCTGGGTCTTTCTGCAACCTAGCAACCATTCCAAGCTCCGATTCCGTAAGGGCGCGGATGGGCTTGAAGGACAGCTTTGGCGTTGAGCTGTCAGTGTCAAAACGCATTTCCGTAACTACCGCGGCGAGTGGCGTCTTGTGGGCGTGCAGCTTTCGCACGTATGCCTGCATCTGCATCTTGTCGGGAACGTCGCCAAACAAACTTGTGGCGGGCAGCGACAACAGGTAAGCCGCAGCAGAAACAAATTTATTGTCTCCGTCCGGCAGCAGTACAGCTACGCGCTGTTGAAAGCGGCAAGCTCGGGAGTCACCCGTCCCCGATCCTTTGATGTTCATAGAACAGCTGTTGCAGTCTACGGCCTGCTTATCACTGGCCAGCACGGCGGCGTGCGGAACTTTGCTGTCTTCAGACCAGCAGGTAGGGCCTTGGTTAGAGCCCTCTGAGTACGTAGCCGCATAGTAAGTGCGGGAGATGGGGGCCGCTTTAACAATGACTGTCTGCAGGGTTCTGGAGTCAATCGTGCCGACCTCTTCACCCGCTACGATCTTGCGAAAAACCCCACCGCGAATACTTAACCTGCTCCCACCAAAGCCGGACCCGCCAGCGATTGTAGTTTCTGGCGCGAGTGTAGCAAGCAGTGCCCTGTAACTATCTGGCATACCTTCAAACAAACTTATGTTACTCATCGTGTTCCTCCAATAAATTGATCAATGTCACTATCTTCTGTTTTTATTGTAAAGGACTGGCCCCCCAAGCGTACCTCTGCGGGTACTTCTTTGACAGGCGCCGCCTCTCTTGCAGCTCTTGCTCTAACAAGCACCTCCTTCACTCGTGCTATATCTGGAGGAGGTACCAACGCGGCTGCTGCTTCTGCGGCCATATCCGCTGCGCTGGATCGCTTTAACCCTGCAACGGCCTCATCTATGTTAAACCGGTACGTGTTGCTAACCTTCAGATACGAATCCGTCGGCAGCTTACCAAGTTTAATCCACGTGCGGATGGTGCTGATCTTAACCTTCAGATAGCTCGCAAACTCATCGATGGTGACGTAGCCGTTGTTGTGAACTTCACTCATGTTAGCTCTTTCCTTTTTTTACAGTTATTGTGTACTCGGAGTCGATACTCAAACCCTCCGGGCGCAGGTCAGGGTTATCTTGCAGGAACGCCTGCATGTTGCCTTGGTGAATGCGCTTTTCCAATAAGTCAGGGCACTTGTTGTCCACAATGAACGCGCCCATCCTCTCCCAGTCGTTAGTCCAGTACTTACTGCGTACTGTTCTATAAAACATCCCTGCGTCTGTGCGGGCGGATTCTACGCCGTTGTCCTTGCAGTAATCCAGCAGCGCCCGCTTTACAGTGTCCATCTGAAACTGAAGCGCATCATCAGCCGCTTTAAACTCAGCGGTCAACTCTGCCTTCTTGTCTCGCATCTTAACGAAAACCTTCACTAGCTTGTTTACATCTATGCCGTCCATCATTGTATGCCGCCGTATGTTTCTTTTTGTTTAATGTACGTGAACTTTTACTAGCTTTCAAGCACTTCATTGTACAAATCTACGATCTTTAAATGAGAGTCTATTTTCTTGTCTAACGCTGCGTACACGCGCTTTTCTGCCGCGCTGCCCTGCAGTTGGATCACCGTGCACTTATTCACCTGTCCTTGCCGATGCACCCGAGCGTTAGCCTGCTCGTATATCTCGACAGAGTACGTAGGCCCCCACCATACGATGGTGTCCGCTGCCGTAAGAGTCACGCCGTGAGCTGCGGCTTGGGGTTGGATGACCAGCACTTTCGGATCAGGCCCGCTTTGGAAAGCCCTGAAAATATCAGTCCGCTTGGCTGCGGGTACCGAGCCGTCAATAACTGCCACGCTTATTCCGTCTGCGGTTAGTTTTTCTGCAACCATATCTACCGTGTGCGTGTACGGGACAAACACAAGAACCTTGTTGTCGGTCTCCGCTATCACCTCCATCAGTGCAGCGTAGCGAGGAGAAACGTCGAACCTCACGGTGTCCTTGCTGTCGGAGTAAACCGCCCCTCCACTTATCTGTATCAGCTTGCTAAGGTTCACCGCAGCGTTAGCCGCGCTAATGCTCTCGCCCGACGCCTCCGCTCGCATACGTATACGAATGGCGTTGTAGAACTTCTCCTGCTGTTTGGTTAGCGGCACGTCGCGTTTTGCGTACACCATGTCCGGTAGATCGAGGCACTGCTCTTTTGTAAATCGAATTGCTGGCTGCAGAACCTGATTGACGATGGCCCCTGCGTTCGGCCTTGGAACCCATCTAAACGGCCCCGCTTTGTACATCACCATGTCTTTAAACGAGCCAGCAGATCGCGGCACAGCTTTAGGATTAATAAGTTTTGCCAAACCAAATGCGTCTTCGGGGGACTGTGCCGCAGGAGTCCCCGTCATCATCCACAACCATGTATCGGGGGTAACGATCTTGTTGAGGGCTTTCCATCGTTTAGTTTGCGGGTTCTTGTAGCCGGTGGCTTCGTCCACGATAACAAGGTCGAATCCGCCGTTGATGAGGGCGTCTTGAACAATGTCCACGCCATCGAAGTTGATGATGACAAACTCCGCGCCGGAGTTGATGACGGCTTCGCGCTTCCACTTTGGGCCGTACGCTACGTCGACGCTGCGGTGCATGGCGGTCTTGAACAGGTCGTCGCGCCACGCGCTATCCATGATGGACAGGGGGCAGATAACCAGCACGCGGTTTATAACCCCAGCCTTCATTAGGTAGTCTGCCGCCCAGATAGCAGACATCGTTTTGCCCGTACCCTGCTGATTAAAACAAAACGCGCGTTGGTGCAGCGTCAGGAAAGATGCTGTTTTTTTTTGGTGGTCAAAGGGGCTGTACTGCCCGGGCCACACGTACCGACCTTCAATTGGAGAGGGGACGTTGCGTATGCCGATGTTTTTAAGAACCCGCGCCTCGTCCAGCCCCCAGTGCACAACGACTACGTTGTTTGGAAACTCTCTGCTTTTAGGAATAGCTGTTGTTACTAGGCCGGGGTTTCGCACGCGCATCAGGAGAGCGCGGTTGTCTATAATCTGCATTTACGTTTTCCCTTTTGACTTTCCGTTTCGCGCTCTGTTTTTACTGGGAGTCTCAAGATAGGTACCGTCTGAGTTTTTACCACCGTTCATTATCATTTTTCTGTGGCTAACGTCCTTGCCCGTGCGGTCTATCCCTTTGGCGTCATAGGCGCGGCGTGCGCGTTGGCGCTCCATCCGCCCATCATGCTCCCCGCGGGCTTTCTGCAGTTGGTACTCTTTCTTGTAGTTGCGGTCTTTCTCAGGATTTTTGTACGGCATCACGAGTTCCTCCCATTGTGGAGACAGCTGAGCACGACGCAGTGCGCTTTGCACAGCCCCGATGTTTTAGGATTCCACACGCCGTTAGCTTTAGCGGCGGGGATTCTGTTGTACCGTTGTAACCAAGCAGCCCACAAAGCGGGCGCGTCGTCGCGGTTGTAGCGGCCTTTTATGAAAGCCTTAGCCACAACAAACAACAGCGCAGCATCAACTTTTGTAACGTCCGGAAAGTGTTTGAACACCGCCAGCGCCATTAACTCCAGTTGATCCTTGTCAGCGTACTTTGCGCTCTTGCCCGCTTTGTAGTCAATTACTTTTGCTGAGCTGCCGTTGATTATGGCAAGGTCGGCAATACCCCGCCACCACACATTGGGGGCGTTAATCGCGCACGGCTCCAACCCCTCAGTCAAACCCATTTCGTACTCGCAGAACTTCTCCCCCGGCATTGCTTTAAGTTTGTCTAGCGCGCTTCGGGCAAACTCAAAGTGGGGTGATAAGTCGGCCTGTCCCGATACGTAGAACTCCGCTGCCGTGTGGAACTCCTCGCCGTATGAGCTAGCCTCGGTAGATGGTTCGGAGTAGTCCCTAGCAATCTTGAGGTGGTAGTACTTCTTCGGGCACTGCTCGAACAACTTAATGGCACTGAACGACCACGTTGGATTCTTCACTTAGCGTCTCCATAGTTATCCGCGATGTCGCCTTCCGACCATGTTATCAGCTGCGGCCACCAAACTGGAGGCGTTCTCATAATGCGCTGCACCACATCCAGTACGTGCTGCGCTTGGTCTTCCTGCACCACGTACACCAGCTCGTCATGCACTGCCAAACTCGGACGCAATCCATTAAGCTCTTTGTACACCGTGAACGCGTTCTCGGCGATGATGTCTCTGGCCAGCGCCTGCACGATGTTCTCGTCAATCTTCCCGGCGTATATCCTCGCGCGGTTGCGCCCAGTGCCGTACCACCACTCGTCTCGGCGCTTCTCTCCCTCTTCGATATGAAGTGCCGGATAGCGTATGTGGCGACCGCTGGGCAGTACCAGTGCGTTCTGCGTAGTAGTCACCAGCCCCCAAGGGTCAACCTCGCACTTGTCCCCGGCAGCTATTCCCGGCAACGTCGCATGGCACGTCTTCCACCCCTGAACAATCTCAGGGTACTCGTCTCTCCAACGGTACGTGATCTGTTCGGACTCCTGCAGCGTAAGGTCGACCCCGCCCATCAGCTTGGCTACCTTCTGGAAAGTGGCCGCCCCAGCCCCAAACCCCAGCCCCAAGTGCGCTACCTTACCCACCTGCCTCTGAGTCTTCACCACCTCGGACTCGGGGATAATATACAGCTTAGCGGCAAAGTCTTTGTACAGGTCAGCTTTGTCTGGGGACGCCTTGTACAGCGCCATCGAGCTTGGGACTTGCCACAGGAAATGGTTTACGCGTAGCTCGATACCGGACAGGTCAGCTACCACAATCTTATGTCCGGGCGGGGCCACCATAGACTTACGCAGCGCATCAGACAGCTTCGGCTTGCTCGGGTCTATGCGCGGCAGGTTCTGTGGGTTGTACATGAAGCCCGACCACCGGCCTGTTGTGTCGGCACCGCAGTAGTGTAGCGGGATCGGCAGTCTTCCGCGCCGCGCCTTGCCTGTTGCGAGAAAGGACTCCAGCCGGGTTTGCAGGATAGTAGACTTGACGTCCAGCCGCGTGCTCGCCGCTAACGCAACCACCGGGTCTTCATGTTCCTGTAGCGCAAGGAACTCCTCGTCTGTCTTGGACAGCGCAGGGATTTTCACCTCTGGGTTTGTCGGGCTCGGCTTCATGGGTACCCGGACGCCTCTGGCCTGCAGCAGCTTCTTGAACTGCGCCGTCGACGCTAGCTTGCTGCGAATGACTTCTTCTACCTCGGGGTTGTCGTCGACATCCATCTCATAAAGGACACTCGCCATCTGCGCCAGACTCTGCTGCTTCTGAATCCTGACATCGCTGAGCGCCTTGTCCAGCACGTACCGATTCAACATGAACTTAGGTTCAACCAGCATCCTTATCGTGGAATCTATCTGCCACAGCTCAATGGAATTGTAGTGCTTGAGCAGGAGCTTAAAGAGCGCGTGGCACTGATCGGTGTCGTCACGGTTGTACGCACGCATGGCGTTGACTTCTTCGGCGGTGAAATCGCACAGGTGCCGCCCCTTGGTGTTGAGCAGCGCGGTGTTGTCTTTAACACCCAGCTTGTAGTGCTCAACCAGCTTGGCTAACGAGTTGCCAGTAGTCTTGCTGTGGATGGGTCGGGCCATTGCCAGCGTGCACCCCCACACCTTGGGCTGTACATTAAATCGCCACGCAAAAAGCATCGCGTCAAACGCAGACATGTTGTGGGCGACGAGCATAACGTCCGACCAGTCTTGCGCCTGCAGGTGCTCGCGGATCGTATCCTCGCCAAACCACACATGTGTCGGCTCGTCATCTACCTTGAGGGACAGGGATATGACTTCTGTATCCGGGTGCATCACGTAGTCTATGGGACTCATCTTATACAGCGAATGTGTCTGCGACCAGTACGTTTCAAAGTCTCCTACTATTAGTTTCACGCTTCATCGTCCTTATTAGTTATTAGGCCCCCGGCCCCGTGACTGCGCACCCATTACGTTATTAATGGTGGGCCGGGGGTTTCGTGCTCGTTACGTATTACTCTCTCCGTTCAACTGCCTCGCCGCTTTCCCACTCTCCCGCACGCGACCCACGTGCTCGACAGTCTTATACCTTT
>Ga0181355_1000627_pt1 | contig 15054 bp, 17 predicted proteins | sample Fa13VDMM15DN_FD_130099 | JGI IMG/M metagenome (GOLD analysis project Ga0181355, IMG submission 130099) | Freshwater viral communities from Lake Michigan, USA - Fa13.VD.MM15.D.N | ecosystem: Environmental > Aquatic > Freshwater > Lake | place: USA: Michigan | collected 2013-09-23 | reverse complement strand
CTCTAGGCGTAACAAAAGGTTAACGTCTTGAATGTTGTAATCAACAAACAATTCCCAATTATCATCAGCCAAGCTAGCCAAGTTTGTGTCACCATAATCAATCTTGTTTTCACCTAGCTCTGTCTGGCCAATTGCGTCAAGTTTATACGATTCTCTGAGCACAGGGCAGAAGCGTTTGTATATATCTAGATAATCGACACATGAGATGCCTTCAATATGCCAGTGCACCTGCTCTCTGCCAAACTTACCAGTAAATACAATGGGGCGTATGTATCTCACAGGAGAAAGCCTTCTTGTGTTATCTTCACCCAGTATCTTTGTTATTCTGTTGACAATGTAGGGCAGATCAAAGAACTCAGAATTCCAACCAGAAAGAATGTCAGGGTAATCTGATTCAAAAAAAGTAATAAACTTCTCTAAAAGCTCTCTCTCGGTCTTGCAATGATAATAAACACAATTCTCTTTCTTTTTTGCATATGGCTTAAGTCCAAAAGTTGTAAATTTTTTCCTGAGTGTATCATAGACAGTTATGATATTGATTGGGTGTTCAGGATTGGAAGGTACAGGAAAGGTGTCAGGACTATAGGTCTCAATATCAATAAAGAATACCTTGAGTGGATGCTTGTTAAAATCTTCACTTTCATTAGTCTTCCAGAAAGTATCAATTAAGAATTGCTGCTGCACATTTAGATTCTCAAATACCCTGGTAATACTATTATCTTTAAGGTAGCGTGATCTTTCAGCTTGGTTTTTGAATTTTTTCTTTTTGAGCTTAGTATTAAAGATGCTTAGAACATCACTCTCATAGTTGGTTTCTAGAAATATGTATGGTTCAAAGGTGGTATCATAGGCAATACGATTGCCATTTTCATCCCAGGTAAATAAACGTATTACCTGATCTCTAGGAATATAAGCTACATTTCTAAACACTTTATAATAATAAAGGAAATTTTAAAGATATCAATATGTATTGATACTATTCAGATATTTTCTCTCTGGGGCACCAACAGCAAAGTTATATAGCTCGTAGTACTTAGATATATTCTCTTCGTTCTCTAAAAATCTTGATTCTGCAACTTTTCTAGCTTTTGAACAAATATTCATGTATCTGCCTTTTTTGGACAGTGTCTCCTCTATTTGTGCAATCATTTCATCCCCAGTTTTGAATTTAATAGGTGCTTCAGAATATGTTACCAGGTCCTGGCATGCAATAGGAAGGCCATAGCAAGAAGCTTCAATATACTTGAGATCACTCTTAGCCTTATTGAAGGTGTTGTCTTGCAGGGGTGCAACCATCATATTGATGTTTAGTTTAGCAATTTTTTCAGGATACCTATACAATGTTTCCCAGGGATGAAATTCGAGCTTACCGGCTTTGACATAGGGGTGCAAAGGCAGGGGAAATGCTCCAAGAAATACCCACTGAAACTTGTCGTGAGTCTTGGCAATTATTTCACATACATGGGCAAAATCATCCTGCTGTCCCACTCTATTTTCCACATCAAAATGAGCGCCAGAACCTGCATAAAGAATTCTTGGCTTCTTTGCATATAAATCATAATTCTCTGAAATTTTCTTTTCATTGTAAAAATTACCCATCCACCATTTGGGTGGGTAATTGGGTATAATCGTTACGTTTTGGTTCTTTGTCTTTTCTTTATAATAGTCGCGCATGAATTCACATGTAACAGTAACTTCATCGCAAAGCTCCATAATTTCTTGACAATTCTTACGTATTGAAGGATCAGTAAATGCAGGTTTAAACTTATTATACTCAGGGATATCTTCACTAAAAACAAGATCGTCGATTTCATATATGATTTTAAATCCTGCTTGTTTGGATATTTCTTTCAAATGCTTGACAAACTGCAATTGATGACTGGTGGCTTGTCTCTGAATGCGGACAGCTTTTACACCTCTGTAATAATTTGGATCAAGAACCATCACAGTGCTGCCATGAACAATCATCTTTTGATGTGCATTGAGAAGATGTTCTGGCCAAATCATTCTCCAAAATCCACATCCACTGTAATCGGCATAGTAGTTAAGAGCTCTGGTTAGTGAAAGTTCTGGTGGTTGAGGAAGTGCTGGTTGTGCATTCTGTGCAGGCATAAAGCCAGGATGGGGCTGCACAAAAGGTGAAACATATGGCGAAGTGAAAGGTGAGGGTACAATCATGTAATAGTTATTTTATTCTATTCACGGTGATATTCAACGTAATCAACTTTTCTTGTGATGCCATTATTTTTCTCTAAAAAGATGATTTCACCAGTAGCTGCCTTGATGCTTTCTTTTCTATGACTTATAACCATTGCACACTCTTTATACTTTTCCACACGTTCCTTAAGAATATTGATAACTAATTCTACTCCCTTTTCATCCAAACTAGAATCAAAAAGTTCATCATAAATACTGAAGTTAAAGGAAACATCACCTTGCAATCTTCTGATGTCCATGAAGGTGAACAAGCAGGCCAGATCTATATTCTTTCTCTCGGCACCGCTAAAGTTAAAGTAGGAACATTCTTTGCCTTTATCATCCAGAATGTTTTCTTCAAAATATTCATTAAAGACACATATGCAATTGGCATCCATCTTCTTGAGATAATATGCGAGTTTAGTATTGAAGATCTGCAATATTTTTTTGACAATATATGACTTCACACCTTCTTCAGACATAACAAACTTGACAGCTTCAAGCTTTCTGAGATCTTTTTTAATACTTTCAATTTCTTCAGAAAGATTTTTTATCTTATCTTCTTGCTCTACTATAAGTCCATCAAACTGATTGTTACTCACCTCAAGTTCTTTCAGGTCAACCTCAAGCTCTTTCTGCCATTTGTTGAGTTGCGTAATCCTTTCTTTTGTATTCTCAAGACCTTTAACTTGTATTCTATATTCTTGAATTTTATTTTTAAGCACATCTATACCTTTAACAATCTTTAATTCAAGATCAGCATACTCTTCTTCTTTGTCTTGTGATTCTTTAATTTGTTTATTAAACTCTGTTACTTCAGTTTTAATTTTTTGCTTTTCTTCTTTTATATGAGATTTATCCTTATCACCAAGAGCGCGTAAACAGGTAGGGCAATTATCTTTATCTGTACCAATAAGCTTGTAGGTTTTTTCTTTTATATCAATCTGTGTTTTGAGAGAAGAGATTGTATCACGTACAACTTTAATATCATTATCAATTTTACCAGATTTAGCTTCAAGTGTCTTGATATCTTTCTCTACTTTTGAAACATCAAGCTCTATAGAGCTGTCAAGCTTTTCATTAAGTACAACAAGTTCTTTGGTATTATTATTTCTTCTTGTCTCATATTTTTTTTGCTTTGCAACTCTCTCAAGCTTAAAATTTTCAGCTTGTTTCTGGAGATTGGTTAGCATTTTTGAAGCTTCATCGTACTTTGCAGACAGTACATCAAATGACTTCTTCTGTTCACTGATATCATTCTTTACATCAGTATTCATATTACTAAACACTGTGAGGTTGAATATGTCTTCAATAAACTTCCTCTTTTCATGCTTTTTCTTGGCCATGAAAGGTACAGTATTATTAAGCGTCATTATTACACAATTCTGAAATATCTCAGGAGTACACTGAAAGAGTGTCATGATATACTCATTTGTATTGGAAATACTGTCGCGAGTCTTATCATCACCATTAACAAAGATATAACACTTTGAGGGGTCTATGGTGCGTATAATTTGAATTTTATCAACTTTATTATATCCTGACACTTCAGCTTCTAAAACAACCTCGCATGTCTTTTTATTGATATTGTTGATGATAAAATCTTTTTTGAGATCTCTAAGAGTTTCACCAAATACAGCAAAGTAAATTGCATCAGCTATTGTAGATTTTCCAACACCATTTCTGCGGTCATCTTTATCCTTATTGATACCTGTTATAACATGAAGGCCTGGTTTGAAATCGACAACTACAGGTGCACTTCCCACAGAAAGAAAGTTCTTAATTGATATATTTTTAAAGCTAATTTTTTTCATCTGTATTTCTTATAGAGATCTTGACTGTATTTGATTATAGAAGGCTTATCTTCTATATCTAGCAAGTTAACAAACTCTTCAATTGCTTTTGCAACATCAACACCTGAAACATCTAAACTGGCTTCATCAGTTATTTGCAATGTATCGCTAACAAGAGAATAATCGACAGACAGAGAAAATGGCTTGTATACAGAAAACTTTTTAAGAAGAGTGTCAACATGATCAGGAGCAACCTTCATATCAATTATTAGTTTAACAATGTTGTTCTCAATTTCAGCCTGTATCTTTTTAATGTCTTTTTGATCCTTAACAACAGCACCGAATTTATCGCTTGTTATAAGATCGGTAAGAAGCATTTTCTTGTGTTTAGGTGACTTGCAGTTTTCAAAAAATTCTAAAACAAGATCATTAAAATCCAGCAGGTAATACCCTTTGGTTGATCCTGTATCACCAAAATCCATTTCAAATGGATTGCCTACATAGATAATCTTCTTATCTCCATATTCGCGTTCATCTCTGAGATGAAAATGACCTGATAGAATTAAGGATGCTTTGTTGAGTAACTCTTCTGTTTTAAGACCATGATCACACAGCTTATAGCTATTCATCTTGAAGCTCTCAATTTCAAAATGACCAAACACAATATCAGAATTTTTGATGTCATTAATATCAAACCCCCATGGAGCAAAGCAACATTTCTTGCCAAATATTACAGTATTAAGCGTTTCAGAAATAATGGTTATGTTTTTCCATCCATCAAACAAGGAGAGAGAATTAATATCTGATCTGTCTTTATAATATGAATCATGATTACCTACAAGAATAATAATATTAAAGTCCTTCCAAAGCTTGAACATCTCATTGACAACATGCAGTGTGTTGACTGCAATTTCATCGCGATAATGAAATACGTCACCAAGAATAAGAATATCTTTGATATCTTGTTTTTTGAGTGATTCTCTCAGCCATTTAGCCCAACTCAGAGCTGTTTCATGCCAAAAAATACTATTTTGGTGTATGCCCAGGTGTAAATCAGCAATACAACAAACTTTATTATTTTTTAGAGTAAATTCTTTAGTTTCCTGCGGTGTTATAGTTGTCGTCATCTCGATTATTTGACGTGTCTACATAGATATGATAATTGGCATCAGGGTTATGATCAGTCATCAAATCTGTATAAACACGGTCTTTGTAGTTTGTTACAGTCTCATGATGTTTTTTTTCTTTTTTAATTCTATTAATAAATGCATGAAAAGCAATTGTAGTAAAATAAGAGAAGGGGCTAAAACCAGAATCTAGTCTAAATTTTTTATTCTTTAGAGCAGAAACCATTTTTACAATAGCATCACCTATCATGTCATCTTTATATGAGTAATTTATAAAATTGGGAGCATATGATAATCCATTGGCAATTTTGTTTATTGATTCGCCAAGCTTAACAGAAATAAAATCTGTGTTATAATAGTGTCTTATTTCTTCTTCAAATTCCCTACCATTAACATAGTGTACTTTTTCTTTGCCTCTGGGTTTTTTTTCTGTTTTTAAGCTAGGAGGGAGTGAAGCTTCAATCTCTGCAGATGTAAGAGATTTCCTCTGCTCTTCAGGAGCACTACTCTCTGATTTCTTTGATTTGATGTGTAATGTTCTCTTTTTCATAAAGTGCTTTTCTTTTTAGGAAGTGTTGATAACCATATTGCAGATTATCAGCTATGTCGATGATTATAAGCTTATCTTTGTCTTTATGCAACCGTAAACCTCTTCCGATCGACTGTAATATCTTTATTTTTGCTTTTCCACCGCCTGCAAAGATAATGTAATGTAAGTTTTTAATATTGATACCTGTGGAGAATATCTTTGAAATAGCTACAACAATAACATCGGAATGCTCTTCCATGAGCTTTCTAACTGCTTCTCTTTCATTAATTTCAACTTCCCCTCTGATATAAAATATTTTCTTAGTAGAGCAAGTATTCTTAAGCAGATTGAAAATGTTTTCACCATGCTCGATGTAGTCAACTAATATAAGTGTATTTTGTGATGCACCACAAGCGGCTTTAGAAATGAGGTTGTTTCTAAAATTATTTTTTATTAAAAAGTCAACTTCTGCTCTGTATCTATCTGCTGCATTAATTAACTCAGAAGGATATTGTGGCAGTGTTTTGTAGTTTATCATTAATACAGCAACAGACACATTGCTGACATAGCTCTCTAGTCTGAGTTCATAGCTTGTTTTTTCGTAGATAATAGGCCCAATTTTACCAATGATATTCCATTGATCCAGCAGGCCTTCAGGCATAGTGCCTGTTAATCCAAAGCGCAAAGGTGTCTTGATTATTTTAAACAACTTATTGATTTCATTTCCTTTGCGAACCTTGTGTACCTCATCAACAAACAATACATCTATCTCTGATAACCAGGATGTGTCACTGTTTTTACTTTGAAGAATCCCTATGTTTGCTACAACAACATTAGCGCTACGATCCAACTCATGGCTGCCAGTCCATTTACTGATTGTGAATGGCACATTATAAGAAAGAAAATCAGCTGATGTTTGTTGTACTAGTCCAAGATCAGGAACAATGAACAAACATTTAAATCTGGGATTGGATAAAAATATGTTGGAAAGAATTGTAGCTGATGTGAGTGTTTTGCCTCCTGCGGTAGCAAGTACAATAGTCCCGCGACCAGTATTTAACGACTTTACAACAATTTCTTCTTGGTAGTCTCTAAGTGGTATGCTTAGCTTGAATGGTGTTGTGGTAAAGGCACCTCTGTCTTGAAGATATTTTTTGGCAGGCAATAGTTCTTCAAGTAATTCTGCATCTATCTTTATTTCATCAGGATACTGATTTGTTATAAACAAACGCTTGATCTCTAAGGCAAGACAGGGATCAAATTTGCCCATGGGTGTTATAGCGTAGGTTCTTTGTGGTATGAATCGACCGTACCCCCTGATAAATTTAGCTGCTTCATTCTTTACTGAGAAGTGCTCTCTGATCTCATCAAATCTATCGCTTACAAGAATGCCTTGGCGCTTTTTTACATCAAGCTTAAGCTCGGTCATTAGGTTGTCTCGAGTTTGATAATTTCAAGAATATTTTTGACATCGTAAGAGGCGCTGCTAAATGTTTTTTCTGATTTTTCTAAAAGCTCAATAACTAGTTCAACCTCTTTTATCTTTGCTTCATAATCCTTTAATTCTGCAGCGCTTTCTGCTGTCTTTTCTAGAACAGGCATAGATAATTTTACAGATGATGTTTCATTTAATTTTTTAACAATATCAGACTTAAGTTTTTCTTTCTGTTTTTTTAGTGTAACCAGTTCAAGCTTATGCCTTATGCATCTGCCGGCCCACTTGTGCTTAATGCCTGGTAGCTTTAATGCGTAATCCTTGAGGTAGATCTCATCTATCTTTAGATCAGCTTCTAATTCTTTTATATAATTTTCTAGCACATATAAATAATAGTATAAAGAATACAATAATCAATGATAACGTTTAACCAGTTTTGCAGTGAAATGAATGTGGCAGGAGGTGCAGGCAGTGTGTTTGGACCGGGTACCGCTGGCAGTATAGGTGCATTTGGCAATCAATTTCCTTCACAAAATGATAAAGCTTATGCTCCAGGTGATTTTAGAATTCCAACTGCTTTGGGTGTAAAAAAGAAGAAAAAACGCAAGCAAAAGATACCAGTGCAAAGAAGAGCTTTGCCAGGTCTGTAATTGAAGCTAAGTAGTCAGATGGATACAGGTCACTGGATTCTTGCTGAGGGTATCAAAATAACAGAACAAAGTTTTGGTTTTATTTACGAAATTACCAATACTGTAACAAATAAAAAATATATTGGTAAAAAACAGTGCAAGTCCAAGCTTAAGCGCAAACCTCTGAAGGGCAAGGTTAATAAAAGAATAGAGATTAAGGAATCAGATTGGAGGGGGTACACAAGTTCATCCAATGAACTCAATCATGACATTGAAATGATTGGTAAAGATAAATTTGTTTTTAAGATACTCAGAGAGTGTGGATCAAAATGGGAGTTAGCATATTTTGAAATTAGAGAGCAACTCGACAGAAATGTTCTTCTCAAGGAAGATTATTATAATGGCATTATAAATGTAAGAATTGGCAGGCCTCCAAAAAATTTCTTGATTAGTTGACTGTTTCATGCAATAATACAGTATGCTAAAAGATGTTATACTGAAAGAACACAATCTGCATATTGTAAATTTTTTTTATGTCTTTAAGACACAGGTGGAGAGAGATCTTGTGGATGAGCTGCATAGGTTTGAGTTACTTGGTGATACATGCAGTACAACAATAAGAAGATTGTTCCTGCACCATACTATCTACAAGCTTTGTGAATATTTGCTAAAATGTAGTAGCAGAGAGAAAGTTATAATTTATTTTGATCAAAATAATATTTACGATAGTGAGCTAGCAAAATATCTTACTGAAGAAAAGGTTAAAAAATATTTGGAATTAGTATTTCGAAAGATGAAGAATATACTACCACTACGCATATACTTCTCAACATTCCCTCTTGACTATCTCAATAACAAGATGAAAGAGGGAATTGGTATAGAATCAATTAGCAGAATGAAAAATATGCTCTATAAGCATGATTTTAACAAGTTTACATTTGAAAGATGTAAGAAATTCGTTAAAAAAGAAGGGCTATACTTTCTTGATAAACATTACTTTAATAATCTTAAATCTAAACAATTGTTGCTTGTATAATAAATAATGATATGGGATTCAAGGAAAAACTTAACGAATATGTACTATCTATGGAACAGGATGCTGCTGCAATGGGCCAGCCTGCTCAACAAGATGCTTCTCAACCAATTACACAGCCTGTGGCAATGCCTGCTCCTGATAAGGGCAAAACACCAGAGCCTCAAGGTATTGCACCTGAGGGGTATGTGGAGCTTGTGAGATTATTAGCCAAAGCTCTTGTGATGAACGTGCCGCCTGAATCTATTGATGATCTCTTCTCCACACCTGTAACCAAAGAAAATGCAGAAGAAGTAAGAGAAGCACTAGAAAAGCTAATGGGCACAGCAAATAACTATAAGAACAATCCAGAAAAAGTTGACAATGTAAGTTTCATGAAATTTTATGATTCAATTAATGAGAATAATTTTTATAATAAGCTCAAACATGTCATCTCTGTAATGAAGAAATACAGTAATGATGTGGATGTAAAGCTATGAGTTCTGATAAGAAATATAAATCACTTTCTGATGTTTATGTCTCTGAATCTTTTGGTAAAGAGCTTCCATTATTAGAAAGATTAAAAGTCATAATGGCAGAGCAGCCAGAAAGAACAATTAATGTTTTAGCTCAATCTCCAACAGGTGAACCAGAGCTCATAGGCTCTGTTGATCAGAAGGGGTTGACAAAAATTTCAAATATTGTTAAGTCAGATATAAGCACAGAGGTGATGAACAGGCTTCTGCAAGCATGTAACTTACTAGGATTTGCTGTTCCAATATCACAAATTTTTGAAAAATATAATATAAATTATGGTGAAATAGATAGACTGCTTGTTAGCGGTAAAGACAAATTGAATATTTTATCTCATAAAATTATTGGAAAAGATGGCAGTATTAATCTCAAAGAGCTCATCTATCCTGTAATTCAGAAAATTATTGTTGAACAAGATACAGGAGAAGTAGAACAATTTTTTAATGATATCTTTAACCTATCAGGAGCAGAAAATGTTGTTGCAGTTGGTAAGGGTGAAATAGCTTTGATCTTGTTTACAGAAGGAAAAAAAGTTGTATTTACTAAGGGTGAAATAACTAAAGGTGATATTGTATTGCCTGATAAAACATCTCTTGAATTGAAAGTCGGTCAATCAGGTCATGGAGGTCGTATTGATACAAAGCGTGGTGGGGGGTTCTCGGCAATGAATACAGTAATGCAAGAGCTCTTGTTAAAGAGAACATCTGGCCAAGACCTCGATGTGAACGATATTTTACGAATGAAAATGAAGTATACAACAGAAGCAGAAATTAATAATGCTCTACCATATATCAATAGAGAAACAAACCCACAGCTAATAGAGGGGCTGATTCTTTCCTGCAGCTTGGTAGGTTATGCAAAAAAGGGTTTTAAATATCTTCTCATGATGAATAAACAAGGTGCAACAAATACATTTGTTATGAATTATTTTGATGCACAAGACCAGAACGTTATAACAAATGCAATTCTAACATCAAAATTAGGATTAGAAGTAGATAATGAAGGTCTCACGGTAACCACAGATCCTGTAAGAATGAGAAAAAGTTTCAAGCCTAAAAAAGCTACACCTTCAACACCTGCAACCAAAAAGGCAGTATGATAAATTTTGAAGAGTATTTATTATTGGAAGGAGGTGCAGCTGGGCATATGGCGCATCCTTTTGATCTTTCTTCTGTTCGAACTGGCAGAGATCTCATAAGTTTTTTTAAGAGAGCTAGTGATAGTATAAAAAAAGACAAGACCAGTGTTAAATTTGATGGGTTGAACATAAGCTTAAAGCTCATACAAGATGGAGACAAGTATAGATTTGCACTTGACAGAGGCAGTAACAAGCCAGCAGATATAAAAGGCATTACAGCAGATAATATAGAGGAGAGGTTTGACAAGGGACATGGCATGATTCCTGTGGGTAAGTTCATATTAAATGTAATGGATAGTGCTCTTGATACAATACAGCCAGAACTCAAGACACTGGGTCTCTACAATTCAAATAAATTTTTAAATACAGAATATATTACAAAGCTAACTAACGTTACAGAATATGATAGAAATATGATTGTATTTCACGGTATTAATGAATTTTTTAGTGAAAAGAGTCCATTAAAAAGAACGACAAGAAGGGTGTCGCGTGAGATACCATACAATAAGAAAGCATTAAATGAGCTCGTATTAAAACTAAGACCTATCTTCAAGCAGCATGAATTTGAAGTCTTTGGTCCAACAAAGGCAACAAGCACAGGTGATATAGATTACAGCTCTGCACTCAACAGTACTTTTGGTGTAGTATATACAGGCAATGATATGCAAACAAAATCTCTCAAGGGGTGGCTAGAGCAAGCGAAAAACCCAAGCAAACTCTTTGTTCGTGATTCAAAAAATAAAAAAATTCCTGCCATGTCCAAATCAAATTATCTATATGTTTTATCAGGCAAGCCTATCGCTAATTTAGTTGGTAATAATCCAGATTATCAGAAAGCGATTGCTGATGGTGCCATCTTCTATCATGCAACACGCTTACTGGGCAATGAGCTTCTTAAGACTCTTGGCTCTGAAGCAGGAGAACTTGCAAAGCATGAAGGCATTGTAATAAGAGATTCAAAAGTTGCTTCAGTGCCCGTAAAAATAACAGGCGAGTTTATTATTAAGGGCATGTCAAGTCAATTTCAAGCAGCAGAAAATGAAGAAGGCATAGGCGGTCTAACTGGGGCAATTAATTACATTAACAATAGAGGGTATTCAAATTCATCGGGCAATCCTGTGGATCCTAACAATTATATGGACAATGTGAATTACATCAACAGGCCAAGCTACGGTTCACCACCCAAGGTGGGGAGCAATGTGTCATGACTTTTAAGAGATTTTTTATTGAACAATTAAAAGATAAGTTAGTCATATTACCTGGTGGCTTCAAGCCACCACACAAGGGTCACTTTGAAGCACTGAAATTTTTATTAAAAGAAGCAAAAGCCACACAAGCAAAAGTTTTTGTAGGCAGAGCAGAGCGTGATGGTATTACACAAGATCAAGCAATTAAGATATGGAATATCTACAAGAAGTATATACCTGCTACAGTGGAAATTGTGCCAGTATCAGGTGTTGATAAAGCAGGAAGAGAGTCAACACCTCTAAGTTTAACATATGACTTCATAGAAGATAATAAGGATACTTTTAATCATTTCTATGTCGGTGCAGGACAAGAAGACCTTGCGAGATTCAAAGGGTTAGAGAAAGACAAGACAAGATATCCAAATACAACAGTGATAGCCATACCGCCTCAGTTTGGCAGGTTATCGGGAACTGATACACGAAAAAAGATTCAAAATAAGGACAGTGATGCTTTGAACTTTGTGCCTGGTGATATCAAGGAAGTCAACGCAATAAAGGCAATTTTAGCCCTCTAATTGTTTAATAACTTCAAGAAACAATTTCTCTTTTGTTTCTCTGGATTCCCTATTCAGGACATGTTTGAGATTGAGGATGAGATCATCGCCACCTTTGTTAATTGCATTGTAAAGATCTATTTCTGTTTCTTCTTGTTGTACATTCAGTCCACCCATCATTTTAATTTTTTCTTTAAAATTTTCAAAATCTTTGTATCCAAATACAGAGTTAAGATTGTCATGAGCTTTGGAAATTTTATCAAGCACCCAGGCTTCAATTTCAGTGCCATTTCTCATGAGAGGGTACAACATGGAAGCCAATTTAAATATTCTAAAAATAAGCTGCTTTGCCATGTAGGCATCTGAATCAGTATTTTCATCTTCACAACCACATGCGCCACCACATTCCTCACAATTTTCATCTTCCTCAGCTTCAGCAGGATCTACAGCATGCTGCTGTTGTGCAGGTGCAGCAGGATTACTTGAACCTGCAGGTGTCTGAATCATTACACTTTTGTTCATGGTTTGTGGTGTTGCAACACTGGACACTACACCATCCTTGACAACTTTCTTTTTGGGCATTAGCACAGCAACGCGCTTTTCAGGTGAAAGACCTTCAGAGGGGCCATCCTGGGGGCCCTGACCAAGGTTAAGCTCACTGATCCTGGTCCTATAAGCTTCTGTAATCAATTCTGCATCACGTCTGAACATACAAATATTTAATCCAACAGGTGTTAAAAATATAAATAATTAAAGTGAAGACATTTGAAGCAATATTCATTGAATCCATTGATAGTGACCTACTTACTGAAAAAGCTGGGGCGCGCTGTACTAAAGTAACTGGTCAGATGTCATCAACAAGATCTGATAAAAAATACATGAGATGTGCAAGAGTAGGTGGTACACTCAAAAGAGTACACTATGGTGATCCAAATTTGAGAATTAAAAAGTCAAATTCTAAGCGGCGCAAAAGCTTCAGAGCAAGACACAAATGTTCTTCAGCAAAGCCTGGTACACCTAAATACTATAGCTGTAAGAACTGGTAATGAAAACGTTTAAGCAATATACAGAAGAAAAAATAACACTTAGTGTTGTTGAAGATATTCAGATAAAAGATGTAGGTGAAGCTGTTGCAAAAGTTGACACAGGCAATGAAGCTTACAACGTGCTGCATGGTACAGATATTGAGCATTCAGGTACAGGTGTTAGATTCAAAACACTGCACAACAAAGTGATTGAAAAGCCTGTATTAGAAGAAATTGAAATCAACATAGGCAGTGGCAATCTTGAAAAAAGACCAGTAGTGGCGATTGAATTCACAATGAGAGGTAAAACTTATACCAAGCCTTTTAGTATAGCAGACAGAAGTACCAACGATGAACCAGTGTTACTCGGGGAAGTTTTCTTAAGAGAAATTGATGCTATTGTTGATGTTAATATGTAGAAGAGACTTATTATTTTAAGTAAATTATAGCTTTTTAAGAGATAAAAAAAATTCTGATATTTTTATAGCATACTGCTCTTCTGTTAGCGGTAAAATTTCTTTAAAAAGATGATTACTAATACCAGTCTCTTCACAAGCATTAATTGTTTTAAATTCTATAGAATTAGATACGTCGAAGTCTGTAACTTGTGATTCAGCTAATTTATCTTTTGTTATTTTAAGATAATATGGAAAATGCTTTTCGATAAAGTTAATAAATGAAAAGTTACTATCTTTTGTGTTCTCTAGATTTAATTTTATTTTTTCTAAAAATTTTATTTGGGAAATGATAGTTTCAAGGTTAATTAAGTCAATATTTGATATTTTTCTAATATTTTGTATTTTTTTGTTTATTTCTAATAAAAAATTCTTTAAATCATCATATTCAACATTATATACACTTAGATTTCTAGGTCTATTTAGTTCATGGAAGTATAAAATTAATTGATTTTTTTGACAAAAAAAATAAAATTCCATTAATTCTTTAAAATTATCTTTACATAAAACTGCAGAAATATATAAATTTTTATTTTTATTTTTTAGGATTTGATTAAACTTTAACAAATTATCAATTACCAGGTTATAGTTCGAACCAATCCTAATTTTTGAATATGTATCTTCATTTACACTATCAAGGGATATAGAAAGATTTACATTTAAATTAGTTACAATATCAGAAATTTTTTTATTATAAACTGTACCGTTGGTCTGTATGTATTGCTGGGAATTTATGTTCTCCTTTATTAAGAATTCCCAAATTTTATAGTAGATACCTATTAAGAAAGGTTCACCTCCATAATAATCTATATAGTGTGCATTCATAAGAAAGGGTTTCAATTCATCGAGAAAATTATCATTCAGGTATGGTGATTTATATTCTGGCTTTCTTTCAATATGTTTTAGAATTTTTGAAGAAAATTTTCCACTACACATGGTACACATTAGATTACATTTATTATCTAATTCAAGATAGAGTCTTTCAGGCAGATTAAAATTGTTTGGTGTAGTTCTGTCATGGAAAGGTATCTTTAAGGTTGCAAAATTATTGTTTGATATTAATCTTTCACATTTTCTGCAACCATCACTAAAAACAAAGGATCTTAATTCCTCTCTCATTTTTTTGTATTTTTCACCGGTCCATATCTTCATCAGTGATTCTTCAGGATATCTTCCAAGAACGTTTTTCTTGTTAATACAGCATGCAGTAATTTCTCCCTGGTAGCCTATGTACATTGATGTAGATGGCGCAAAACAAAGTGATCCTTTGATCTTTCTATCATGATAGAAAGATTCTTTTGTATGCATTACTAATCTCTTTTATTCTGAGCAAACTCAACAAACTTATAAAATTCTGCTCTAGAGTTGTCATCATTATCCAGAAAAGCACCAGACATGCGAGCGGTACGCATGGTGGAGTCATGTCTGATGCCTCTATTT
>Ga0181355_1000625_pt1 | contig 15075 bp, 19 predicted proteins | sample Fa13VDMM15DN_FD_130099 | JGI IMG/M metagenome (GOLD analysis project Ga0181355, IMG submission 130099) | Freshwater viral communities from Lake Michigan, USA - Fa13.VD.MM15.D.N | ecosystem: Environmental > Aquatic > Freshwater > Lake | place: USA: Michigan | collected 2013-09-23 | reverse complement strand
TCGTGGGTGTAGATTGCTTTAGTCTCTTCAACTTGAGCCCCAATACGGGATCGGATCTGCTGGTTGACGGCTTCCATTTCGAGCTGCACATTCCGGATTTCCTCTAGTCGGGCCTGGGCATCAAAGCCCATTTTGCGCAACTGTAACTCACGCTCAATCTGCATCCTTGCAAGTTCTATTTCTTGCTTTTTGTCCATGCGATCTTGGAGGAAATCCAGGAACTTGGGCAAGCCGCCGGCCAAGAACGAGAAAATTGTGCTGATGAGCGTAAGCATTACGGTTTATCCACTTTGTGGTCCAACTTGTCGCTGATCTTACTAAGCAAGTTTTTAACATCGGCCATGTCATCGCGGTAATCATCTCTCCGCACATATCGAGCAGGCATTGATCGGATGTCGGCATCCAGCCGCTCAATCGCCCGATAGATGTGACTCAGGATCCAGCCACCAAAGAACCCGGCAAGGCTGACGGCGATGTTGAAGATGAGTTGCGATTCCATGGTTGGGTCCTGTTACTGGTTAAGGTTCGTAAGGTTGCTGAGATACGGGCAAAGCAGTCATAAGCCGATTCATCAGATTCTGATCCAACATCGGAATGTTAAGCGCATTCAGGTTTGATGGGGCATTCCTAGATGCGGCAATAGCTCTGTTCCTTGCCAATGCAGAAATCACCTCTGGAGTTACAGCAAGGGCCGCTCCACCAGCCGCGCCATAATGTCCACCGGTATAACCTCCGAACCCTGCAAGCCCGGCAACTCTACCAAGAAAGTTTGCGGCTTGTCCCCCTGGAATGCCTGATTGCCTTGGAGGCTGCATGGGGCCAATGTTTCCTCTTTCCGGAAAGATCCTAGGAGCAGCATTTGCAAGTTTTGCAGTTGTTTGCAGCCCGCCAGTAAGACCCATATCAAGTTGTTTTGCCAACTCTTTTGCATTGATTGAGCCAGTTCCCTCAACAATGGAATTTTCTACAGCATGGCTCTTTGCCATCCTTGTTCTGGCCTCCTCAAAACGCTGAATCATTGCATCAGCATTAGGCCGCTGGTCTCTTTTGATCTGTTTAAAAATCTCGTCTTTTAGTAGATCAGCTAAGGCCAACTGTGTCTTTGCAAGAGCATTTTCTCCTTTGGAAAAGTTGCTACTAGCGTCTTCTCTCAAAGATCGCATGTGCTGCATGGCATCTTTTGAGTTGAATGTCGGCACGTCGTAAGCGTTAATCAAATTCCTGACTTCATCTCTTGCCGCCGCAGGAAACGATCCAGAAACCGATGCGTATTTGCTTTTCAAAGCTTCAACGGAGTTTTTAAAGTCCGTGTCGGTTCTTACCCTACCAACGGCCTCAAGAGGCTTGTATCCAGCATCGTATTCTTGCCGCCGAATGTCTTGCATGTTCTCCTTGGTCAACGGCGCATTTTCTGGGAGATTCAATTCTTTCTGAGCAACTTTATTGGCATTAACCTGATTGATAAGGCCAACTTCCTTTTCAATCCCACCGGCTGCTCTTTCCTTTAGCGTTTGCTTTCCTTCGTAGTAACCTCTTGGAATGGCATAGCCTTCATTTTGGGCCGTCTCTAGAGTTCTACTCATCTCGTTACGAGAGGCAAGGTCACGCGCGCGGGTCTCCATTTGACGCTCCGCCAACTTGTTCGCGCCAGTAGTCAAGTTTTTAGCCGCCATCGTTGAAAACAACACGCCAGCCAAAGGAGATTCTGTCTTCTCAGCAACGCCTTGCCCACCCATGGCAGATGCCGCACCGATCCCCATAGTTCTACCTACAGTCCCTAGTGCTGGCGCCTTACCCATCATTGCGCCTGTTGCGCCTTGTAGGCCAACATCCAAATACCGCTGCCCAGTCGTCATCTGCGCTTGAGTTTCTTCCGGAGAGATAATCCCAGCGCGCTGACCAAGCCTATACACCATGCTTGGACTAGGAGTTAGATCAGGAGCAAGGTCAGAACGACCCATAGCAGTTGCGCCATAACCAACCGCAGCTTTTCCAAGGTTATAAAGGCTCAATGGAGTCTCTATAAACATGTCAGCAGCCCCTGCAAGCGCTTTAAACGGGGCTTCTGATGCGACGCGGGTTGTCCTCATTCCAGGTTGCGGCATGCCCTCGCCAAGGCCCGCTTGCGCCTCCATGTAGGCCATGCGTTGCATGTCTTCACTTGGTTGCCCTTGGGTGGCTTGCTGCTGCTGCATCCGCAATCTGGCACTTGCCAGCGCCAAAGCTTTACGTTGCTCTAATGTCATTTCCCGGTTTTCCACAGTGCGCGCTCCTCTGGAGTCATTACGGCCCAAATTGCGGGATCAATACCTTGAGGACTTTTCGGCAACGGGCTGGATGGTGCCGCACCAGATGGACGAGCGCCTCCAGCAGATGGCAATGGAACACCGGTGTTTTGCTGCTCTACGTATTTCTTAAGCTCTGGCCGTTCAAACAATGATTTACCACCTTCTCCAGCGTACCAAGCGTCTTCAACGCCTTCATATGTCTTGTTGTTCTTCCACCAAGAATCATAGAAGTTTCGTTGCTGAATGTCCTTCTTCGCTTGTGCTTTTGCAACTGAAATAATAAATCTATTGCCTGCAACTGTGTTTCCAAGTTCTGCGCCAGTTCTACTGATACGTCCAGCATCTGCTTCAGTTTGAGGTCCTTTTTGCTCCATTTGCTTTGTAAGAACAGCCTGGGATGCAGCAGCATTGAAAGATTCTGCATTTGCAGCAAACTTTTCAGCATCCTTGACGCCCAAAGCAGACAATATTGAAGCGCCGGCTTTCTGAGCGCCAGCGCCAAATCCAGTCTCAAGACCTTTGTTGAGCAACATTTCCTGTGTTTCTAGAGCGGGTAATGTCCTTGTCGCTGCTCTTGCAACATTAGATACTTCTTCATACCCCTTCACATTCAACTCGCCTTTTGCCTGCTGCTCTTTCTTCTCCAACACAGTTCCGCCAACATTCACTTGCGTACCTGGGGTGTGAGTTGTTGCCTTAGTGATCGCTTGCTGATACAACCTATATTCTGGCGACCCAGGTTGGAACTTCTGTTGTTCCTCAATTAGCTTTGCAAGATCCGTCTTGGGCCCGGGCTTCGGCATTGACATCTCAAGTTGGTCTTTGGCTGAAATCAACCCCAGACGTTTTTTGTTAATCCAGTCTTGAAGCTCTGGCATAGTCTGCAACCTAGCAAGTTCAGCCTTTTGCGCATCGGCTTGTTCTTGCGAAAAGTAACCTCGCTGCACCCCTTCATCAAGAGATGCAATCACATCAGCACCGCTTTTTGCAGCGCCTAATGATTGGATGCCGTGTGCGTATCTTTCCTGCTCATGCTTGAATTGAGCGGCTTTTATTTCTGTCTGAGTCTTGTTTAGGCTAGCCTGTTTTTCCTGTTGAGCAAGCATTTTTGCTTGAACATCTGGAATCAAATGGCCAGCGCCTCTCTCCGCCAATTGCCTGTATATGGCGCTTGGATCAACCGCGCCAGTCTCAGGATTGAAACCTGACTTGTAGGCGGCACTCAAAGCATTTTGAGCCTCATCCGCCCTCTGTGCAGATGAAAGCTGATACTGAGCCAGAGCGTTTCTGTTCTGTGCCTCTTGAATCTGCGCAAATTTGGCATATTGATTCAGCGGAGACTCAAGCTGAACGGTGGGCTGGAAGCCTAGAGCAATTCTTGGATCGATTGGCATGATTTACTCGCTCATTGACTGACCGGGCCACCCGAACTGGCTGGGGCCTTGATAGAAGCCGGATGCATCCGTCCCAGGCACGCCCCCAGGCCTACGCCATTGCATATTGTTCAAGAATTGCTGCCCTTGATAGTTGTTGATGCCTTGGTTGATGGCCCCAGTCAAAGCATTAGCACCGCCCATGTAGCCAGACCCGCGAGCATTGCCTGCCCCCATGTAAGCCTCACCAGCGCCTTGTGCATAGTTGCCCGCTGCAGTGCCAAGTGTGTTGGCCGCCGTTTGGCTAGTCCCCATCAGTGACTGCAACGGCTGAAGTTGGTTGGCCCGGTTCGTCTGGTAACGATTAAAGGCATTCATGTACTCTTGGCTAGCCGCCTCTTGGCCGTACCGCTGGGCCCCTTTCAGAGCTGCACCAGAGATCAGGCCGCCGCGTGCTGCTGCTTGACGATCCAAAGCCTTCAGCCCCTCTTGCATGCGGAATGCATAGCCAGGATCTTGCTGGAAGTCCTCCATGCTGAAATCGCGTGCATACTTGCCAAACCCAGGTGCTTGCTTCTCTGCCTCGTAGGCCGCTTGCGCAGCCCGATCCTGAGCCATTGCCGCTTGAACAGCCGCATTCAGTCCTTCCTCGTCTAGAGTGCCGCTTCCTGGCACCCATCTTCTGGTTACAGAGCCTCCAGAATCGCCACCGCCCTCAAAAACGTCGTCCACATAATACCCGCCTGCGTCGCCCTTCATGTACTTAGAGGCCAGAGCATTACGGATTTCAGACTCGGAGCGAGCCGTGGGGGCTGCATTTTGCAGGCCAAGCATATTCATGTACCGCTGCTGGGCCGTCAGACCCGCTTGGCGGTAAGGCTCCTGAAGCTGAATTTGCCGCTCAAACATCTCCTTTTGGAGCTGTGCAGCACGATCCGCTGCTGCTGCCTGAGCTTCCGCCGCATCACTTGCGGCATCAGCCCCAATCAGCCCCCCAACAATTGCTCCACCAGCTGCAATCCACGGCATATCAATCTCCTTGGCTCAGTTTCTGAGCAATGTTTTGTACAACTTCTGCATCTGTAGATGCAATTATTACGTTATCAACCTCATGCTCATCGGTGCAATTCGTTGCATGAATGCAGTACCAAACAACATCCGTCAACGATCTCACACCGTGATGCTTGCCTGCCTCAATTGTCAGGCAGGCAGGGGCATGTAGTACAGAAGTTTTATCATCAACCATCAGTTCCACGGACCCGCTGGCCAGAATAGATAGATGGTCGTGCAGGTGCGCATGCTGCACAAGCCAACTCCCGGCAGGGATGCGAGTCTCTTTAGCGTAGACGCCAGAACTGAAATGGTGTTCGATCATGTAACTTCCCGTCCACTTGCCCGAATGTTGATAGAGGAGGCCGTCCCGGCAATGGTGGAGATGAATCCGCTGGCGCCCAGAACTTGGCCAACGATCTCCGGGAACGTATAGACCTCAGCTGGTTGCAGCGTCTTGGTCTTGGTAATCAAGTTTTGATTACCCGAGGTATCGCCACCCGTGACCAAGTTTACGCTGATGGTTGCTGCCGCCGCGCTGTAGTTCGTGGCAGTGAACTTATCAATGATGGCAGTGACATTTGTTGCCGTATATTGAGTCGTCTGCGTAATTTCAGCAATCTTGCTTGGAACCAGTACTTTTACAGTTACATTCATGGCGTTGACCTTTCAGTACTGTATAAATTACGCTGCCACAACTGAATCATCGGAAAATCTGCGCCATGCACTAGAAGAATAGTACACAGGCACACCAGTTCCATTGCCTGCTGATTCGCCTACTTTTCTGCCATTTGTTGCATATGCGATTTGTGAGTCAACGGCACTCGGCAAGGTTGCTACAGTGTATGACCCCAACTGAGAAACATTGTTTGCACTCAGGATGTTATCCACAGTCCAGATAAGCGCGTCAACGCTATCTTTTAGGACCATTTTGTAAGTTCCCAAACCAAGCCAAACATCGGCTTCGCCACGCGAATCAAGGATGATTGGATTAGTATTGGCGGAGCCGCCAGTGGAGTCCGTGTAGGTCGTCAATGGAGACACTGTTCCGGCGTAATAGGTGTACAGTTTTCCGCCAACCAATGGAACCCCATTGGCATCAAAAAACTGCATCTTTGGGCTTGGAGTAAGTGAAGCCATTTTCGACCCGTTGTGATGTTGGTTTAGTTGCTAATGAAAATTGACGCAACAAAAAATTGTCTGTTTTTAGTCTTCAAGAAGCAAATATGTTCCATATTGCTCAATCGGTTTTGGTTCAGTGTTTAGTAAATCAATTTGAGATTGCAAATCAACAATGCTGACGCTGCTTGTTCCGCCTCCAGTAAGCTTAAACAAGTTCAGCATAAATAAATACCATTCTCTTGCCATCAATCCTGTTCGTTCATCAATGAACGGTACTCTAGGAGGTGGGATGTTGGTGATATCAAGCATTTGTTCCGCTCGCAATCAGTTCTGCGCCCATGATGGAAATCTTGACTGGATCAGTGCCAGAAATCTCATAAACACGGTCCCGCAGTTTCTGCGTCATCCCCAAACGCCACCAGATGACTCGGGTGCCAAATTCTCCAAGCCTGCCCATTTCGCGGGTGTGATAGTTGCTCCAAGTATGGCCGCCATCGTCCGACCATCTTAATGAAGCAGTTGGATTTACCCCAACTTTTAGAATAGGATCAAATAAGAATGAATCACCTGCCTCAGTAAGCAAGTCAAGACCTAGTTCAGTTAATAAATATTCAATCGCAACGCTGTCAAACGGATCAATCCCGTTCAGACCAACTCCTGATTCACAATCTAGCTGCAACGAATGGTGCGCAGTACGCTTTAGGTCATTCTTGCCAGTGCCTAATGCACGCCAAGAACGCAGCCACTTTTGAACTGCACCATCATCAGCGTACACGTCCAAGTCATAGGCGTAGATTCGGCCGTCTTCATAATCGCCAACAATGACTTCGTTGTTGAAGTTCATCTGGCAGTTGGAACGATGCCGAATGAATGCGCCTTCATAGAAGCCAGCCCGCTCATGCCAGGCCTGGGTAGACACATCGTATACCCACGTCCGATTGGCCGTTGGGAAGGTCAGCACATAGAATGGGTGGCCTTCTTGCTGATACGTGTAGGCAACCGCATCAGAGATAGTTTCATAACCAGCAATTGCGTACTCAATCGCATGAGTGGACACGCGTTGGCCTGTATAGCCGTTAGCCTTGTAAACAATCCCATTGCCGCGAGCGTCAGAGCCCAGCCAGAAGATGGAATTGTCCAACTTGGCAACGGAGTAGATTGCGGCACAGCCAATCTCGTTGAACGCACCTTGAATGCGCTGCAAAGGGAAATCCGTCAGCCCAGCGTCATACCAAACCTCGACAGAGTTCGCGCCAAGCAGCCAGACCTCTCGATGGTCAATAATCATTGACACCAAACCGTCTGGAGAGCCTTCTGCGCTGGCAAAGTCTAGAGGATCAACTGAGGTTCCATCCAGCAAGCTAGTGACCCACACGCGCTGACTATTTGGCTCGATGAACACAAAGTAGCCATCCAGATAGCCGACAACAGAGGCCCCCGGAAAGTCGCCGTCCGTTATCTGTGCGAATACGTTTGTGGAGGCGTTGTAGATGTAGCTTGGGCCATTGCAGGCAATGAACAACTGCGTGCCGTTGTCCGACATGCTGACAGGCCCAGTGCCCGACACTGTTCCAATTGCCGTGTAAGTCCAATCTGTGGATAACTTATACACAGTTTGTCCACTGACAACGTAGCCATACCCGCCAAACTGCCAGAGGCCACGGATTGGGCCTGTGCCGATGGTGGCCACCTTGCGCAACCCTGGGGCTCGCATGAAGAACGCAGGCTCCTTGCCGCCGTCCGGCACAATCTCAGGGAACATGTTGACGAGACGATTCACCGCCTCGTTAACGGATCTGGCTACATACGATTGGCCTAGGATGGGCGTTTTCATGCGGTTTTTAAGTTCAGCCAGCCTTTGCCCATACACCAAACATACCTACCAAATTTTAAATTGAACGCAGGCGGCAAAACATCATCATGAGCAGGAGAATACATCCGATTGGTGCGGATGCACATTTGAAACAATCTGATGCGAAATATCAATTCCATAATCAATAATTGCCTGCAAAAACATTAAACCTCTGCCGCGTCGCAACAATCGGATACGGCAAGCTCATCAAGTCTTCTGGATTGTTGACGCGCTTCAGGTTGCGTTTAGACGTCATGGCAATCCGGGCGACAGTAGGCGAAGGCTCCACGCCGAACTCTGGTGCAATCTCACAGGCCAAGTTGTACTTAAACGCACGCTTGTAACCGGGTGGCAGGTACAAAGTCGTTGCCAGCGTTGCAGGCTGAACCAACTCATCCACCGAGATAAAGTGCCACTCCAGAGCCCGTGTGGGCTTAGGGTAGACCGTCATCTGGATGTTGGGGAACTCCATGTTTACCCACATGACCTGTGGATAAGTAGATGTAACCGTCTTTACAGCAATCCCGTTGTATTGCTGCTGGTTGATCATCTTGATGCCAAAAGACACGTTGGTCGTTGGATCGCGGAAATAGGTGGAATCATCCAGCAGAATTGGACGATTGCCAACAAAGTCACCAGTTGGGCCTAGATGCTGCTGGATCTGATCCGCAGGCCAAGTAAAGACTTGATCCTGGGTGTTGTAGATCATCAGGCGTTCCGTGTTCCACGAATCAATCATTTGATTCATGGCCGAAAGCGCGTCTTGCGAGGTCTCAGGCGATGGGGTTTCGCCTTCAGCGAGTAGCCCAATTAGCCGGAGTGCCGAATTTATGATGTCACCGGCTGTCGCCATTGCTTACGCTCCTTGCATCTGTGCTTTGGGGGGTCGTCCCCGACGCTTAACTTCCAGTTCATTCACGGGAGCCGCATCTTCAGACAGAGAAGGCGTGTCGTGAGTATAGCGCACCCAGCCGTTACGTTCATCTTCTTGCGCCTCAATGTCAAGGCTTGCAATCTTGGAACCGTGTTGGGGATGCTTTAGGTAAATCATAGGCATGTTAAGTGCCCCACACCATCGCTGGTGCAGGGCGGTTACTACTTAAGCAGCGCGGTACAGAGTCCAAGCACCGTCGCCGGTCTTACGAGCAAGGAAGCGAGCAGACGAGGTGACGGCAACAACAGCGTTACCAACAATCGTCCAGCCAGTGCCAACCAGCACAGTGACTGCACCAGAGCTGGTGCCGAGATTGACCAAGGCCAGTTCAAACGTAGAACCAACTTTGGCGTTCGTGAGAACAGCTTCGGTCAATGCCACGGTGGGCAGAGTGTAAGAAGCAGCGGTCGTGCTGGGGCTGGCAACCAACACACCACCCGTAACTTGCGCAGCGGTCAGCGTTGCAGTTGAGGTTGCGGTCTGGGGGTCAGCCATTTCGCCCAAGAAAATCTCATTGAGATTACCGTCGCCGAGCTGATAACCACCGCCAATAGATGGGAGAGCCATGATATTTTCCTTAAAGAAGTTACAAGAAGGGGCCGAAGCCCCTTATATAGATTAGCCCCAGATGCGGCAAGCCATCGCGGGACGAATGACCTTGTAACCGTACAGAACGTCGATACGGCAAGGCATACGGTCATTGTTGATGTCGTATTGGCGAACAATACGCATCGAGATGCCGTTGTGGACTTGGCGGGAAGCCATGTCAACACCTTGGGGCAGCAACAGGTCAGCGGTTGCGAAGGTGATCGCATCCTTGTGATACACCAAGTTCTGAGCATACTGGGTAGCAGAGCCGCCCAAGAAGGTCAAAGCAGCGCTGCCGGCAGGGAATGCGCTAACCGTCGCCAAGGCATGTGCCGAGGTGAAGATTGCAGGCGAAACGCTCAGGGTCGCAGAAGTACCAGCAGACACGGACACGTCAGCGGTCACGGTGAACTGTTGCAGCGAGCCGGTCGATTGGCGGGTCTGGGGGTTAACAGCAAACACGCCAGCGATGGTGAACACGTCACCGACCTTGAAGGTAGGCGAACCGCTGGTGAAGGTGATGTTGATCGAGGTAGCACCTTGGCTGAACGTGGAACCAGCGGCAACGATAGGAGCCGTAGGAGTCACGCCAGTGGTGTGGCTCACGATGGACTGAGACATGTTGATTTCGTCGAAACCAAGCACGCCAGTGCCCATCATGCCGTTCTTGAACTGCTTGCTGATGGTGTCAACAGGATTGAACAGACCCTTCATGCCTTCAACCAGACCTGCGTTAGCGGCAGGGTTGACGGTGGCGTAACGGGGGTTCATACCGGCTGCATTCTCGTTCAGCTTTTGTTGAGCTTGCAGCAGAACCAAAGAAGTGCCAGGAGTGGTGCCAGGGGTACCAACAGAGGAGTAAATCTGCTTGTAGGAGTTGGCAACGTCAGCATCAATAGCAGCAGCCAGTTGGCTAACGCGAGGCTTCAGAACACGCTCTGCGAAGTCATCCAATTGCATGGTGAGTTCAGCGGAGGTGAAGTTAACACCAATGTGCTTCTGCGAATCAACAGCCAGGGTCGTGGATTGCTCGTTGTCGTCCTGAACTTGCAGGGCGGCACCGTCCGTCACCAGCGCGCGGTCAGGCAGGCGGATACGCAGGGTGGAACCGATCTTGGCACCTTCAACAGCGAAACTATCGTCATCACAATGTTTGATGCGGATCGTTACTCCACATCCCGCTTTCGCGGCCCTAGCTTTCACTAGGGGTCAGACTATATCTTCAAACATTCCGCCAAATTCGGCCTGAACGGATCATTGAAACCAATGATGCTGTTACGCCGTACTTAGCGCCGATTTCTCGGTGCAGACCAACTTCGCTACGAATCGCCTTTACTTTTTCAGCGTTTAACTTTGCATGGCTATTCTTCTCACCATGCGCTTGACGTTTTTTGGCAACCATATCGGCCATATTGTCGTCAAAAGTCCCAGAGAACAAATGTCCCGGATTGACACACTTGCGGTTATCGCATTTATGCAAAACAAAGTCTGCCGCAACACCATTAGCCAATTCATAGGCTACGCGGTGCGCGTAAGCAGTCTTTCCGTCTTTGTGGAACTGACCATAGCCATTAGGCATGATGCACCCAGTCCACTCATGACATCCGTTCTCGTTAATGCTTACTTTTTCAAAAAATCGTTCGCTAATTGGTCGCTTCATGCTTGCCCCGCATTTCGCTCCCACTTGGGAGCTACGCCTTTCGGCTAGTCGTTGAACCTTCATCATATCACTGTTAATGATAAGACGCTTGGCTGCTGATTGCCCAATCATCACGATTTTCAGACCTTCACGCTTGCTGTTTCCGGCTACGTTGTGGTTCATGATGCTTAAGGGGTTTCCAGCAATTAACGGGGTTTAGCGTCAGCTAGACTTGATGTTTACTGACGGTTAACGTTGCGGGTGAGCACCAGGTTGTTCTCCAGAATCTGGAGAGCTTTCCGGGTGATCATATCAATGGTAAGAATGTTATTTGCCACGGCAAATGTCCTTTAGAAGTGATTAGCGGTTTTGTGCTTCCAACTTTTTCCGCATACGCATGTTTTCAGCTTCAATCCACTGGCTTGCCGTCATAGTCTTAGTAGAACGCGGGTCAGTGGTATCGTAAGCAGGGCTTCCCGTTGTGCGGGCAGTCACAGGCGTAATAGGAGTTGGTGCGCTCGAAGTTTTCTTAACAGGTGGACTATCGGCCAACTTGGCCTCCAGCCTACCGATCTCTTTTGCCTGCGCGTAAGGCGTCAAACGAGAGATGCGCTCAGCTTCTTTCGGGTTTGAACCCAAGAAGTAGGCAATGTCTGGCCCAACTTCAGAATACTGAATCGCTTCTGCCATCACGGTTGTGACTGGAAGCTTTGGGTTGTATGCGACTTGTTCAAAGTCTTCATACTTTCCGCGAGCATCTTCCTCACGATCATGCTATGCGCTGAGACCTTCCTGCTGTTGCCGTTGGCTTTCACGGCTACGAAGCAGCGCCTCGGCTTTGCGCGTTGCCAATGCATCAGCATACGCTTCAACCGCCTCAAACTGATCCGCAGGCGGAATATCCACCGGCATGCGTGGCGATTGGGCCTGAGCCGAACGCTGCGCTTGTTCTCTTTCCCATTTGCGTTGCTCACGAGCAAGGCGCTTACCAATGGCTGCATCAAGCTCTTCTTGAGTGAAGGTCTTGCTTGCTTCCGCTGGCTTTTCTTCCGGCTGAATAACTTCAGTTTCTGGGGCTGCCGTAGCTTCCAGTTCTGGCGCGGGCACTTCCGCTGAGATTTGCACTTCTTCTGTCATGGTTGATTCCTGAGAATCCCTGGTGAATCGCACCAGTACGGGGTTAGTTTACTATCAAAAACTGTTTAAGTTGTTCCAATTGCCGCCCAAGTAAAGCCAATATTTGACTGAACCACAATTGAACTTCCAGATGTCAGTCCAAGGCCACGGGCAAAGAAACCAGTTGCCGTAATGTTGCTAACAATTACTTGAGAAACAACCGTTGTTGTGTCGCCATTGCTTAGTGCCGTAAGAACGGTAGGAACGGAAGTAAATGCTGTTGGAAAAGTAACGCTTACCCCAGTGGCACCCGTTGTTGTTCCTCCAACTTGAACCAAAGGATTGGTAAGACTTGGAACAACAGGAATGGCACCACCACGCTGGTTAAACCTGCCCAAGCCAAAGATAGTTGTCTTGGCAGAGCTGGTATTAAGATTGGGAATGTCACTACCCTCAATCAAATTTCCAACAATTGAACCTGCGTTTTCAAGAACATTGGCTGTCTTCGTAAAAGACATGTTCAGATTTCTTAGCATGAACCTGCCGCCGTTAATGACAATGTCATTGACAGTTTGAGTGTTGGTGCTAAAAAAGTTTGAATCAGATACTGAATTCAATCCACTGTTCAACGAAATATCTGCGGCACCAAGATTTGCCTCAAACCAGCAGCCGCTGGCAACAAGGCCAAGGCTGTATGTGTCAGTTGCAGAAACTTCTGTGCCAACATTTGACCCAATGAAAACACCGCCTTGGCTAGCTCCCAAGCCCGTTGTTCCATTGCCTTCAATTTGTACATCTTCAAGCCTAAGAACACGACCAAAATCAAAGTAAACACCCCAGACGGTGTTATCAACCGCTTCCCCGCCGCGAACACGGATAAGATTAGGCCAACCACCTCCAGCAAGGGAGGTAAACTTTTCAATCTTGAGCCCGACACCCGCGCCTTCAAATGCGCAATCCTTGAACGTAACGGAGACTCCGCCGTACATATGGCAAGCCACCGCGCCACCTTTGAAACGGCAATTATCAAACGTTGATCGAACAACATCATAAGTTACCAATGTGTCGCCGTTGGTCACAACTCCGCCATCAAGCGTCAGCCCAGAAAAACCAACGCCGGCTTGGAAAATGGTGCTAGATGCACTTCCAATTGTTACAAAAACTCCTGCCCCCGCAACACGCCGCTTAATAATGCAACGTTCACGATCTGAGCCAAAGAAAGAACCTTGCAGTGAATACGCTGCTGAAGTTAAAACAAAAGGATCCGTGAGATATGTTCCAGGGGGAACAAAAACATTGTTTCCAGTTGCTGCAATGTAATTTACTGAAGCCTGAATCGCAGCCGTATCATTTGTCGCACCATCCCCGACAGCGCCAAAGTCTTTGACGCTAACAACATCACCCAACTTGCTAGAAACCAGCCGGCTAACAGCTCCTGTGCCTGTGCCTGTGTACGTTGCAATAGCATTGATATTGGCTGGAGTCGCCTTGACCGTGACGCCGCTTTGCACCATTGGAACAGCTTCAGTACCCCCCAATGGGGTAGTTGCTGCTGGGAGATTGGAGATCTTGACGCCTGCCATTTTTTGTTCCTTTAAGCCCAAGCCCTAGAAGGCGTTGCAACGGTTACTTCGTATTCGCTAAAGTCATCAGGGCCAACCCCTCTAACGTTCACATGCCAGCCTGCGACAGGCTTTGTCTCAGGGATTGGGCCTTCTGCTGACTTCAGAATCTTGCCGGTCTCTTTGTAGATCAATCCAATAACGTCGACGGAAATGCCAAACTTTGGCACCAATCCGTCCTCAACCTTGTCAAACAAGACCGACTCGGCTTCCGCTTTACTGCTGAACTTTAGGTGCTTGTCCATTAACGAGTCAATGCTTGCAATGCGCTGTCACGCAGGCGGGTTGGGTAGTACTTGAAGGAGCGGATGTGGCCGTTGAGGAAGGTAGCTAATTGCTCATTGCCAATCTGTAACTGAGTTGGCGTTGGGATGGTTGCCACTGTGTCAAGCAAAGGAGTTGCGCCATCAACACTGAGCGCAATCGAATTGGCAGCATATGCCCCTGCGAGCTTCTTAACAGCGTTAACGGCCCAAGTACCCCCATTTAAGTCAGCTTGAACTACCCCATCATCAACTATTGTAAAGCGTGGAGTAGTTGGACCCTTGCCTAAGCGAACTCGCTCAGTAAAAGCGTTGTTGTTGGCATTTAGGCCAATTTGATCTGCGCCTGTAGACCCAACAACGGAACCTTCAAAATAAAGAGTCCCCTCAACCGGGTTATACCAGTTGGAGAAGTTAGCCCCCGTCATGCTGGCAACATCTGCTGCGCGAGTGAGGGCCGTAGTCGTGGTGGGGATCACGCTGGTGGCGAATGCGCCTTGCTCAAGTTGCATGCCCCAGACGTTGACGCTGGTAGCGGCAGACAACGAGTTACGGAAGCAGTACGGTCGAACAGATACACACGTTGCAGGCGTTGTGAACGTGTATGTGATCCTTGTCCAAGTAGTAGCAGAAGGAGTTTGCGTTGGGACAATATCAACTGCAATAAACGCAGCATTGGTATTGTCGTAGATGGCAATCTTGTAATCGCTGGCGACCATCGTGCCCAGCTTTACGTACAAAGAAAACGTGTAGGCTGTGGACGAAGAACAAGCGATGCTTTGATGAACACCAGTGTCAGCGCCAGTTACAACAGTGATCGTGTCGGCAGTTGTTGTGCCATCAGGCGCAGCAACGGTGTTATAAGACACCGAAACAGTGCTACCTTTTGACCAATTAGCTTGACTCAAATCGTTCGAATACAAGCAACTGTTCGTCCTCTGCTCCTCAATCAACAGCCCCAAAGGAGCAAGCGTTGTTGGGTTGTAGTCGAAGCGGGGGCCGTAGTAGGCCGATGCGTCTGTCTGGTAGTACGGCTGAAGAGCGCCGACGTTGAGCTGGGCTCCCCAGACGTAGATGCCGGACGTACCGTTGCCGGTGTACAAGGTATTGTTGGCTGCATCGCAGACATAGACGCGCAGCGCATAAGATGCCGCAGACGCTGGGGTGTCTGTCAACGCATAACGGAACCAGCCGTTGCCGACGTCCGTCACGGTGTAGGGTAACCCGC
>Ga0181355_1000620_pt1 | contig 15125 bp, 6 predicted proteins | sample Fa13VDMM15DN_FD_130099 | JGI IMG/M metagenome (GOLD analysis project Ga0181355, IMG submission 130099) | Freshwater viral communities from Lake Michigan, USA - Fa13.VD.MM15.D.N | ecosystem: Environmental > Aquatic > Freshwater > Lake | place: USA: Michigan | collected 2013-09-23 | reverse complement strand
CTCCACAAATACTACAAATCAATCACAACTTATACCATATGTAACTGGGACTGGAACCACAACTGGATTTGGTGTAACTACTACAGGTCTTGTATTTAATCCTTCCAGTGGTAATATTGGCATTGGAACTACAAATCCAACATCAAAACTTTGGGTTAATGGTGATGGATATTTTGTTGGTGTAGTTACTGCCAATAAATTTGTTGGAACAATTGATGCTACTTCTGCATCTACTCTTAATGTTGCTTTTGCATCCACAGCAGGTATTGCAACTTATACATCTGAATGGATTCTTGGTGCTGTTGGATCTTCTGATTATACCTTCACCGGACCTGGTTTTACTGGTGCTGTAAATGATCCAGTATTATATTTGGTAAGAGGACAACAATATAAGTTTACAAATACAATGGGTGCTCACCCATTTAGAATACAAAGCACTCCAAATGGATCTGCCGGAACTCAATATAATGATGGGATTACGAATAATGATGTTTCCAACGGAACTCTAACTTGGAATGTACAATTTGATACACCAAGTCTTTTATATTATAACTGCACCGTCGGTGGTCACGGAGGTATGGGTGGTAAGATTTATATTATTGATGCTGGAATTGGAACAGATGTAAGTATTAATACTAGTGGTATCATCACTGCAAATAGTTTTAGAGGTGATGGATCTCAACTTACTGGATTAACTGCTGGGGTTTCAATCTCCACAAATACTACAAATCAATCACAACTTATACCATATGTAACTGGGACTGGAACCACAACTGGATTTGGTGTAACTACTACAGGTCTTGTATTTAATCCTTTCAGTGGTAATTTGGGTATTGGTTCTACAACACCAACATCAAAACTTACAATTCAAGGTAATGTTCTGATTAGTGGTATTACAACATCCGGTATTACTAGAATTAGTTCTTCAATAGTATCACCGAATGACACTAAACCAGTTGCAACACTTGAAGCAGTTGGGGCATCTACTGATTATGATATTGCGATTGTTCCAAAAGGAACTGGGGCAATTGTTGCAAATATTCCTGATGGTATTGCTACTGGTGGAAATAAGAGGGGAAATAATGCTGTTGATCTTCAACTAAGTCGTAATAGTGCAACTCAAGTAGCATCTGGTAATTATTCTTTCATTGGTGGGGGATCTAATAATAAAGCAGAATTTGATTATAGTACTATTGTCGGGGGGACAAATAACATAACATCCAGTCAGTATGTTTCCATTTTGGGTGGAAATTATGGCATAGCAAAAAGAAATTATTCATCCGTTATTGGTGGATATGGTGCAAATACTAGAAATACCTATGGAGCAGTTGCATTTGCCGGAGCAAATACTACCTTTGGAACTGGATCTGGAGTTGGATTACAGCAAGCAAGATTTACAATTTTATCAAAAGCAACCTCCGATGCTACTCCAAGTACTCTTACTGCTAATGGTGGCACATATGATGGAGATAATGTACTTGATATACCAGCAACTACTGCATATCTTGTTAAAGGATCTGTAATTGCATTTGCAGTATCTTCTGGAACTGGTGATACTCGTGCTTGGGAATTTACTACAGTAATCAAACGTCAATATGGAAGTGCTTCTCTTGTTGGAACTCCAATTATTAATGATATTGCATATGATTCTGGCGCATCTGGATGGAATCTTTCCATCACTGCAGATACAAGTACAAATTCATTAAAAGTTGAAGTTACTGGTCAAGCATCGACTTCAATACGATGGGTGACTAAGATGGACTCAACCGAAGTTGCGTTCCAATAAATAGTTAATAATTGAATAAAACTCCCACCAATTCGGTAGAATCCAATGGCAATCGCATTTAATAATCAGAATAATAGCATTGGACTAGGATCCATAAGTAGTGGAGGATTTACTACTTCAATTACTGTTAATAGTACTGGTGTTGGTATTGGAACCACAAATCCAACATCAAAACTCTGGGTCAATGGTAGTGGATATTTTATCGGAAGCGTTACTTCTGAGGATGGTTTTTATGTTAATGGAGAATTAATTGGTAATAGCATTCTTGGTACTAATATTGTAGGAACTTCTCTGAGTATCTCTGGTGCTTCTAACTTGGGTGAAACTAGAATTAGAAGTACAAATAAACTGAGATTTGGTGGAACTGGATCGGCAAGTAATTTCTATATACAATATAATTCGACCACAAGTAGTCTAGATTTTGTAGCAGAATAATATGGCAATTGTAGGAAGAGTTAGTCAATATGCATCACTGAATGTATCGGACCAAGTTAGTGAAGTTGGTTATAGTACTATTACTGGTACAGGAGAAACATCCTTTACAACTCCAGGAACTTATAGTTGGACTGTGCCTACTGATGTTTTTAGTATTAATGTAGTTACTGTTGGTGGAGGAGGAGGTGGCGGTGGGGCGGGAAGTAATGATGGTAAGGGTGGTGGAGGAGGTGGAGCACTTGCATATAGAAATTTTATTTCTGTTACTCCCGGTGAGACATTAACAGTTGGAGTTGGAACTTCTGGACAACCTGGTATTGTTCCTACAAGCACGGCAAGCGCAGGTGGAAATAGTTATGTGAAGAGGGGAGCAATTTCTCTTGTAGAAGCAGGTGGTGGGCAAAAAGGAAATGATACCATTTTAGATGGTAATAAAAATGGTGGCGCTGGTGGAACTGTAATTGTTGGAACTGGTGGAACTGGTGGAACTGGTGGTGCCGGTTACAGCGGTGGATCTGGAGGAGGAGGAGGTGCTGGTGGATATAGTGGTAATGGTGGTAGTGGCGTCACCAGCAATACTGGTAATAATGGAATCGGCGGCGCCGGTGGTGGTGGGGGAGGAGGTAATACAACCGCATCCGGTGGTGGTGGTGTTGGAATACTAGGAGAAGGGGCAAGTGGTGCTGGTGGATTTTCTGGTGAACCTGGTAATGGGGGCAGTGGTGGTGAAAATGGTTCAACTACTGGATCTGCTGGAAGTGTATTAATCGGTGGTGGAAAATATGGTGGTGGAGGAGGTGGTGCAGCGGATGGTTCAGGTAGATATGGAAATGTTGGAGGTCATGGTGCAGTAAGAATTATTTGGGGTTTGGGTGCTAATAGACAATTTCCAGCAACTAGAACTGGAGTTTTAATCATAACTGAACCTTATGCAAAACCTAGTATCAGTGGACTGGGAACATATACAGCAATTGAATTTAGAGAAAATATAGGAGTCAGTACACTTACACTAAACACTTATAATGCATATGATCTAGTTTCTGATGAATTTGCTGGAGTTTTATATGGACCAGGAAAGGGAACTTATACAAAACAAAATCTTAATGGTAGTATTGATGTTTATAATGAAATCAATGAACTTGATCTAACTCCAACCATTGTTTTTACGCCATCTGTAACTTCTCTAAATGAGAGTGGTATTATTAACTTTTCAATTGCTACTACAAATATAGAAGATGGAGTTCCACTTTATTATGAAATAATTACACCATCACCTACCGTAACATTATCCCAATCAGTAACATCTGTAAAATCTGGAAATTCTATTTCATTTGATGCAACTACAGTAAATGTGGGCAATGGTACTACTTTTTCTTATGATATTGTTGGGACGGTATTATCTTCTGATTTTACTGATAATACTTTAACTGGAATAACGACAGTTACTGGTGGAATAATTGATACAATAACTAAAACTACAACAGGTGTTGGCAATAAAACTTTTACACTTAATTTAAGGAGTCAAGGAAATATCCTTACATCTAGTAGTTTAGTTACTCTAGCACCACCCGGACTTTATGATTTTACAACTGCTACATTTACTCCTGGTGCAGCAGTTGGTGAATTTGGACCTTCTTTAATTCAGGCAATATCTGGATTAACTGGTACTGAGGTAGATGCTTGGAAAAACAACACTGCGTTTTTCAATACTACTAATGGTATACAGTTATGGACTGTTCCAGCAACAGGAACTTATACAATTGAAGCATTTGGTGCTCAGGGAGGTTCTGGTGGAGGTAGAATTGGTGGTAGAGGAGTTAGAATGAGTGGTAATTTTATTCTTACTCAAGGGGAAATTATCAGAATATTAGTAGGTCAACAAGGTCGAACAGGTGCTCATACTCAAAATAGTGGTACTAATGTTTCTTCTGGTGGTGGCGGAACTTTTGTTGTTAAGTCTCCATACAATACAGACGGATCAATTTTAGTTATTGCTGGTGGAGGTGGTGGATCTTCAAGCTACAGTAATAGTGATGGTAGAGGAGGTTTAACATCAACTAGTGGTAACTCGGGTGAAGGTGGAGTATTGGGTGGTACTGCTGGTCTTGGTGGCAACGGGGGGGATGCGACTGGATCTGGTCCAGGTGGTGCTGGATTTTTTGGAAATGGGGCAGTAGATCCTCTTTCTGGAAATTCATCGGGTGATAATTCTAAATCTTTTATCAACGGTGGTAGAGGTGGTAGAAAATCTCTATCTTGGGGTGGAGTGGAAACTTGGGGGGGTTTTGGTGGCGGCGGCGGCGGCGGTGGACTCGCTGCCGGTGGTGGAGGTGGTTATAGTGGCGGAGGCGGCGGTTCATGGTCTAGTCCACAGGCAGGTGGTGGTGGTGGATCATATAATAGTGGAACTAGTCAATCAAATCAAGTAGACTCTAGAACAGGTAATGGGCAAGTTACTATCACTAAAATATGATAAAAAATTATAAATATATAAAAATAGAAAATAATAATATAATAAGGTCATGATCGCTTCTGATTTTACTGATAATAGTTTAACTGGTATAACTACTGTTATCGGTGGATTCGCTTCGATCACAAAAACATTAACTAACGATATTTCTCTGGAAGGTCCTGAAAGTTTTCAAGTAATTATAAGATCTGGATCTCCTTCTGGTTCAATTGTTGGTACAAGTCCTGTTATTTTAGTAGCAGATACGTCAGTACCTACTTATGACATTGTACCATCGACACTTTCAATAAATGAAGAACAAACCATAAGTTTTACAATTAATACTGTTGGAGTTCCAAATAATACCACACTTTATTATACAATTTCAGGTTCTGCTGGACTTGTTGCAGGTGATTTTGATGATAATGCTTTAAGTGGATCATTTGTAAATAATTCCGGAACTGGTACTATAACAAAAACTTTATCCTTAGACTTCACTACAGAAGGAAATGAAACATTTACTTTAAGTGTAAGAAGGGGAAGTACAACTGGAACAATTGTTGCAACAAGTCCTACGATCACTATAGTTGATACATCCCTTTCACTGTATGAGTTTAGTTCTTTTAATTTTACAAATGCTGGTGCTACTGGAAGATTGGGACCAACACGGGCACAATGCTTATCTTCATATAATACTACAACTTATCCTTGGTTAACGGATACGAATTTCTTTAATGTGGTTACTCAAGGAATACAGTTATGGACTGTTAAAATTGGTGGAGTGTATGAGTTTGATGTTAGAGGTGCTAGGGGAGGAACTTATTCAAATGGAGGAACTACCTATGTTGGTGCTTATGGTGCCAGAATAGTATCTAGAGTAACATTGTCTATTGGGCAAGTTATAGCAATTGCCGTTGGGCAGATGGGATATGATTCTGCAACATTTACAACCGCAGGTGGTGGTTCATTTGTTGTTCTTAACAGCACAAGTACTCCTTTGGTAGTTGCCGGTGGTGGTGCAGGTGCTGTTTCTAATGGAGGTGGAAATTTAGATCCAAATGCTCAGGGACAGACTACTACCTCTGGTGGTCCTGCTTACAGCATTGGTGGACAACCAGGAACAAATGGTGGAGGTGGTGGATCAACATATGCAGGTGGAGGTAATGCTGCTGATGGTGGTACTTATGGTTCATTTAATAATGCTTCTGGTGGTGCTGGATTTTATGGTAGTGGTGGGGATCCTTCTGGGAGAAATGGAAGAGGATTGAAATGGTCATTGGGAATGTTGGGTGGATTTGGTTTTACAGATTCAGCAGCTGTTGGTGGTTTTGGTGGAGGTGCCGGACAATCTCAGAATACTCAAAGTGCTGGCGGTGCAGGTGGATATTCTGGAGGTGGTGGTACATACGAACAACAAGTTGGAAGTGGTGGTGGGTCATTTACTACATCATCATTTAGTGGAACTAATATAACGGCAACACGGGGATTTAATACTGGTCATGGATCAGTATCAGTAACTCTTATATCAACTACTGAATCTTATGTTACTAGACCTTCCACACAAAACGCAAATGAGGGAACGACGGTTACATTCAGGACAAATACTGTAGGTGTTGCTAATACTACACTTTATTATACAATTTTAGGTTCTGCTGGAATAACTACATCAGACTTTACTGATAATGCTTTAACTGGATCATTTAATGTTGTTTCTGGCATTGGGACCACAACAAAAACTTTATCAAATGATCTTTCAATCTCTGAAGGAAATGAAAGTTTTTATATGAATGTGAGTACCGGAAGTACTTTGGGTACAGTTGTTACAACAAGTCCTACAGTATATGTGTATGATACTTCTAATGCAACTTTTAATATTACACCTTCTGTATCATTTTTGAATGAGGGAAGTTCTGTTGGATTTGCTGTTACTACTACAAATATTCCTGATAATACTACACTTTATTATACAATTTCTGGATCTGCAGGTATTTCCACAACAGACTTTACTGATGGTGCATTAAGTGGATCATTTAATATTGTTTCAAACAGTGCAACAGTAACTAAAACATTAGTTAATGATCTTTCACCGAATGAAGGAACTGAAACTTTTAATATGAGTATTAGAGCAGGTAGCACTTCTGGACAAATAACAACAACAAGTTCAAATATTACAATATATGATACTTCAATTTCTCCTTATGTTGTAACACCTTCAACACTAAATGTAAATGAAGGAAGTAGTGTTATATTCACAACAAATGCTACAGCAATTCCTGATACAACACTTTATTATAATATTGCTGGATCTGCGGGAATTAGTGCTTCGGACTTTACAAGTAATTCTTTGACTGGATCATTCCCACTTATTTCTGGTGTAGGATCTACTACATTAACACTATCAAATGATACAACAACAGAAGGAACTGAAACATTTTATATGAATGTAAGAACTGGAAATCCTTCTTCTGGTCCAATTGTTGGTTTGAGTTCTTCTGTAACTATTAATGATACTTCTCTAAATCCTCAGTTGTATTCTTTCACTTCTTTTACTTTTACAAATGGATCCACTACAGGAAAAAATGGTCCAACTAAATCAAATTTACTATCTTCGTATAATACGTCATCAAATTCTTGGTTATTAAATAGTTCATTTTTTAATGTAATTACGCCGGGTCTTCAACTTTGGACTGTTCCAACAACTGGATACTATCGATTTGATTTATCCGGAGCTATAGGAGGATCCAGTAATACTTATGCTGGTGGAGTTGGAATTAGATTTTCAACTGATCAAATTTTATTAAATATTGGTGATATTATTAGAATTGTTGTTGGTCAAATTGGATCTATTACTGGAGACGGACAAGGAGCAGGTGGAGGTGGGGGAAGTGTTGTATATAATCAAACTACCAGTACTTTAATTGCAATTTCTGGAGGAGGTGGAGGTGCTGGATATTCTATTGCTGGCAGGCCTGCATTATCTTCTACTAGTGGAAATGCTGGAGTTGATGGAAATGGAAATAGTTGTCAAAATGGAGGAACTGGAGGATCTGCTGGTAATTTAAATACTGGTAGTGCTCAGGGAACTTGTGGATGGTCTGCTGCCGGATGGCTTGCAAATGGGCCTTCTGGTAGTTCTCAGTGTGGTAGATCTAATGGTGGATCTGGAGCAATTGCACTGAATGGGACAGCTGAGGGGGGAAATGGTGAGGGTGCAAATGGAAATGGTGGATTTGGCGGCGCTGGTGGTGGGGCAAATAACAATGGTTATGGTGGAGGTGGAGGTGGGTATTCTGGTGGAGGTTCTGGGGGATATAGTGGTGGAGGTTCTGGAGGAGGTGGAGGATCATATTCTATTTCTGGTCAAAATAGTATATCGACAAATTCTGGGATGGGATTTGTCACTCCGATTTTTGTATCATACTTATAATATACTATTTTTATTCTACTAAATACTAAAAAAGGTATTCAATAATTATGTCTAGGAAGGTATTATTAGAAACTGGATATACATTTACTCCTGGTGAAAGTGGTGTGGGAAGTCTCATCATACCGAAGGCAATTCTAAGAGAGCGATTAATATTAATTACGAACGTAACGACGAACACGGTAATTTATAATTTTTCTGATGCAAATTTAAAAGCAACTACTTATACATCTTCATCTTCTGCAAATACCACAACCTTAGTATTTAATTCCATTACTTCTGGAATGTCGAGTACTGATAAACTTCAAATCATTGTCGATGAGTACGATGAGAAGTTTACTCCTTCCGAAACTTATGTTGATCCAGTCAATAAATTTAGAGTTTCTACTGCACAGGCACTGATTGATACTGACTTTGAATATGGTACTCAAATTTCTAAATGGGAAAATCTATCAACAATTAATAGTAGACCATTTTCATTCGCTTCCGCCACAGGTCTTGGAGTTACTGGGATTACCTTATCTACAAGTTCCAGAACAGTAACATCTTTCCTTCCTTCCGGAGCACCATCAGTAGGAACTCCAATTGCAGTTCAGGACTGTTATTTGAATATTGCGAATGGGAATTTTATTGTAGAAACTTCAAATGGTTCAACGCAGTTTACATATACTGCAAGAGCAGTAAATACTTCAACAGTGACTGATATCTTTGATCCAAATAAAACTGTTATTTACAGTGGATCTATTTATACTGGTTCTGCTATCGGTGGAACACCTACGATTACGAGTTCTGGTACTGCGGTTACGATTACTACAACTATTCCTCATGGATTAGCAATTGGTAATGAGGTTGCAATAACTGGAACATCTGCGGCAACTTCTAATCCACCAAATGGTTCTTTTGTTGTTGCGACTATTAACAGTGCGACACAATTTGTTATCTATACACAAACTGCTCCAGTAGGTGCAATTTCTAGTGGAACAATTTATGTTCGACCTCAAGGGCAAGTTCTACACCGCCCATTTGATGGTGGAGTTATTTTCTCAAGTAATGCAAATGGAAATTATGAGAGTACAACTCGCCAAACAAGAAGATATTTCCGTTATCAATCAGGTAAAGGTATTCAGGTAAGTTCTGGTACAATTATTAAACCAAACCTACAAATTGATTCTCTTACTTCTTCTGGAACAACTGTTACGATTCAGACAAAAGAACAACATAACATTTTACCAGGAGTTCCAGGAACTGTTGTTACAATTTCTGGAGCAAATGAAAGTGCTTATAATGGATCATTTGCGATTACATCAGTTACTGGATATAATACATTTCAATACACTGCACTCAGCGCACCATCAGCAACTACTGCATCTGGAAGTTATTCTGCTTCGGTAACTGGTTGGTATGGTGCATCAAATAGACTTGGTATTTTTGATGCTCAAAATGGAATTTTCTTTGAATTTGATGGTCAAACTCTTTATGCCGTTCGTAGAAGTTCCACTTACCAAATTTCTGGTAAAGTAACCGCAACTAATGGTAGTTCTGTTATTAGTCGAACAGATAATTCATTCCCCACATCTTTCACAAAACAATTGAATATGGGAGATTTTATTGTGATTCGTGGGCAATCTTATCGGGTTGTTGATATTGCGAGTGATAGTTCTCTTACAATCTCTCCGGCATATCGTGGAGCAACTACTTCGTTTGCAATTGTATCAAGAACTGTAGAACTGAGAATTCCTCAATCACAATGGAACATTGATAAGTGTGATGGTACTGGACCTTCTGGATATAACATTGATTTATCCAAGATGCAAATGTTCTATATGGACTATTCTTGGTATGGTGCGGGATTTATTCGTTGGGGATTTAGAGGTCTTGATGGTAATGTATTTTATGCTCATAAACTTGCGAATAATAATGTAAATACCGAAGCATATATGCGTTCTGGTAACCTACCTGCTAGGTATGAGTCTACTTCTGAACCACCAAAAACGCAATTGAGTGCTACTTTAGCATCTGGAGGTACTGCAGTCAGTGTTGCAAGCACAGTAGGATTTCCGACTGCCGGAACAATATTAGTTCGTAATGCAAATCTTTATGAGTATATGAATTATACTGGAATTAGCGGTAGTGGTACTAATGGTACATTTACTGGATTGACAAGAGGTAGAGCAGGAGTAACTGGTTTAACTATTACCATAAATGCTGGATCAAATACTGGGACAGCAACTACTACCGGAATTCAAATTGGTCAAAGAGTTGTGAATACTAATGCATTCCCAGAAGGAACATTTGTAACTACAATCGGTACTGGAACTTTAACATTTAGTCAGGCGGCGTTAAGTGCAAATCCAACAGGAGTTACCATCGCTCCTATGGGTGCAACATCAGGACAAAACTTTACATATTCTGCAGGAGATCCAGTAGCAATTGAACTTGCATATCCAACTTATGGTCCAACAATCTCTCACTGGGGAACTAGTGTAATTATGGACGGAAGATTTGATGATGATAAATCGTTGGTCTTTACTTTTGGGCAAAGATCGTCAACTACTGTTGGAGCAGGGGCTACAGCAGCACTTTTTTCAATAAGAGTTTCACCTTCAGTTGATAATGGTGTTTCTGCAGCATTTGGTGCTAGAGAATTAATTAATAGAATGCAGTTGACTTTAAGAGCATTGGATATTACAACAACAAATTTCAGTGCAAATTTGTTGGTCACTGCTGTTTTGAATGGAACTCCATCATCTTCAACAAATTGGACAAATGCAGTTGCTAATGCGTCCGGTGTTGTTAACTCATCTCTTGCTCAAATTGCATCTTATGCAGGTGGATCTACCACTGTATCTGGTGGAGAAGTAACTGCAGGTTTCTTCGTTGGTTCTGGTGCAAACTCAATTGACCTTTCTCAGGTTAGAGATCTTGGCAATTCAATTCTTGGTGGTGGAGGAACTACTTCTAATACTCAAATATATCCTGATGGTCCCGACACTTTGACTATCGTTGTGACCAACCTTTCAGGATCATCTGCAAATGTATTCGGTCGTTTATCCTGGACGGAGGCACAAGCGTAAAAAATGGCACAACTCAAATCTGGTACAAGAATTTACGGAACAGCAACGATTGATACAAGTGTTGTAGTAGGTTCTGCAGTAACATTAAGTTCTTCTGGCGTTAATGCAAATAATACAAATACTACACAACTAAATGTTTCTGGAGTTTCTACACTTGGTGGAGTTAAAATTTCTTCTGGAATTGTTACTGCTTCTTCTGGAATTATAACTTATTATGGTGATGGATATAACTTATCTAACCTTAATCCACCGCAAGTTAATGGTGAATTTTATACAGGAGTATCAAGTTCAGTTCAATTAAAACCACTATCTTATGAGACGACTGTATTTACCTTTCCATCAACGGCAGGTAGGCAGTATGTAATTGAATCTATCAATGTTGGGAATGTTGATACTTCAGTTGGTGTTGGTACAACTGTGAATATTATTGCATCAATTGAAGATTCTACGGCAGAGAAAACTTATATTGGTTATAATGTACCAATTGTAAATGGTGGTTTGATTGAGTTATTGAAAAATCCAATGGTTGCTGGTCCAAGTGATGTAATTAAAATGTGGGCAACTAATAGTGCTTATAATGGTGTTAATAATGCTGTGGAAGTTTATATGAATTATACTCAATTCACAAACACTGCATACTTTAGAGTATATGATTCTACAGTTTCAATTGCAACAACAGATTTAACCACTGTTTATACATCAAATACTTATCCATCAGTTATTGAATCAATTCATCTCGCAAATAGAACAGATAGTGGAGATTATCCAGTTTCTGTAACACTTACAAGCGGTATCACGACTACGTATCTTGCTAGAGATTTAATTGTTCCGAGATATGCAACTGTTGATATTTTAGACCGTCCAAAAAGAATAGAAACTGGTGCAAGAATAGGTATTAAAGTTGAACAAACATCAACGATTGATGTCATTATTGCTGGCAAGCAAATTGTTTAGTAGGAATATAAAAAATGAGTATTCGTGAAAATGTCTTTGGTTTAGAGCAAGTTTATAGACTCCAAATACAATCTTTATGGACTGTTAAATCTGATGTATGGTTAGCACCAAGTCCTTATTATGCATCAACACCAAATACTGGTTACTTTAGTAATGGTGCTTCACCATCTTCAATAGTAGATCGTATCGATTACTCTAATGATACTGCTACAGCATCGCCAAGAGGAATCTTGGCTAGTCCGTCATTTACTGAGTATCATTCGGCAACCGGAAACCAAACACACGGTTACTTTGCTGGTGGTGGAGGTTCTTATAGGGGGTCGTGGATTTATCGTATAGAATACAATAATGATACTGCAACAGCATTACCAAAAGGACTATTGAGTATTGGTAGATATCAAGATGCAGCAACAGGTACTAGTTCATTTGGTTATTTTGGTGGCGGTATTTTAAATCCGGGTTCAGTAGGATCAAGAGTAGACCGTATAGATTACTCTAATGATACTGCTACAACATCACCTAAAGGACAATTAAGTCTTTCTAGACTCACATTGGCAGCAACAGGTAATAGTTCTTATGGTTACTTTGGTGCTGGTTATTCTCCTGATACAAGTCCTAATCGAGTATCAATAGTAGACCGTATAGATTATTCGAATGATACTGCAACAGCATCACCTAAAGGTCCATTAAGTTTTTCTAGAAATACTTTAGCAGCAACAGGTAATAGTTCTTTTGGTTACTTTGGTGGTGGTTATAATGGAGGTTCAAGATCAACAATAGACCGTATAGATTATTCGAATGATACTGCAACAGCATCACCTAAAGGACCATTAAGTTTTTCTAGAAATACTTTAGCAGCAACAGGTAATAGTTCTTTTGGTTACTTTGGTGGTGGTAATAATCCATCAGTAACATTCTCAACAGTAGAACGCATAGATTATTCGAATGATACTGCAACAGCATCACCTAAAGGTCCATTAAGTAATCCTAGACTTGGTTTAGCGGCATCAAGTGCCAGAGCGAACGCTTTACCATCTTCTCCGTATCTTGCTTCAGCACTTCCAGGATCACCAATTAACTTTGCAACTGGTGCTGTTGCATCTCCAAATACTGGTTATTTTGGGGGTGGTGGTCCTGGAGCAGTATCAACAGTAAACCGTATTGATTACTCTAATGATACTGCAACGGCATCAACAAGAGGTCCGTTGATTGGCGGTAGGTATACTCATGCGGCAACAGGTAATAGTTCATTTGGTTACTTTGGTGGTGGTTTTCCTGAAGTATCAACACTGAGCCGTATAGATTATATTAATGACACTGCCACTGCATTGCCAAAAGGACAATTAACTCGTGCTAGACAAATTACAGCAGCAACGGGAAATTCTAATTATGGTTACTTTGCTGGTGGTTATCCTCTTACGGCAACAGTAGATCGCATAGATTACGCTAATGATACTGCAACAGCATCTCCTAAAGGACCATTAAGTGCTGCTAGACAGCGGTTAGCGGCAACAGGTAATAGTTCTTTTGGTTACTTTGGTGGTGGTGATCCTTTTACGTCAACAGTAAACCGTATTGATTACTCTAATGATACTGCAACAGCATCACCAAAAGGACCATTAAGTCTTGCTAGATATGGTTTAGCAGCAACAGGTAATAGTTCTTATGGTTACTTTGGTGGTGGACAAGGACCATTATCAACAGTAGACCGTATTGATTATGCTAATGATACTGCTAATGCATCACCTAAAGGACCATTAAGTGCTGGTAGATATATGTTAGGAGCAACAGGCAGCAGTTCTTTTGGTTACTTTGGTGGCGGTCAATCCGGACCATTATCGACAATAGATCGTATAAATTATGCTAACGATACTGCTACAGCATCACCGAGAGGACTATTAAGTTCTCCTAGACAAGCGTTAGCAGCATCAAGTGCCAGAGCAAATGGACTTCCAGCAGCAGCGCCATCAGTAACAACAAACTCACCAGTTCAAATTGCTCCACCAACTTTCTATGGTTACTTTGGTGGTGGTGGTATTTCCGGTGGTAATTCATTGTCATCAGTAGACCGTATAGATTATTCTAATGATACTGCAACAGCATCACCTAGGGGGACATTGCCTGTTATTAGAAATGAATTAGCAGCAACAGGTAATAGTTCCTTTGGTTACTTTGGCGGTGGTAGTTCATTATCAACAGTAAGTCGCATCGATTATTCCAATGATACTGCAACAGCATCAATAAGAGGACCATTGAGTTCTGGTAGGTATGGATTAGCGGCAACAGGTAATAGTTCTTATGGTTACTTTGGCGGTGCCGCTCCATCTAATTCGCCAAGATCAACAGTAGACCGTATTGATTACGCTAATGATACTGCAACAGCATCGCCTAAAGGACCATTAAGTTCTCCTAGATCATACATGGCAGCAACAGGTAATAGTTCTTATGGTTGGTTTGGTGGTGGTGGTAATCCGGTAAGATCAACAGTAGATCGTATAGATTACGCTAATGATACTGCTACTGCATCACCAAGAGGAACTTTTGTAGGAGGTACTGCCAATGTTGGTGCAACAGGAAATAGTTCTTATGGATGGTTTGGTGGTACTAATTTTTACGGAATATTTCGTATTGATTATTCCAATGATACTGCTACTGCATCAATAAGGGGTAGGTTTTCGACCGTTGATGCGGAGAGGACATCAGCAACAGGTAATAGTTCTTTTGGTTATTTTGGTGGTGGTAATCCTTCAATCTCATCAGTAGACCGTATAAATTACGCTAATGATACTGCTAATGCATCACCAAAAGGACCATTAAGTTCTCCTAGATCATCCATGGCAGCAACATCAGCAGCAGCAAACGGACTACCCCAATAAATAGTCAAAACAACAAAATTACACTATGAGTATAATGATTGCTCTCCCATGTCATGGGGGAATTGTGAGTGAAAAAACCACAATGAGTTTATTCAATCTAGGAAAACTTCTTGTAAGAAATAATATT
>Ga0181355_1000617_pt1 | contig 15155 bp, 11 predicted proteins | sample Fa13VDMM15DN_FD_130099 | JGI IMG/M metagenome (GOLD analysis project Ga0181355, IMG submission 130099) | Freshwater viral communities from Lake Michigan, USA - Fa13.VD.MM15.D.N | ecosystem: Environmental > Aquatic > Freshwater > Lake | place: USA: Michigan | collected 2013-09-23 | reverse complement strand
TTGCAAAAAATAACCACATCAAGGGTAAGAACGTGAACGGGCAAACCACAACCATCTCACGAACCCCTAGTGACGGACGGGCTTTCAAAAACATCATGCACGACTTGAGGATTAAATGACTCCAGAAGCCAAAGTAAAGAAGCACGTAAAAGTAGCGCTCAAAGAAATCCACGCTTACTACGCCATGCCAGTAACGGGTGGCTACGGTACCTCCGGTGTGCCAGACTTTCTGGTGTGCTACCGTGGCATGTTCTTTGGTGTTGAGTGCAAAGCCAACGGCAACAAACCAACCGCGCTGCAAGAAAAAAGCATGAGCGACATACGCGATGCGGGTGGATACACCATTGTGATTGACGAAACCAACGTCGATCAGCTTGGTTCTTGGTTGCGCGCTCATGCAGATTGAGGACAGTCCGCCAGACTTGGAAACTGTGCCAGACGGTGTGAAGGCTAACTATGAAGCAGCCCTTCAAGCGCTTATCCACGAGTGTATCTGGGGTGAGAACGGACGGTTCGCCATCTTGCTAGTCGGTGACCCCAACACCTCTTTCATAAACGTGTTATCCATAAACAGTGACAGAGACCAAGCACTTGTTCTACTGCATCTCGCCAACGATGCGATGGTTACAAAACCAAAAGACTACGGAGACCTTAACTGATGGCTACGCCCTTTAAACGTGTGATGGTGCTGGACTTTGAAACGGCATGGTGTAGCAGCACCTACACACTGACCAAGATGACTACGGAGTCCTACATCCGTGACCCGCGCTTCAAGGCGTGGGGTGCGGCGTATAAGGTTCTAGGCTACACCGAACGGGAGACAAAACCGCGCTGGGTAGCTGGCGCAGACCTTCAAGCCTTCTTTGATAGCGTAGACTGGTCTACCACGGCGCTGCTGGCGCAGAACACCGCGTTTGATGCTGCCATCCTGCACTGGCGCTACGGGCATCTGCCGTGCTTCATGTTTGATACCTTGAGCATGGCTCGGGCGGTGCGGGGGGTGGAGGCTGGCAACAGTCTCAAGGCACTGGCTGAAGCCTTTGGGTTCCCGCCCAAGGGGACAGACCTCATGCGCAGTAACGGCATCCTTGACGAGTTGCCCCACGACATCGCAACCACGCTAGCAGACTACTGCGTCCACGACGTAGAGCTTTGCGAGGGGGTGTTTGAGCAATTGAGTGTGGGGTTTCCTCCCAAAGAGTTACAACTCATCGACATGACGCTGCGGATGTTCGTCAACCCGCTGTTGACACTAGACCCTGAGCTTCTAAAAGACGCTATAGAAGATGAACGTATCAAACGGGAAGGGTTAATGGCACGGCTGACGGTGACGGAGAAAGACCTTGCCAGCAACGACAAGTTTGCCGAAGTGCTGCGGCTGATCGGGGTCGAACCCCCCACGAAGAACAAGAAGCCCACGCCCACCACGCCCAACCCCGTGGGCAAGACCTACGCGTTCGCCAAGAACGACGCCATGTTCCAAGCGCTGCTGAACGGCGACAACGAGGATGTGGCGCTGTTGTGTGAGGCAAGGCTGGCAGTCAAGTCCACGCTGGAGAGGACGAGAGCGCAGCGGTTTCTGGACATCTCTACCCGTGGCACCCTGCCGGTTCCCCTGAACTACTACGGGGCGCATACGGGGCGCTGGGCAGCGGGGCGGGGGAGTAGCGTCAACCTACAGAACCTGAAGCGGGGGTCGGCTCTACGTAAGTCCATCATGGCTCCAAAAGGCTACAGCATCGTGGTCTGTGACTTAGCTCAGATCGAACCCCGTGTGTTGGCATGGATAGCGGACTACGAAGAACTGCTGGGCATCTTCGCGTCAGGGCAAGACGCCTACGCTGCGTTTGGAGCGCAGATGTTTGGTATCCCCAAACTCACAAAAGAAAGCCACCCTGACCTGCGGCAGTCTGCGAAGTCGGCGCTGTTGGGCGCTGGCTACGGGCTGGGCTGGTTCTCGTTCGCCGCGCAGCTTCTCACGGGGTTTCTGGGTGCGCCCCCCATGCGGTATGACGTAGCCTTTGCTAAACAGCTTGGTGTAACTAAGGATATGATGCTGGAGTTCATGGACTACGCGCCCAACATGGAGAAGGCGCTGTCCATCCCGAGGCTGTGTGACGACAACCAGATCGTCGTGCATTGCGTCGCTGCCAAGCAGATCATCGACAAGTATCGCGCCGCAGCGAAGCCGGTTAAAGACCTCTGGGAACTGTGCGATTCCCTGATTAGCAACTCCCTAGCGGGGGGTTGGGAGCATCCCTATAAGTGTCTAAACTTTAACAATGGGCGTATACTGCTACCTAGCGGTCTTTACTTGCGCTACCCCAGTTTAGTAGGCAAAAGTGACGACAAGGGGCGGGTGCAGTGGACGTATGGAACGCAGAACAAGAAGCTGTATGGTGGGAAGCTTACCGAGAACATTGTACAAGCGGTAGCTCGGTGTGTGATGACGGACGGCATGTTGCGGATACAGAAGCGGTATCCCTGTGTGCTGACTGTGCATGATGAAGCAGTAGTGCTGGTGCCTGAGATGGAAGCGTTTGAAGCCGAGTCTTGGGTGCTGGAGCAGATGATTAAAGAACCGAAATATATGCCGGGGATACCACTAGCTGCGGAGACAGGTGTGGCCCTACGTTACGGCGATGCGAAATAACAACGGAGAACACATGAACAAGATCAAGATCGGCAAGACCGGATACAAGGTTGAGGTTATAGAAGCGTTCTGGAACAGAGCAGTTGTTGCACAGATCGACTACCACACCAAGACCTTAACACTCGCCAGACGCGGCGGTATATCACGCAAGCCGCGCTCAAAGACGGACATAGAACAGTCTTTCTGGCATGAAGCTGTGCATGGGATTCTGAAAGACATGCGCAACCCTTTGGAGAGCAACGAAGCGTTCGTAGATGGCGTAGCCATCAGGCTGATGAAGCTAATCAAACAGGTATACCCTAATGAAAGTAACTTGGTCACACAGCGCGTTAAAAGATTACGAGAGCTGCGCCCGGAAGTATTACGAAGTAACCGTCTTAAAGAAACACAAGTTTCAAGAAACAGAACAGACTCGTTACGGTAAAGAGTTACACAAAGCAGCAGACCGCTACGTCAAAGGTGGGCCGCTACCGGCACAGTTTAGGTTCATGCAGCCAACCCTTGACGCGCTCAAAGCAAAACGCGGCACCAAGCACACCGAGCTTCAGTTGGCGTTGGATGTGGACTTGAAACCGTGCAAGTGGTTTGATAAAGATTTGGTGTGGGTAAGGGGCATCATTGATCTGTTGATTCTTGACGGTGATGTGGCGTGGGTGATTGACTACAAGACCGGCAGTAACAAGTATCCCGACAAGGATCAGTTGGACTTGATGGCGCTGTTAACCTTTGCCCACTACCCTGACGTAAAGAAAGTGAACGCGGGTTTGTTATTCGTTGTGAAAGAAACCATGACGAAACACAAAGTCGAAGTAGAGAACGCAGAAAGTATCTGGTGGGACTATCGTGAACGCGTTGCCAAAATTGAGGCAGCGCACACGAACAATGTGTGGAACCCTACGCAGTCGGGGTTGTGCCCGTGGTGTCCTGTAAAAACGTGTGAGTTTCATCCTGAACATTAGGAGAGTGAAATGCCTAAGTCGTCCAAGCAAGAACTTAAAACAAAAGCCGCCTACAACAAAGTACCCAGTGTGCAAGACAAACGGGTTATCAACAACCGCGCTCGTCGGCAAGCAATTGCTTCCGGTAAAGCAAGCGTTGGAGACGGCACCAACGTAGACCACATCACGCCGTTAGGTAAAGGGGGTTCTGCAAGTAAGAGTAACACCCGTATCGTTCCAGAGTCGCAGAACAAAGGCTGGCGTAAGAAGCACCCCGATATGTATGGTAAAAAATAATGCAGATCGTAGATAACAAGACGTTGGTATTGCGTACAAAAACACCATCCAAATACGCAATAATCCCTCGCTCAAAACACATTGGAGAAGTAAAGAAGGGCGTTCACGAAGTAGCGATCTACTGGGGTCTGGATGAGGTACGCGTTCTAAAGAATCTGGGTGTGCGTAACGTGCCTTCTCCGATCCTGCGCAAGTATGATTGGCCCGGACGCTACACGCCGTTTGCACACCAGCGCGACACCGCCGCATTTCTTACCATGCACAAACGCGCATTTGTTTTCAGCGAACCGGGAACCGGTAAAACGCTGTCAGCTTTATGGGCGGCAGATTACCTGATGCGTATGGGAGAAGTGCGGCGCTGCCTTATCCTGTGTCCGTTGTCGATCATGCAAGCCGCATGGATGGGTGACATCACAAAGAGCGTGATACATCGCACCGCCGTTATCGCGTATCACTCCAATGCAGAGCGTCGTAAAGAGGCAGTCAATAAAGACTACGAGTTTGTCATCAGTAACTACGACGGGCTTCCTATGATTGCTGACACCATTCTTAAGGACGGTCGGTTCGATTTGATCATCGGGGATGAGGCCAACGCGTGGAAGAACGTATCTACGCGGCGCTGGAAGACGCTCAACAAACTGATGCTGCCCGATACATACCTGTGGCTGATGACGGGAACCCCCGCTGCGCAGTCGCCGGAGGATGCGTATGGGTTGGCGCGGTTGATTAACCCCACTGCCGTGCCTCGCTTCGCTACCGCGTGGCGTGACAAAGTGATGCGTCAGATCACGAAGTTTAAGTGGGCACCCAAAGAAGATGCTTACGATACGGTCTACGATGTGCTGCAACCGGCCATTCGGTATACGAAAGCGCAGTGCCTTGATTTGCCGCCTGTTGTAACCGTTACACGGGAGGTTGAGTTAACGAGTCAGCAGCGTAAGTATTACCAAATGCTCAAGAGTCAGATGCTGGTGCGCATGTCGGGGGAAACAATCACCGCCATCAACGCCGCAGCAATTGTTAATAAGCTGTTGCAGATATCAGCAGGTGCGGCTTACACAGACAATCAAGAAGTGGTTGAGTTTGACTGCTCTCCAAGGTTGTCTGTGTTGCTTGAGATACTGGAAGAAACAAACCGTAAGGTGCTGGTGTTTGCCCCATACCGGCACAGCATCGACACGATAAGTAGCCATCTTGATAAGCACGGCGTACCCAACAGCAAAATACACGGGGATGTTACTGCTTCCAAACGGGCGCTTATCTTTGACGCGTTTCAGACGCAAGCTGATCCGCGTGTGCTGGTCATTCAACCGCAAGCGGCTTCACATGGCGTCACGCTTACGGCTGCTGACACGGTTGTCTTTTGGGGGCCGGTGATGTCTGTGGATACCTACATCCAATGCTGCGCTCGTTCAGACCGGCAGGGGCAGACCTCAGACAAGGTTACGGTGTTTCACATTCAAGGTAGCGACATAGAACGCCGTATGTTCAAGCAGTTAGCGGGGAAAGTTGATAACCACGAAATACTCATTCAACTGTATGAGGATGAACTTGCAAACAGGACTATCGACGTGTAAAATCTTTTACTGTAGTAAACACAACGAGGATAAAAATGACAACAGAAGAAATGATACCGATGGACAAGCTTGCGAAGATTTACTTGAAGATTCGCACGAGGGTTCAGCTACTCACGCAAGAATACGAAAAAGAAAAAGCCGGTCTGGAATCGCAGAAAGCGGAGATAGCAAACGCTATGCGTGATCAGATGAAGGCGCTTGGCTCTAAGTCTGTTAAGACTGAATACGGAACGGTCATGCTTGGCGTAAAGACGCGCTACTCCACGCAGGATTGGGACGCGTTCAAAGACTTCTGCATCAGCAACAACACCATTGATCTTCTTGAGCGCCGTATTGCTCAACGGAACATGGCGAAATGGCTAGAGGATAATCCCGAGGATGTGCCTCCGGGATTGAACGCTGATTCTGAGTACGAAATAACTGTTAGAAAACCTAGTTAAAGGAATGAACATGGCTACAGAGATGGAAGTATTTAACCCCGCGCAACTCCCCGCTTTTGCACGTAATCGCAAAGGCCCGTCCGCGCTTTCTAAAGCGTTGGCTGGTGGTGGCGGTGGCGGCTATCAGCATCGCCTGTCAATCAAGGGCGGCGTGTTTCGTTTGTTGGCGAGTGGCAAAGAGATAGCGTCTATTGAGGAGCGTTATCTGGATGTCGTAGTGGTTAACGCAACGCCGAAAGTTGGGCGTATTTACTACGGTGTGAAGTTTAGCGAGTCGGAGAGCGCAGCACCCAAGTGTCAGTCGGTTGATGGCTTGAAGCCGGATGCAGGGGTTGCAGAGAAGCAACACGACAACTGCGCTGCCTGTCCGATGAACATCAAAGGTAGCGGGGATGGCGAGACTAAGGGGTGCCGTTACTTTCAGCGCGTGGCGCTGGTGCTTGCCAATGACATGAAGGGTAACGTGCTGCAACTGACGGTGCCGTCGAAGTCGCTCTTTGGCAAAGAAGAAAACGGTAACTACCCGTTGCAAGCGTATGCGCGTTGGTTGGAAGCGCAGGGGATTGACCCTGATCTGGTGGTGACACGTATCAAGTTTGATACACGCGAGTCTTCACCCAAGCTGTTCTTCCGCACCGTGCGCTATCTTGCAGATGCAGAGTTTGCGGTTGTGCAGGAGAAGGCTGAGTCGCAAGACGCCAAAGACGCCATTGACAACAAGAGCAAAGAGGGCGTAGCGGAAGCGCCGCAGCTTGAAGCACCGAAGGGGCCGCAGTTCCCGCCAGATGAGGATGTGGACGAAGCTCCTGCTCCGAAGGCAAAGAAGCCTAAGAAGAAGGTTGTTGAAGAAGAGGACGAGGCCGAAGAACCCCCCGTCCGTAAGAGCGCAGCAGCACCGGCTGCACCCGCCGCAAAACCCCTGTCCGCCGTAGTGGATGATTGGGATACTGACGACTAATATAGGAGCAGAGGGGCGTTAAGCCCCTTTGCTATCGCATGGCGTATAAAAGCTCACTTAGAAAGAAAATCGCACTGGCTCCAAGCGGCGTAGGTAAGACGCTGGGAAGTCACGCTGTCCGTACAGACTTCTCGGTGCTGCGCATTTCAAAAGCCACTGGCGCAACACGCCAGACTATTTATAACTGGTTCGTCGGCGGGGTTGTAGCACCTTACTATCGTGATAGGGTTGCTGAGATCATCGACATTTTAAAAGATTCTCAAACCGCCGAATACGCATGGAGAACAGTATGCTCCCGCTTCCATCTGAGAACGTAACGGACAAAGAGTTTTTGCAGTCTGTTTTCTACATGCTAAATGCCTACCACTCGTTACCTAGAGCGTGGCAAACGGCTATGGCGCTCCGTTTGGAGAGGCTTGCAAACCCAAGAGAAGTTGATTTTAGCTGCGCACCGGTTCAACTAGAACTCCCGTTCGCTAACTCGTAACACCCATACTGAAGGGTTACTATGACACCGCTGGAATTTATAGCGGCTGTAGTACCGTCGGCGGGGGTTTTATGCGTCGCGGAACTAAGCTCAAAGAAAAAAGAACACGTATTTGTAGACAAGGTTGAAGACCTTGCACCGCACATCAAACGCTTCGTGGAGGCGAAACGGGATACTTACTTTGCACTAGCAAGTTTTACAGAGAGTGGTAAACGTACAGCGCCCAACGCGCTATACATCCGGTCGTTGTTCGTTGACATCGACTGCGGCGCAGGTAAGCCATATCTCACCAAGCAAGCCGCCGCAACCGCGCTAGATAGTTTCCTGCAAGCCACAACGCTGGGGGTATTGGGGAACCCGTGGGTTGTCACGTCAGGCGGGGGGCTGCACGTCTACTGGCCTTTCACGGACAACATACCTGTCGCGCAGTGGCGTCCGGTTGCTGAGAACTTCAAACGCTTATGCAAGAAGCACTTGCTGCACATTGACTTTACAGTAACCGCCGATGCAGCGCGGGTGTTGCGTGTGCCGGATAGTTACAACTGGAAGATCAAAGACAAGCCGCGCAAAGCCAAGATCATGATCGAGGGCGTGACGTTTGCCTTTGCTGACATCGCTGCTGCGGTCAAGGTGCAGATCAACGGTGAGGCTGTGGAGGAGCCGGTGTTTAACCCTGCGGCGATTCCCGGTGTGCGCCCCAAGCGCCAGACACCCTCGCAGGTCAAGCTAGTTGAGAACAGCATTACACGGTTTAAGAACATCATGCTGCGCACTGACGGCGGTTCAGGGTGCCTACAACTGCGCCACTACGCCGAGAACGCAGCACAAGACGGTATGGAACCGCTGTGGCGTGGCTTGCTGTCAATCGCACAGAAGTGCGTGGATGGTAGCAAAGCTGCGAAGTGGTTGTCTGGGCTGCACCCCTATACGCCAGACCGCATGGAACAGAAGATGCGCGAGATCAAGGGGCCATACTCCTGTTCCAAACTGGATGGCGAGAATCCCGGCGTCTGCGAGAAATGCCCAAACTGGGGCAAGATCACCAACCCGCTGGCACTGGGACGGGAAGTCGCAACAGATAACACCGCAAAAGAGATCACGCTGCCGCCTAAGAATGGCTTAAGCACCGAGCCGGTATCACTGCCCAACCAGATCAAAGTCACACGCCCCACGCCGCCACGCGGCTTCTCTTACGGCAAGAACGGGGGCATCTACCGCGAGATAGAAGCGGAAGACGAGAGCAAGAACACGATTAAGAAACAAGTTTTGGTATTACCGTATGACTTGTTTGTTGTAGACCTGTTGAACGTCAACAAAGAACACTACGTCTTCATGTTGGCAACTCGCCCAGAAGGGGCGATTCAAGTGTCCCTGCAACAGAAGGCGGTGGTCAGCAAGGATGATACGGTCAAGGCGCTGGCTGCACAGAACATCGTGGCGGCGTATGGGGCTGGCAACGACAAGAACCTGTTTGATTACGTCAGGGCGTGTGTGGAGGAGGTATCCTCTAGCAAGCAAGCGATCAACGTCCCTACGAGCTATGGGTGGCAACCAGACGGTGGGTTTGTGGCAGGTGGCAAGATATTCATGCCTGACCAGACGGTGCGCCAGATACCCATGCCGGGGCTGGAGAACCTTACCCACGCTACCACGCCGAAAGGCACCCTAGAAACGTGGCGCAGATACCCGCAGATGCTGATAGCGAAGGGCCTGTATGACGTGCTGGCGATTGGCTGCGGGGTGGGCTTCGGCTCCCCGCTGATGGAGTTCACGGGGCTGGATGGCCTGACTTTCCACGCTGGCTCCACTGAATCTGGCACTGGCAAGACTGTGGCGCTGGAGTTGGCGGCATCCATCTGGGGGCATCCGCGTGACTACCGGGTGGGTAAAAGCACGTCCTCAGTCGCCATGCAGCAACGGGCGGGGCTGCTACGGAACCTGCCACTGTTGAGCGATGAGATCACCAGTAAGAACCGGCGCGATGCAGAGTGGTTTCCTGAGTTCGTGTTTGACCTGTCAGAAGGCCGCGCTAAAGAGCGTATGGAGTCGGGCGCTAACAAGGAACGGCTCAACACATCGGTCTGGTCGTTAATGGCGATTCTGTCCTCCAACACGCACATGATGGACTACCTGACCGGTGGACGGAAGCACTCGTCTGAGGGCGAGATACGCCGGATGCTGGAGTGGGTTACCAACGAAGCGCTAACGTGGGAGGTGCATGAGGTTGAGGTTATCAAGACGCTGCGCTACCACCACGGCACCGCTGGCGATGTCTACGCACGGTGGCTGACGCTTAACCGCAGCACGGCGATAGCGGTCTACCAGAGTGTGTATCAGCGCATCAGGGCTGAGTTCAAGATGACCAACGACGAGCGTTACTGGCACGCTGGCGTGGCGTGTTGTGTGGCGGGGTGCATCCTTGCTGGATCGAAGTATTCCAACGTGGTTGACCTGCCCGTGCAGCAGATCATTATCAGCTTGAAAGTAATTGTTGAGAAGGCGCGTATCACGGTTCGTTCTAACGTCCGCACGGCTGAAGACATCCTGAACGCTTACATCAGCGAGTTCTACGGTAAGTTCATCGTGGTGCGCGTGATTGATGGGGCGATACAAGCGACGTTCGGAGAGTCTGGCACTGTGGACGAGTCAATTACACGCACAAACATCTCAGGTCGGGTCGAACGGAACGTAACTCCGGGTTACATAAACTTCTTTATAGAAGAACGGATGCTCAAGTCTTACTGCTCCAGCATGAGCTTTGGGTATGCAGACTTCCGCAAACAGATGGAGAGGCAGCACCGCGTTGAGTATATCAAAAAGGATATGCTGTCCAAGACCAAAGGCCCACAGATGCGCGTGAACACAATCAAGATCAGTCGCCCTGAGTCACCGTTGCTTGAGACAGATGTCGATCAAAATATATTACCCGTGGACTGAAACCGAGGTAGGGCAGAGCTTCTTCGTGCCTTCGCTAGACGTGTATAAAACAAAAGAGACAGGGCTGGTTGTAGCCCTGCATCTCCACATCAACGGTAAAGCAACTTTCGGTTTACTGCACGGCAAACACGGGGTGCTGTTTACGCGGCTTGCTTAAACTCTTCTTGGTATTGCTTGGCTGCGTCAATACGAATCTGCTGCATTTCTTTTAAAGCTTGCCGTTTCTCAAAAGATGTCATGACTGTATCAAGCTGGATACTTTGCATGGCCCGTTTGATATCCGCCAAGTTTTTCTGAAACTCAGAAGCCATTTTACCGCGCTTAATCATGGGCATGTTTTTCTCAAGATACGTTTCTGCCTCACGTTCACGCCCCGGTTGTTGAACTATACGCTCATAAGTTTTCTTAATGCTTTCAGCTTCTTTTAGCGTTTCAAACGCAAGATCAATAAGCGCATTGCCATCCGCAGGTTTAAACATCTGCGACATTATCGGGAGCTTACTCATTGGAACATCGGCTTTAGGTGCTATTGCGGTGTTTGCAGGGCCAGTTAAAGCGTCTACCAAGGCCACCATAGCAGGGCCAACGGTGCCAGTATAGCCACGGATCAAATGATCTATCTGAAGTGGCGACACGTTCATTGATTTTCCAAGAGATTTGGCAAGCTCTGATGTTGAATCACGATAGCGTTCAGCAGGTTGTAACGCCAATTCGCTTTGGCTTTCAATCTCGCGCCCATCAAAAAACGATTTGTTAGAAGCAATTTCTAAAACAGGTGCTGCGGCGGTTGGAAGCGGCATTGGAACCGCTTTAAGTCCCGGCACCATTTCAACGGGGATCGTACCGCCCGGAATTATACCTAACAACATTTTGCGATACGCGTCCCGCACTTTAGCCCCTTCTGGGCTGTCTTTAAACATGCCCAAGTAAGTAGCTTCTGCAAAACCTTTAAACAAAATGCCGTATTCAAAAGGGATTGGTATAGCTATCGGCTCATCAAAAAACGGCAGCTTAACAAGCCAATTGCGCAACCGTGTTTCCAACGGCATGTTCTTATACCAATCTTCTTCACCCACGCTAGCTGCGTATGCAAGCGTAGACATCGCCATCATCATGCCAGCGCCCCAAAGCTTTTTGCGAATTTTTAATTTTTCAGCATAAGGCATTTTGCCTGTGAACGACTGATACAACGAATGCAAACCCACAATTTGCGCGTTAAAAAACGGAAGCATGTGCGAGATAAAACGCAAACCGGGGCTGATACCCCGCCGATGATAAGGCATTGCCGTCCGTGCCATATATTCGGCGTCGCGTTCGTTCAAACCTTGTTTGATATAGCTTTGATATAGCATCGCACGAACCGCACCGTCTGCTTTAAGCGACCGCGCTTCTAATGACGCTAGTAATCTGTGCGGGTTAGTGCCGCCTTGCATTATGTGACGACGAATCTGCGCCACATCGTCCATAGTGCCGGTATAGCCTTGTCCACTTGCAATACCACGAGACTGCATTTCTTCAATTAATTTGCCGCCGTTAATATATTGGTTTACACCTCTGATTACGTTTGCGGAGTTGCTAAACCCAACGCCGCGTGTTGCGCCCGTAACCATAGAGTCTTTAAAAAGTTGGTAATACGAATACAGCGGATTTAAAGTAATGCCCTTACGCAAAACTTGCGCTGGTAGTGCCATCATTTTAAGCCAATCCGGTACAATAACTGCCATCCCCTCCATCCCTTTAGCTATAAGTTCTGTAGGTATGTTTGCAAAAGGCGTGTTTTCAGTATTGTATATTGCGTATTTTGGTTTGCCAGCATCTTTAAACCGTACAACATTAGCATTGGTGGGGCCGTTGCCGTTGCCAATCTTGGCAATACCAAGCTTAAGCATAGTGTATGAAGCGTTTTTAACCGCAATGTTGCGTAGACCCATGTCTGTAAGCAACATGGTGTTCTGCATGGAGCTAGTAAAGTAGTCCATGATTTGCTGGTCGCCACCAACAAGGCGCTGTAAATATGGTTGGTCTTTTAAATTACCAATACGAATTGGGGTTTCACCGCCAACATAAAGGTTTAATATGCCGTTATCGTCACGGTAGTAAGGGATGTAATCTTCTTTAGAACGCAAACGATCTGCTTCTTCTTTTGAAATTGCCCCTGTTTTTTCAAGAAAAGTTACGTTGTTTTTGTTAAAAGCATTGTATTCTTTTCGTGCAACATCCAATACCGCTTTAACTTCTTTGTTTGCATTTACCGTGGGAAGAACCCTACGCGCTTTAACTTGTATCTCATCGCTAAAATTAAGCTTATCGTAGCCAACTTGTTCGCCCCGCAACGCGCCTATATACGACGTAAAAAGTTGATTTGCTCCTTCCGCATTAAACCCCATATCCAACAGCGGCGCTAACGCAGCGTCAGTAGTGCGTAGACTTGCGCCTTTTTTGGGGGCAATACGAAACACGCCGTTTTCAACTTTAATAATATCAAGCGCCCCATCTCTAGCACTTGCAGACGCCATTTGCATAAGGTTTAAAGACTGATCTAAGTTATACATCATTTGCATAGCTGCATTAGAGTCAGTCATCTGGTCAGCAACTTGTTGTACGGCGGCAAGCTGATCTACATACGCAACTTTAAAAGCAAGGCCTTTACTATCCGCTTTCAAACGGTCAAGAATGCTTTTTTGTTGCGTAATAGCGCTGTCACTAAAGTCTTGAATGTCTTCAAAACCCGGAGCCATTTTTACATTGCCTTTACGAAAAGCAATTTCACCATCTGGGGTTCTGTAAATACCAAGCCGCCCCGCTGCCAAGCTGCGTGACGACTCACGGATCAACGCTTGGATTTCTTTGGCATCGCGCTTTGCCATGTCAGACAGGCCCATGTTGCGGAACAAACTGCGCACCGCAGCTACCATGTCACGGATCAGCCCCTTAACCTGCTCAGTAAAGGTGGGTGCAACACGACGCCCCTCGGCAGCGTGGGCAATCATCTCGCGCACAACCATCATCCGAATGTCAGGGTTCTTTAGCAAATCCTTTGCTGCCAGCGCAGTCTCAATGTCAGGAAACACGTTCAACGCCGTAGCAACATCGGCTACGTGTTTATCGCCTTGCTTGAACAACCGGTCAACCAGCGCTTGCATACGCTCTGGCCCAAGCACGGTGTCCACGCCGTAGTGACCGATTAACTCGTGCGCGATAGTCTCTTCAAGGTCAGCGGTGCTTTTGTGTGCTTCGCCTATTACAACCACGGTGCCATCTGGCAGCACTGCGCCTTTGGCGGCGTCCATGTCTTTGAAATACAACGATGCCAAGAACTCAGGCGGGGCGTCTTTTAGGGTAGGCGCGTAGATAAACTTGATACCTTTTGGCAACGCTTTCTTAACCCGCGCTACCACGTCAGCCGCAGCTTTGAGGTTTACGCCGTTGTCTTGTGGCGTGGCTTCGCGGAAGTCTGTCTTGTCAAACCTTGCGCTTGCGTTTGCGTCTTCTGCGTAATCAAGAAAAGCATCGCGGTCTTTTTCTTGCAAGTCTTGTGCATCAGCCCACCGCAAAGGGTCTTTTAAACGCCGCTTAAACGCAGGTGCTTTTTCTTTTTTAACGTATGGCACCGTAGGGCCAAACTTGCCGCGCTGCCGAGTTTTAGTGCTGGACGGTGCGTTTTCTACGGCACGTTTTTCTATAGTCTGCTGGCTTAGGCTATTATCCCTATCAGATTTACGGCCTTCGTAACGCGTGGCAATACCCGCTTCTCTATTTGATGCCGCTTGCGCTTGCAAAGTTTCTACTGGGGAAACAGACAAACTTGCATCGTAATTAAAAACATTTTTAAGTGTGTTTTCAATACGTTCTATTTGTTTCGGCAAAGCGTTTATATCAAGCCCAGCGCGCCTAATAGCCCGTTTTTGATTTTCAAGTTGATACCGTTCTTGTTTAAGCGCCGCAATTTCGTCTTTAATATCCCGAGGCACATTTGTTTCTTCTATTGCTTTTGCGCCTTGTTGAAGTATAAGCTTACGTAGATTAGGGTCTTTTTCTTGAGCAGCGCGTTTTCTTAGCTCTATACCCCTTTGACTTTCTAGAGGCGCTTCTTTTGGAACGTCTATTTGTGTTTCTAATTTAGCAGTTTTATTTTTTATTTCTTTAACGCGTTCGTTTATTTTTGCTACCGCGTTGGTGCTGCTACCAGTGCTACTTGCTGCCGTATCTAGCGCTTTACGCGCTTGGGCAAGTTGCGCTGTTTTTTCAAGGCGGTTCTTTAAAAGAAAATCCATACCCCGTTCATAGCTAGCAATTCCAGCGGGTGTAGATTGTTTTGCGGCTTTTAAAGCATCGGCTGCGTTTTTATACTTTTTAGCAAGCACTTTATTTTGGGGGGCCGCTTCACTTTCAGCTTTTAATGCAAGTGCAGTTTTTCGCAAATTGTTAATTTCGTCTTCATTATACGTTTCACTTGTTAAACGGCCGGCTTTACGGGCTTCGTTTTTAGTATTTTCAAGCTGTTTAGCAAGCTTTTTACTTTGCGGGTTTGCTTCAACCCGTTCTGCCAAACGGTCTACGTCTTTCTGCAACCGTTCCGCTTCGCCTACCGTACGCGCTTCGGTAGCGGTTGTTGTAACCGGTTTTTCTTTACGGTTAGTAATCTTTTCAGTTTTAGCAACTCTGGCAGCACCACGCGCAGTGTCTATCAAAGTTTTTAAACGCTTTAAACCCTCTGGCAAAATGCCCGTATTGGTAGCGGTTTGCGCATCACGAAGAATAGCCGTGACGCTTTTATCAGCCGCAAGCCCTTCAGAAATAACTTTGGCAACGCGTTGTTTAGCCAATTTTGTTTGTTCAAGCGATAGACGCGCATCAGTTTTAAAAAC
>Ga0181355_1000615_pt1 | contig 15187 bp, 14 predicted proteins | sample Fa13VDMM15DN_FD_130099 | JGI IMG/M metagenome (GOLD analysis project Ga0181355, IMG submission 130099) | Freshwater viral communities from Lake Michigan, USA - Fa13.VD.MM15.D.N | ecosystem: Environmental > Aquatic > Freshwater > Lake | place: USA: Michigan | collected 2013-09-23 | reverse complement strand
TTTGCCAACTGAGCCGCTGCGGATTCCTCGGCGGGTGCGGAGGGAGCCGGGGCTGATGCACGGGGCGGTGCAGAGGGCGCGGGACCCGAAGGCGCTGCAGCGGCAGGGCTGCCCTTCTTGCCGAAGAGGCCCATAATGAACTTATACACATCATCCAATACACCGGCCCCGGTCATGCCACCGCGGAGCATACGAAGACGATCGGCAATCTCGGAGGCCTTGTCGGGGCGTTCCTTTTTCAGTGCAGCTAGAGCCTTCATCATCTTGGCCTTGGAGGGACGCTTGCCGCCCGTACCAGATCCCATGAGACCCATGATGCCGCGCATCACGCCACTCAGAAGACCCGGTAAGAATCCTCCCACCACCCGCGCCATGTCGTCACTGCCTCCCTTCATTTCACTATCCTCCATCATTGATCCATCGGGCATTCGATGACGGCCCTCCCCTTCATAGGAGCCAGTGCGAGCCCCTCCCCGAGCTCTATAGAACCTATTGTCCGGCATATCGTCACCGGCATTGCAGTTGCACGGGGCCATGCCTCTGCGGAATGAATCCATATATCCGGAACCGTGGAGATCCCTCAAATGCTGCCCCAACATTGCGCCCTGTTCGTGGGCCTCCGAGTGCGCCCCGCCACGAAACTGGGAGAGCCCACTGGAGGGCACAGCACCAGCCCCCCGGGCGCCCTCGACGGGATTGTATCGCATCGCCTCTTCTTCGAGGGCCCGACTGTTAGCCATTGCAGCTCGTTGCATTCGGGCAGCCATTATATCAAGGCCGAAGAAATATTTTATATCAGCCAATATTGACGGATCACCCCCGGAAGAATCTCCCGATCCCGCGTAAATACCCGCCTAAATAATCTCTCCTTCTAAGGTATAGATGGAGACGACCGAGTTTATGATGCAGCTCGCAAAGAAGTTGGTGGATGAACGGAAGGTGGCGGAATCTACAGCGAACGCCTACGTGCGGACGCTTTACCAGCTCAACGGAAAGGCACCGTACAAGAATCTGACCTTCCTCAAAAATACCGAGGGGGTCCAGAAGCATTTGGAGGGCTACGCGGATTCTACCCGGCGTGCAGTATTGGGGGCCGTGGTGGGGGTGTTGATGCTCTTCAAGGACAAGCCAACGTTCAAAAAGATTTTCACGTTCTATCACGATCTGATGACGGAGAAGAACAAGGTGGCGCGTGAAGAGGAGGCCAAGGCGCCTAATACCAAGACGGAGAAGCAGAAGGACAACTGGCTCTCGTGGGAAGAAATCAGCCGCACGCGCAGCGTCATTACCAAGGACGTGGCCGAGTTTTCGGGCAATAAGACCGTCACGAACAGTCAGTATGATCGCCTTCTGCAGTCGGTCATCCTTGCGCTCTACACGGAAATCCAGCCCCGCCGCAACCAAGACTATCTCGACATGTACATCGTCAAGAAGTGGAGCGACAAGATGCCCACGGACAAGAACTATTTCGACGTGAGCACGGGCAAGTTCGTGTTCAACAAGTACAAAACGAGCAAAAAATACGGCGCGCAGACGGCAGAGGTCCCCGCTCCCCTCTTGGCCGAGCTGGAGTTGTTCCTAAAGTTTCACCCGCTGTGGAAGGGCGTGGCGAAGCGCAAGGCGGATCCCGTCAAGCTACTGGTGCAGCACGATGGCACCCCGCTGACGGCCGTCAATGCGATCACGCGCATCCTCAACCGGATCTTCGGCAAGAAGATCGGGTCCAGCATGTTGCGCCACATTTACATTTCGGATAAGTACAAGGAGGCCGATGTGATCGAACAAGAGCGCAAGAAGGACGCAGAGGCGATGGGTCACTCGGTGGGCATGCAGAAGTCTGTTTATTTTAAGAAGGACGACAACGATGATGTGATCACCCACGCCTAATCAAAGGTGATCACGATGGGTTCCGCCATGACAGTTATTTTCACGGGGACGATGGGTTTCCTCTTACGGCCGGGCTTTTTACGCTCAGCCGCAAGGGGCTTTTTGGGTCCGGAGCCTCGGTAGGCATCTAGCGGGGATTCAGTGAAGGGGATTTGACGATCCATTCTAAACTAGGGATATAGTTTCCGGGGCGCTGCCCGGGAGGCCAGCGGCAAGACGGAGCAGGAACTCCATGTGTTTGAGGGTCATATCGCCAACGGCAGGGGAAACGGCAATGCGCCGGAAGAAAGGACTCCAGAACTCATTCCCCTCCTTGTCCGCGGTTTCTTCAAGCATTTTAGCGAACGTCTTGCCCTTGGTGCGGAAATAGGACTCACGCTTGCGCTGACGATCAGCTTCATGCTGTGCCTCGCTATTCTCTGCTGCCTTCCGTTCTCGTTCGGCTTCGCGACGAAGTCTGTTCTGCTCGAGAATCTTCTCACGATTTTTTTCATAGTATGCACGATACGCCGCACCTTTGGTCATTCCTTATATAGTACAGCGCGGTTTCTTTAGACAGAAGAATCGCCAAAAATTAGTCAGAACCGGGAATATTTTTATTCGCCATTCTGCTTATTCGTCGTGTGCCTCGATGCGCCTCAGTCCCAAGTAGTACGACCCTGCAGGGCGCGTGACGGGCTCCCATACGGTACCGATCAACTCCTGCGTCTTGAAAGTGTTGGACTTGCGTTCTTGTGTGATTCCGCTCCGTTCCATAAACGATTTCAGCTTGGCAGCAGTCATGGCCTTGACCTCGGGGTTCGTTTCCTTAAAGAGCATGAGGATCTCGGTCGCCGGCACCCAGAACCGCTTATCGGCAGGATCCATGCCCTTCTCGTAGTGCGCCGGGAGCCATTCCTTGATCGGATCGTTCTCATTAAGATAGGCTTTTGTGTCCTCGATTACGCGGGGAGACTGGCTCAAGGAGGATTTAATAGTCGGGTAGATCTCTAGGAGCATCTGCACAAACTCGGCGCGCCATTCATCGGACTTTTCAATCATCGGTTTTAGTTCGATATTGCGGGGACGCTGATGCGGCTGCGTCGGCGTTTCTACGAACATAAGGGGGAAGGTGATCAGCTGCAGTCGCTCCGAAATCGCATCATCGAGCTTGTTCAGCTTAGGTACGCCATTGCACTGGAGCCAAAGTCCGAACTGCGGCTGGAACTGAACCGGATTCTGATTCAGAAGGCGCGCTGAGATAGTGCCGCCGCCCGTGTATTCCTTGATGACGCCGATCTGTAGAACATCGTCTGCTTCGGGCTCCTGAGTCTGAACGAAACGCTTCCCTTTGGTCTTCGGCAGATCTGGATTCGCCGCTCCTTGTTTGTCGATTTTCTTGGTGATCACTGCGTGCGGGATTTCATGAAAGTAGTCGCCGAATGCACGCTTGATGAGTGCGGACAACAGACCCTTCCCGTTGCGGCCACGTCCCGTCCAGACATAGAACTCCTCAAAGCGCTTGGTACCGTGTAGCTGGACGGCAATAGTGCGTAGCACATACTCCCTCGTCGCAGCGTCATCTTCCCAGATGGAAGCTAACCATTTATTGATTTTTTCACGGATCGTGGGGTCAGACTTCGTCGGGAACTTGTAGCCAGTATGGAGGCTGACAAAGTCAGAGGGCAAGATGTCGCGAACGATCGGCGTCGGTGCGCTGAGATCAATCACCTTGTCGGAAAAGGCAAAGAGGTTGCGGGACTCATCCATCAATTTTTCGAGATCATCGTTGTTGTAGAACGAATGCAGCATGCCCGCGACACCCTCTAGGAAATGCTTGTTGCCGATCTCCTTGGACAAGTAGGCGAACTTCGCCGCGTACGCCTTCGTCTCCTCCGTGTAGGGCGGCGGCGGCACGAGGGCCCAGTTCTCTGCGATAACCCCCTTCATGGTGACCCAGATATCGTTTAGGAGACCGGGCGGCACCCTATCGCAATGCCTCCAAGTATTAGACGGCATCAACTGGTACCACTTGAGCGTCTCGTTGTAGAGGTAGGCGTCGGGCTTGAGATTGTAGAAGAACTTCGCGATCTCTGCGTGATTGTAGCACTTGACGAGTGCCTTGAAATCGTTGCGGGCCGGGATCAGCTCGGCATAGAGAACGGGGTTGCTTGCCTTGAGCCACTTCCAGATTGACGCCTGAGAAAGCGCACCTTTTGTGAAAGTCGCCCACTTGTCGGCGCATGCGCCCTTCTTGTATGCTGCAGCCGATTGCTTGGAGAAATCGTCCCACGCTTTCAAGCCAAGCCCCTCATTGAAGCATACGAAGCCGACACGCAGCCAGTCCTCGTAGCCCGTGTAGTATCTCGCAGGCAGGCCCATGATCGCGCGGACCAGTAGCGCATTCTGGGCTTCGGTCTCCTCATCGACCGATGGCTCGACACTGACGGGATCCGCTGCCTCCTTCTTCTTGGGCTTGGGTACCACAACGGCTTCCTCCTCCACGACCGGCTCGGGCAGGGCTTCGGAATCCTCGGGGATGTAGGTAATGAGCGTATCGAGTACCGTGTGTCCCTCACTCACGATCTTGTTCGGGCGGTCCTCCGTATAGAGCTCATGATACACTTTCTCAGAGTCATAAAAGCCGAAGTCCTTGGAGGATCCGAACATCCGCATCTTACGACCCTTGGGATTATAAACCCCCATATCAACGCTGAGGCGAGGCGTGATCGTCGCATCATCCGTGATCTCGATACACCCAGCAAGCAGCTCGCTAAGCGTTTTCATGTAGTCCGTCACGAAGACTACAAGCGCTGCCTTTGTGCCGTGCTTTTTGGTGAATTGAATACGGAAGGAGAGCTTGTTCTTGTAGGACTTGTCGCCGTCCTTTGTGATGGCTTCAAGCTGGTGCTGAGACGACTCCATGATGCACGCATCAGAGATACCGAATCGTAGCGCGTTCGTGATGCTTTCAACCAGATCGTCGAACTCGCGCTTGCCGATGTCGCCAGCATCACCATCTAGGTCGATATAGACACGGTTATGCACTAGATCGGCATTGTCAGGGGTGGGATTCGTGCGCTCGTAGAGATCAGAAAACTTCGCAAGCATCTTCTCCACCTTGCTAATGGGTACGCGCATGCACTTCTTGTCACTCTTGAGCAGGCCGCGGGTGATGAGTACGTAGGGCTCCATTTCTGCTATACCCTCTCCGGAGATTTTAATTCCGGGGGATTTTACTTTCGGCTCGGACATTTTTACTTGGCAATCGGCGATCATCTGAATCTACTGGTTAATCCTACTTTAGGCTGCCGGAGCGCCCGTCAAGTTTGGTCCTTCAACCGCCAAAGCTTTTTAGAGATCAGAAAGCAAGATAGGCAAGATAGCTAATCCGCTAACTTCCCCTCGGGAGGGGGGTTTTACCGGGAAAACCAAACTTAGCTTTTTAGCTATCTTGCCTATCTTGCCTATCTTGTAATGCCCTCATTAGATTAGTCGCATGGCCCTCAGATGCTTCATGTAGGCTTCGGGAAGCTCACCCTTGGCAGCCCTCTTAGCCAACGCCCTCATGGCCTTAGCAAGTTGCTTGGGTTCATCGCGAATACGCTTAGCCTCTTCACGCTCAGCCTTTGCATCAGCACGCGCCGCCGCTGCATCCCTCTGCTTGTTATATGCTAAGCCTCTGGAAGTGGGTTTCCCCATCACTTCCATCACAGCATCATATTCATCAGATCCTTTCTTGGGCGCAGCTCCACCGGGAATCCCGTACATCTTTCGGTACTTCGCGACGGCCTCAAGAAAGTTCATTTATACTCTTATATTAGTTTTTTTTTTGTCAAATATCGAAAGTACTCACCGCCGAAAGTTGATTCCCCCGGGAGTCAAGAAGTTTCCCCGGATTTATTTTCTCTGCCCCGGATATAGAAATGCCTTCCATGTCTCCATCTCCAACCCGCAGAGACGACAAGGCATTGGGCGAGGACTCCGAACAGCGCAACTTTCTCACGCTGCAGAAGTATCTCAGCACTACTCTCAACCACAACGGGACCTACGCGATCTTCGATTTCAGCAACCCGACGAATACAGTACATGTAGAGCTGAAAACCCGACGTGTTTGTCATAATCGGTACCCTACAGCAATCATAGGCAAGAACAAGGTGGATTTCTGTAACGATCCAGCGAAGAGCTACTATTTTGTCTATAGCTACCTAGACGGTCTCTTTTCGATCAAGTACAACAAGACGCTTTTTGACAGCTTTGAATCAGCTGTGTATAAGCGCGGCGACCGCCCGGACTCGCCCGCTGTCGAGAACATGGTGATCTACATTCCCTATGAACATCTCACGAAGATTGGATAAAAAAAATTGAGAGTAAGCGGTAGCGAACACGGCGATCTCACGAAAACCTTACAAAAATGCTCCAAAAAGTTTCGTGTTTCAAAGGCAAAAAAAAGACCAAACTTGACACGTCCTCTGCCCCCCCTCTCCATGAAGTAAATGGACACTCTCAACGGATTTGCACACCTCGACACGAAGAAGAATGCTGTGCTGCTTAAGCATTTAATGAAGAAGCAACAGAGCAAGCCGAAGCCATTCACCACCTGCGCTTACTGTACGAAACCCGAGTGCGGGCGCTATCACGATGTCATTCTCTGCGAAACGCATAAGGAGTTCTGCGGCTTCTGCAGCTGCGGCATCCTCCGGACCCTTTGCGACAACTGCACCGAGTAAAACCTTCAAACTGATCACTTTTGGCAGTGACCTCGCAAAGATTCTCTAGGCAGTCAGTAGATGATTACAACATACACAGACACGGAACTAGCGCAGGATTTTATAAGCTTAACACGGGCTATGCCTCGGCTCCCTGTAGGGGCAAGACAGCGACAAGGGATGAAAGTACTCGAGCACTACCAGCCACATTTCTGGGAGACTGAAGGCTCAAACGGCAGGAGCATTGCTAAGCTGTGGGACGACGAAGCCCTCAAGAAAAAGGTCATCGACAACGACAGAACGTTCAAACGTGTCGGCAAATTGTACGTGTCTGAAATACGTCGCAATTTGGCGTTTTTTGGGAACGCCCCCCTACCTACCATGTACCGCCCCCTTCTTACGAAGGCGATCGTTCAAAAATACAACGCAAAGACCGTCTTGGATCCATGCGTAGGCTGGGGCGGGCGCTTACTCGGCTGCCTAGCATCTGGCGTTTCTTTTGCAGGGATCGAGCCATACACCAAAACCTACAGCGGACTAAAGAAAATAGCCGACGTGTTCGGCAAGGAAACGCACGTGGTGCTGTACAATGAAGGGGCAGAGACTGTTCTACCGCGGCTCTCTGAAACGTTCGATATGGTACTCACGAGCCCGCCGTACTTTGATTTAGAAGTGTATGGTGACGAGGAGACGCAGAGTATAAAACGATTCCCGACGTGGGATGCGTGGCTCGATGGGTTTCTAGATCCCGTAATACGTGAGTGTCTCCGGTGTCTGAAAACGGATGGCGTTTCTGCTTGGTCGGTCAAAAACATGGGCACTAGAAAACTAGAGGCCGAAGTTAAGGCGATTCACAAAAAATACGGGTTCTGCTGTGTAGCGACTGAAGGTATGAAGGCGCCCGCAAGGAACCGTGGAGGTGATGCCAGAACATCTGAAGAGACATTCATCTTCAGGCGGATCGCCTAAAAAGTTATGGGGGTGGCGGACCAAACTTGACGGGCCGATCCACCACCCCCCCAGAACGTATAATGCTATCCATGAAGAGCCAGATGAACTTCGACATGAACAAGAGCCACTTCTTCTACAAGGTGGATGCGTGCGCCGAGTTCATTGATGGTGTATTGGATGAAATGACTAATCGTTTCATCTATTACACTGATGCAGGGAAGAAGGTACAGAAGACGATCGTGAAAATGAATGGGAATGTGTATGTCCCGTACAAAGGACACATGCGAATGGTGAGGGGGCTCGATGAAATGGTATAAATACCGAGGAATGTCTCTATTTTGGCGCACTAAGGAGCTTTTTTATTGCTCGGTTAAAGAACTCATCATCCTTCTCAATGCCTATGGCTCTGATACCGAGGGTTTTGGCAGCAAAGATACAATTGAAAGATCCAGCGGTTGGATCCAAGATTATTCCATTTTCCGGGACATAGCGTTTGAGAAGCCACTCATAGAGTTCAATGGGCTTTGCCGTTGGATGGCCATTCTTTTCTTTCTTGTTGGCGACGGTTACAACAGACGTTGGGCAACGTCGCCCTGCTTCTACTGTCAGACTTGTGTTTGGCATATCACCGATCGGCACAAAGTTAGAACAGGAGCGACCACCTCCTCCTGCAGGGAAATCCCCCGTGATATCTATGCGCTTGTAGTACGCCCCCTTCTTGCTGAAGACATAAATCATTTCATGTGCAGTCATGGGGGCTTTGTTTGCCCTTAGGAATCCTACCGCATTCGTTTTCGCCCATACAATATCATAGCGAAACCATGATTCGTTCGATTTGATGAGATCAAAACCAAATTTAGAGTTGCAGAACATTAAGACCGGGGTATGATCATCTTTGGCCAATCGTTTGACTTGTACCCAGAACTCTGTCAGGTCTATCTTGTTGTCCCATTTACAGCCTCCCGTCAAGCAGCCATAAGGCAAATCACAAATGAAGCAAGAGATTGATTTGTCTTGTAGCCCTTTCATGATCTGTAAGCAATCGCCTTTAAGGATTGAGACCATTTTCTACATTAGATTAACAAATATTCTGTGGGAGCGTCTCTATTTTGGCGTAAAAATGAGGATTAATGGCTTTAATACGGCTATTTTACCTCTATTTACTTTATTTCTGCCATATTACACGTATAAAATCCGGATTTTATACGGTGAAAATCGCTGGAATAATGAATATTAAGGTAATATAGAGATAAATATGGGTATAATCCACATTATTACCGTGATTTGTTCTAATATGGGCTGTTTTTAATCCATATATTTTTCTAAATGGTATATAGAATGCCGTATCGTCTCCGCAAGGCTCCGAAGCGTGATCTATATTGGGTAGTCGGTGAGGATGGATCCAAGAGGAGCCATGATCCCCTGCCTCTCGAGACGGCCAAGGCTCAGATGGCCGCGCTATATGCCGCTATGCCCAGTACGGAGGGCGGCTCTGCTCAGTCCGGCTTTGTTCGCCGCATGCTAGGGGAGGTGAAACGGAAGAATATACTGCAGAAGAAATCGAACCTATACGCGCCTATCACATCTCTGCGCAAGTATTCCACCATGAATAGTCCTGCCGTATTCAACCCTAGCAAACTGACGGCATCCACGACTTCAAAGTGGATCAGTGATCATTTCGGGGCTCCGAAGGATACGATCCAAGAGTACATCGACAATGAACTTGAGGGTGACTATGAAAAGTGGAAGCGGGGCAAGCTTACATTCAAGGGTGACACAGTTAGCCACAACGGCAAGCTTTACAAAGCCAAGGAGGACACGCTATACGCAGAACCCCCGAACGCAAAAATCTGGCAGTCTGTAGCACAGAAAGGAAAGGGCCGTATGAAGGGAGGCCTCGAGAACGATGTGACCCGTGCCTACGCGGCCATGAAGCCCATGACCGAAGACAAATGGATCGCCAGCGTCAAGAAGTTCAATCCCGCTGCAGCCACCCCCGCAAACTACGTGAAGGACTATCTGACACCTTGGACAAGACGGCGCGATGCGGCCATCCTAGACCAGCAGCCGGGTGTAGGAAGGGCCGCGGTCCTCCCCGGCTACACGGAAGTCAGGAGTCAAGCAGAAGCCAATGCACTGGGGCCGGGCGCCAAGTATGCCATCCGTAATGCCGACGGCTCTGTATCGTCTGGCACAAATCGCACTCTTGAAGACCTTGCACGGTTTGACCAAGAGGCCGTCGATAAGCAAGTGATGAGGGAGAACCAGAAAAAGGCAGCAGAGGAAAAGTATTGGGCGAATCAGAGCGCCGTCAGCAGATTCTTCAATCGGGACGTGGTGGGGGTGCTGACCAAGATTGCTGATTTCGGATCCGATGTCGTGGGGGCCGTTGTACCGGGCGTAGGCAAGCTGATCCAGAAGGGCTACCAAGGCCTCGCGCCACCCGGCAGCAAATACTACAGCTCGGCACCGCTGGGTCAGAAGATCCTCAATACGCTGGGCAGCATCGCGCCCAGCCCTTCCCAAGTCGGCAGCTTCTTGGGCAGCGGTCACATGCACGGATTGAAGGGGGAGGGTTTCTTCGGGGATATGTTCAGCGCGGTCACACGGCCCATCGGCCGAGTCGTGGGTAGGGTTAGAGATGCTCTGTCTGGTGTTCGTCGGGATTATCCTCCTAGTGTGCGTAAGGTTATTAAAAGCATTGGGGCTCAGCCCATCGCCCGAATGGTGGTCCGCCGTGATCCTATTCCATCTTTCCTTTCCTACGCTGTTGATCTCCTAACGATGGGTCAGTTCAGCAAGGCGCAGCAAGACGCCAACTACGACAAGATGTTCCATCTGTGCATCGAGTTTGAACTGGCCAAGGGGCCCCGGTACGTGATCGAGAAGAACGAAGTCATCAGCGTGGCCCTTGCACGGGCCCCCACCAAGGACACGCAGATCGCCACCGTTGGCATGCAGTCGGCTCTGGACAATACGCTGAACGGCTTGCTCAAGGCAGGGCAAGGCGTCATGAAGGAGCGCTGGTTCGTATATAATGCCCTATCGAACAACTGCCAAGACTTCATTCTGGGCATCCTCCAAGGCAACCAGCAGCTGACCCCGCGCCTCACCGAGTTCGTCAAGCAGCCCCTAGAATCCATCGCGTCCTCTCTGCCCGAGTACGCGGACAAGCTCTTCCAAGGCGTCACCGATGCTGCAGCCGTGGGCAACGTCGTCATCGAAGGGCGTGGTGCCTTCGTGCCACCCTCCTTTGAGGACATGGTCAAGATGGGATCCAAGCGTGTCTTCGCGCTGATGAAACGCCATGGCTACATCCTACCCGAGTTTGAAAAGACGGGCGAAGGACTCGTGGATAAGATACTGAAGACGGGGCTGTCTGCGGTTCCCGTAAAGTTCAGACGCTACTTTATCCGCTTCCAGAATGGCGAATACATCAAGGGCTACAAGTATCAAGGCAGAGGTGCTCTCAAAGGGGGTGGGCCTTACAAGACATTAGTTGAGGATCTCGCTAATAGAGTTATTGGAACCCCCGCCCTCCCCAACGCAGTTGCGACGAGAGCGTTTAATAACTTGAAAGACTTGGTCCTTGATAAAATGGTGGCAGACCGTTTTAATAGACCACGAAAAGACCATTATCTCGCAGAATGGAGACGTGTAGTGGAGGAATTACAAACGGGGGTTAAGAGGTGGTCCAATGAAGCCGATGATTTCGTGTTTGCCGCAGAAGCAGATCATCTTGTTCGTCAAGCCGCATCTCATGATCCCCGTTTTCCCCCTAAGGTCCAAACAAAATTCGTGTTCCCGGCCGGTTCTAGCGACGCGATTCATGGAGCATTTGACGACGCAACTGATTGGAAAATAGCGTACCTAATAATCCCTTTTAAGGATCCGCCAACGCCAGAGAGGGATTTTTTGACGACAGATTCTGCGAATGGTTTATTGGATGCGGCTACAGTAGCAGCGGGAGTAGGAGCGACGGATGAGGCTATAAAGGCTCAGCTTCGTCACCCCCATACACGGGGACGTATTGAGGACCTAATACGCATCGAGTATAAAATGCCGGCGGCGGTGGGCAAGGGTGGGGGCCGGGCGCCCGCCAGCAAGTTCCAGAAGCAGCTGCAGAAGGCCGGGGTCAGTCCCGCCGCCTACCTCAAGAAAGCCCAAGATAAAGCTAAGAAGCTCGGGCTCTCTCATACATTGTTGGGGTTCAGTTCGGATGACAAGCACAAGCTGCAGATCCCTAACGCGGCTGGCAAGTTGATTCGCTTTGGTTCTGTGGGGCTGGGGGATCACGTGCTTTACTCGCTAGCACACGACCCGAGCGCAAACGAACACCGGGCAAGATATTTAGCGAGGGCGACGAAGATAAAAGGGAACTGGAAGGCGGACAAATATTCGCCGAATTCGCTAGCGATTGGGGTGTTGTGGTAGGAGTTGAATAGACCGGCAAGGTGGGTCCCGTAGTAATCGAAGGGATGCACGTGGTGATCGTCGGGATATATTGGAGGGGCACCATATTGCCCGCAATGTCCATCGCGTATGTAGGTGCGTTCATCTACATACGTGAATGAAAAAAAAGACGCTCATGCGAACACCATGACGAGCCAGACGCCCGCATTGTTCGCTGAAGCTCCCGCAAAGTTCCATGACTGACCCGCGCCCGTACCGGCAGCCAAGAGACCCGCCGTCAGAACTGTCGCTGTGCTAGGGTTCGCAACAGTTAGGGGAATACAGACGGTCCTTGCTGCAACGGCCGGGGTCACGTTGCCGAGTGTGCCCGCGGACGTGCTGACGGGGATCGGGCCGTTCTGGGTGAGGGTGGCTAAGGAAGCGTAGTTGAGAGTGACAAGGCCGGGCATGTTAAATCCAAGGGTTGCAGCGACTGCCGTGCCGATGCCGGCGTAGAGAAGAGAACCGGCCACCGTGCTGGAAGGGTAGTTGCCACTTAGGATCTGTGCGACTGACATTTATATTCTATAGGCCGAAAATAAAATTGCCGATTACATCAACCGAGCCGCAAGACCTCGGTGGCCGCGACGACCTCCCGTCCCCGCGCCCGTGCCGTCACCACGGACCGCCGACATGATACCCGGTGCAGCATCCACGGCCGATCGAACTGCCGAGATCGCAGGCTTGGAGGCCTCATAGATCTTCTTAGCACGGCTGAGAACGTTGCCGAGGGAACCGAAGGAGATGCCGCCGACGTGACGCTCGAGGCCCGTGCGGGTACCTTCAGGGGCAATCGGCGCGTTGATGATGTCCTGCTCAGAGAGGACACCCTTGATGATACGACTGGAGCCACGGATGGACTCCAAGAATCCGGAATTGGCCGTGATCGTGTAAATGGTCGGGGTCACGGCGTAGGCAGTGTTATTAAAAATTGATAGCTGAAATTGAAGGGTAAAATTGCCGACAAGTGAGCAGCTCTGGCCTGCCTGAAGGGTGATGTCTTGGGACGGCTTGAGGACGAGGATGGAGCCGACGGAAGGGACCAGCTGGCCGGGGACACGGGCCGTCTGGGTCTGATCCCCCGCTGCACCGGGTACGGGAGAAAGCGCATAGTTGGAAACATTGGCACGGAATGCACCAGACCATTCCGCCCAGTCCATCTCCAGACCGTTCTTAACCGCCATGCCGTAGAGCTCCTCCGCCGTGTGGCTCGAGAGCAGACCGCTGAAGTTGTCGAACGAAATGGACAATGGGTTCGGCGTGGAGCTGTTGAAGAGCGATGCGACGGGAAGATAGAAATCGGCGTAGTTGCTGGGGGCCACGCCGTTGTTGATGAAACCGCCCGTGGAGCCCGAGGCCTTGACGTAGATGATGAGAAGATCGGGGATGGTAGGCAATGTGATCGTCTGGGACATGAGCTGCGAGACAGACCCCGCGGGGATCGGGGTCTGGGTAGGCTGGCTGATGTAACGAGGAAATTCGAAGTACGGCACACACGACTTGGCCGGCAGCGGCACATCCAAACTTGGAGTTAAAAATTGAACATTGACACGTGCAACTGACCACGGTACGGCCAGAGGGTTGAACGTGATGTTGGAAAACAGCTTGCCCGTGCGGCTGGTCGTGCGGAGGACACGCGCGACGCTGGACTGCAAGTTCATGACTAGCTGAATGTTGTTAATGCCGAAGAGACCCGTGTCCCACTCGTGGTGATCCGCGAAGACGAAGGGCGACAGAACCAGAGGCTCCGTAGAGGTGATAGAGAAGCAGACACGGTACTGCTGAGACGTGCCGTAGGCTTGGGTCGTGACCGCAACGCCGTTCGTGACGTTGTAGTTCGTGTAGCCAGCGAGGCCCGTGGCGACGAGAGTGGTGGCGGACGTAGGCCGGAAGATGCCGCCGGCATTGTCCGTGAAGGCGACACCCGGGTAGGCACCGTTCGGGACCTCCGCCGACTCGGACGAGCTGTCGTAGCCGCCAAGGGTGTTGTTGTTCGCGCCGTAGCAGTCATCGTAGCACTGGTACTTGTCCAGCATCGTGGGGGTCGTGCGCTGCACACGGTTGGACTTGTAGTCCGTGAGACGGAGGACCTCCTTGAGCACATCTTGTGTATTAATAACGCTCGTGGTGTCATTTATACTACTCGAAATTGTGCTGCAGATGCTATTGAGCGGAAACGGGGAGATGGCGCAATCCGCACCAAACTCAAGAATGGGGGTCCCTGCGGGGGAGGGAGGGAGCTGCACATCCACGGAGAGGTTGATGGTGCCCGTCCAATCCATCTTCCTATCACAAAAAACGTTTTCGCTTGGGACATACACGTTAAAAGTAAGTTGTGACGAGGTGGCGGCTATAGCTGAGAACGGGGCGTTTGTCAAGCTGAGGGCACCTTTACTTACGGCAAATCGCGGCCTGCTCTGGATCAGGCGGCTGTCGAAAATCGCTTCCTTCTGGATATCAGCGGACATTTTATACAATGTCGGCAGAAAATAAAAGGCGGAGGAAACGTCTAAGCACCCATCCGCTTGTGGCGGAACATCATCTTAAAATCCACAGAGCTGAGGTTAAACATTGTCACCGGGTAGAGCTGGTTGTTAAGACGATTCTTAAAGAAGACTTGGATGTCGATGGACCGAATGTCTATCTTGGAGCTTCCTAGGTCGCTGATGCGGTACTCTGCAGACGGAGAGTAGAAGATGAAGCGGCGGTACGCATCTGCCCCATCCACACCCATGTCCAAGGCGATGTCCGTGACGATAGGCTGGAAAGCAGACTGGCTGGTGGCCGATGAGTTGCCGATGTTGGACGTTCCGAGGATCACGGGGGTGCCCGTGGCCTCGGCACGGATCGGGAGAAGCGTGCTCGTGAAAACAATAGACCCGATGGGCGACCAGAGGCTGTCCGTAGAAGACCAGTCCTGCGCCACGAGATAGAACTGGGTTCCTTGATCAGTCGGCCCCAGAGAGTTCTTGCCGGTGGCCGGGTTGGTCCAGCCCGTTGCAGAAGGGGGGACAAACCCGCCGCCCGCTGAATTGTAAGGAGCCTGCGTCTGGTCCCGTACTTGATTGTAAGGGAAGCCCTTGACCACCAGCTCCCACACGTACCCCTCCGGGACGGGGTAAATGAGGTCATCGATAGCCGTTTTGTTCCAGTAAATGGTGGGGAAGTTGCTGAACAACCCGTAGGTGTTGTTGTTCATGAAGAGCCGC
>Ga0181355_1000610_pt1 | contig 15241 bp, 33 predicted proteins | sample Fa13VDMM15DN_FD_130099 | JGI IMG/M metagenome (GOLD analysis project Ga0181355, IMG submission 130099) | Freshwater viral communities from Lake Michigan, USA - Fa13.VD.MM15.D.N | ecosystem: Environmental > Aquatic > Freshwater > Lake | place: USA: Michigan | collected 2013-09-23 | reverse complement strand
TTCTCTTGTAAGTTCATTTCGTATAATATGTTATTATATTAATTGCGTTTTTCATTACCCTACTACCTGCAAGTTCCCACATTTCATCTAAAACCTCACCATTTCCTTCTTTAACTTTTTGAAGTATCATTTTGTTTAGTCTTACGACTGTCTCTTCGTCGTGTTTTAAACCATTTTCATCAATTATTCTATGTGAAATTAGAGGTATTATTGTTTTTACATCCCTTAATGCTTGCTCGAAAGATTTTTCTGAAGGTTTATTTAACTCTTCCCTTAATACTTTTCTTATGTGTTCTTGTAAGTTCATATTATTCATCTTGGTCAGGTATTTTAGTATCTTTGATAAATTTATTGTGTGAAGCCTTATATGATTTTTGGGTTTCGTCATTCACATTTTTTGTATATTGCCAATTCCAATACAATTCATCGTTTGGTTTGAACCCGTAAAACTCGTGAACTTTCTTTTGTATTTCAGTTACGTTCTCACCATTCCAATTCTGTCCAACGCAAATGAATCCGGTCTCAATATCTTTAACAAGATTTGATTCCCCCAAAGTTGCGTGTCTGTTCTCAATCCAAGTCAATCGCTCAATCAAGTTTTGATAAAACATATTGGTTTGTCCCCATCTTATGGAACTAAAGAATATTACAGCATCCGATTCAAATAACTCTTTGGATATCTTCCATAACTCATCCTTTGGATTGTTATAACTTGCCCAACATCTATGGTCTCCGGATGGATTCTTTTTCTTATCTTTGAGCATTGCCTTTAATACACCACAACTGTTCCCGTCTTTTCTTGACACATTCCCTTCACAAGGAACAATATTAAGTTCGGAAACATCAATTAGGACCGAAGTATCTTTTAGCTCATCGTTGAGGTACATTGCAATCATCTTTGATTTTGGTATGTCAAGGTTTTTCTCATCCCAATTATATCTATTGGAACAACTTAAGATTAAAACTTTCTTTTTCTTTTTAAGAATGTCTAATGTTTTTTTGATTGATTTCCAAGCATCTGATTGAACCATCTCCTCGGAAATCATCATTTGTCTTATTCTCTGTATATCTTCTTGTAAGTTCATAACTATAGATGTGTTTGTAATATATCTAATCCGTAATCAACAATCTCGGGAAATTCTTTTTCCACCTTTCTGTTAATAAGTAACGCACCACTATATTCCGGTCTACCAATAACTCTATGTGATGAACCAAATTCTTTTCCCATAATTTGATTATAAATTCTATATCTTTGAGTGTCAAAAATATCTTTATCATTATCCGTTTTAATGTCAGGAGCACCAAAATAACCAAAAGACGATAATGGGTCTTTTTTAATAATATCAGAAATGTGTTCAACCAAAACACTTAATATTCTCCTTGGAATGTTTTCGTTTGTTCTATAAGAATATTTGTCTAAATAATCTTGCCCATACATCTTTCTTGTAAGTTGTTTGTCGTACCAATCTTTATTTAATTTAGGGTAAAATGATACTAAATAAAAATGATTATCATATTCCTCAACCTCAACAATATATTTGAATTTTTTAGTAAAGAATACACTTGTGTGAGTTTTTAATCTATCACTTGTTTTAGTTTGAACATCTCTCCACCCCATATTCTCTTTGGACTCTACAATGTATTGATGTAAAATATGTTTAATTAAATCTTTCATAATTATAAATATAAAAAAAAGAGGAAATAATTCCTCTTTTTTTTATTTCAATCTTTTTAACTTTTCACGTCTCTCAAGTCGTAATTCTCTTGACGCTTTTGGTGCTGATTCGTATTCTTCAGTTCCATACTCAACCATATCCCAAGGTTTGTAGAAGTTAGGGTCTTGGACAGGACATTGCCCACTCTCTTTACGCTCTAACATATTTTTTACTAAATCCTCTCGTGTGAAAGGTGTGTGATTGAATCCCGGTAATGTATTTGTTGTTTTCATAATTTCCCTTATTTGTTTGACAAAGATAAGCATAAATATTTAATACCACAAAGATAATACCATTTTTTTTTAATTATTTTTATCTACCTTCGTATTGCCATAGGACGGCATTACAATAACTGTGGACGGCACCTTCCGTCATATTGGTTTTGTGACAGTGTTGGAGATGTATTGGGTGTTGTAAGAAACCCTTTGGAAACAAATCTAAATTGATTGGTTTATTTCTAATTCTTATTGGAGCAATCTCATCTAATGTCTCTCCACAATACATACAAAGATTGTCTTGTTCCTTGATATATTGTATTCTAACTTCCCTCCGTTGTGGTTGGGTTAATTTTGTGTAATCAGTTGGTAATATCATTCAATAATAATAATCATTGAAAGTTATTTTGTCAAATAAAAATATAATTGTATCTTTGTACTCTAAACAATTATAACTATGAACACATCAGAATTATACATCAGTCCGAACTTCGATAAGAACGAGAGATTACATAAGGATGGACACACCGAGAGATGTGTTTGTTGTAACAAACCTATGAAACCGGAACAAGTAAAGTTTATGGTTCATATGAATACTGATTGGTTGGCTGTTGATTGTGAAGATGTCCCTAACAGTCAAGGTATGTTCCCAATTGGTTCCGAGTGTAAAAAGAATATGTCAAAAGAATTTATTTTTAAAGTATGAAAACAATAAAACTCACCAAGAAAGATTATAAGAAATTAGTTAAATCTATAGCGGAGAAAACTGCTCAAGACATTCTTGCTATGGTTGGAGAATCTACCACCATTATCTATAAAGATAAACCCTTGGAAGTTGTTAAAAAACAAATCAACGTTCCTAACTCACCTCTTAAACCTATGGACAAGAAACAAGAGATGATTGAGTCATTGGAATATCTTAAATCAAAATCTGTAAAATCCAAACAGGATAAGATATCTATTGATATGTTGGAATCTATTTTGAAGAATATGAAATAATATTGTTGATTACACTTTTAGGAACGAATAAATGTGATTAATTACACTTTTACGTAGGAATAAATGTAAATGTCCGTTATTACGGACATTATTGTTTTTTTTGTTCAGAATAAAAGACATTTATTGACGATACCCAACTAAAAAAATTGAGTCAGCCTCTAAATTTATTCTATCTTTAATCCACCAATGAATAACACGCTCAAGTTCTTCATCACTGAATGAGAACAATCTTAGTGGTTCCCAAAAATCTCTATAAACCACTATCCTATCTTCTTTTTCCGAATACCTCAATTTAAGATTTAAATTATCATCTTGAAGCAATACCTGATGATTACTAAATACCGAATCCATATATAGATTCGCGTCATAATCCTCACGAGTTAATCCACCCAAAATATCATCTAATATCTTGTAAGCTAATTGGTATCTTTTGTTTTCTGTAATTACTATTTTCACGTATCTTTTTTTCCTGTTAAACTTGATATCTTATAATCAATCCCCCAATTTGAACGCGGTTGCTCAATACCTAAACCAAACATCCGATTAATATCGTTTCTGATTTCTTTCACAGTCCAACTTGGGCTGTGTGTCATCTGACCACTAATAAAACCAAGGACTATTATGTCTCTTGTAACTATCTTTCTTCCATTTTCATCACCACTAGCCAAATAAACATCCTTTGTTGTAAATGTCACATTTTTAACCACAGGATAACCATCAAGGATGTAATCCTCAATTAATTTATTATACTTACTTTCAGTTATTAATACTTTCATTATTTATTTGAATGGATATTATAAATACTTCTGTATAATGATGTTAATATGTTATCACTCATTTTTTCTAATTCACTAGCTTTATATAATGATTGTGTATCAATATAATCAATCATGTATTCTCTACTTAGATTTGAAGTGTCAATCATTTTATAACATTTACGTTCATTATCTGATTCGTGAGTTTCATCAATCTCAAACTCCGGATGACCTGTTTCTTGACCAAACTTGGTAGCGTATTTCTCATCATACCATTCGGTAATTACATTAAGTATATAAGATTTTCTAACTTGTAACATTCGAGATAAAAAATCAATTTCTTCTTTATTCACATATAAATCACCAGCAAAGAATGTATTATCATCATCATCCTCACTATTAAAAAAGTATTTTGCCTCCATAATAACTTTACCACCTCGGCACCATTCCTCATTATAATTTCCGTAATTTTCATCAGGTGGAACAACAACTCTATTTGTCTCAGAAATTAAAGTTTCCATTTGTTTAATAATAAGACGCTCAAAACTTTGATTAGATTTTGTAAATCTCTTCTGAACTTCCTCTCTCAATATCTTTTTTATTAACTCTTTCATATTAATTTAAAATGGATTTATTTACGTGTTGGACAATTTTAACCGGTAACTCAAAAAACTCCGAGAACCATTCACCAATAACATTTTTAAGTTGTTGTGGAGTATAACTAAGCAAATTAAGAGGTTGGGTAACATCTTCACAAATATATAACGCCTTATTTCTATTACCATACATCATAATAATACCATCACCATTACGATATTCAATCCTTTTTTGTTCTCCAACACCATCTGTTAGATAAGTAACATCCTCATACATTCCGGAGAACTCCTCAGATAATAACTTTTTGGCTAACCCATCTCTTTTATCTTCTTTAATTAAAATCTTCATAACAATAAATATCTCATAAATTAAAAACCCCCAATCAACGTGGGGGTTTTATTATCTTATATATAATTAATCTTTTAAACGTTCTCCTGTTTCTTTAACTTTGAATTGTGATAGGTTGTTTGTTCCACTACCTCCTTTAACTCCTTTAACAAACTTTACCACCCCGTTATTATATAATTTGTTTGGTGTATCAAAATACTCACCGTTGAAAACCAATATACCTTTTGATGTTAGAGTTACTTCATAATCATTACCCAAATAAGTTCTGATTAATGTTATATCTTTACCAAATCCGTTAGCCAAATCAATTAATCTTGTGTCCGGAGTAGATTGTAATATTTCTTTGGATTCTTTGATATCGCTTATACTTGACACAATACCACCATAAGCAATCATAAAGTTAATAAACTCTCCGGTCAATGTGTCCTCATCATCTCTGAACCATTCCCCAACTAATCTACGACTGTCCAATATGGAATGTAACATTGTTTCAACTTTTTTCATATCACTAACCTTATACACCTCAAGGACTCTATACCCTATTGGTGACTTGGTTCTATTGAGTTGATATTCCCTTGAAACCGGAACTTTAGAAAACCCTATTTTTTTATCCGGTAAAGCAACGGGTCTACCAATCACATCGTAATATTCCCCTAAGTAAATGTATCCTTCCATTACTTACCGTTATTTTTATTTACAAAATTTATCAACTCACTTGCCAATCTTAACGCTTCATCATAAGACATATACAATCTTGATTCTCCCGGTTCTTCTATCTCAACAACATTTAAAACAACACCATCTCGTGTGTCATTTGGTTGAATGATAACCTCTTGGTAACCATCTTCCATTACTAATTTAGTTTCTACCCACATATTATTCTATTGATTTTTTTAATTTAGACAATCGTTCTTCTCCATCTTTGATGATGTGATATTTTACCATCTCTTGCATTGCTTTACGTAATTTGGATGACCTCTCACTAAATGGGTTATTATAATCCCAAAATCCAATTTCCCAAGCCAACATTCCATCAATGTGAGCTCCAGCAAAACCTTTATCAGAAAACATTACAGTTCCCCCATTGGTGTTTGTGTATTTTGGACTGTAATAATCCACAAAACATCCATCCATTCCACACATAACCTCTCTAACCCATTTCTCTTTATCTTCAATTAAAGATTGGGTGATTCGGTCAATATACAATCTATTAACTTCTTTTAATTTACTCATAATCTTCGTCGTTATCTTCGTTTTTTTTATTTATTGATGTTGGTTCCTCGTAATTCCACTCAAGTAACTCCAATTCATTTCTCCACCCAAGAATATCTTGTTCTGACCAAATTGGAGCAAAAGATGGTCTTGAATGGAAGGGGATATTATCTCTATCATTCCATTTTGCCAATCTATCTTCAGCATTTTTAATAAAACCCACCAACTGATTAGATTTAGACCACATTTCATAATCTTCCACCGATTTAATGTGGTTAACCTCACCGTAGTTATTTATCTTAGCGTCCGGATTGGTTGTGTAAACATCCACAAAACCATTGTCACCATTATACTCATCACACAAATCATTAACAGCGACCTCATTGAATAACGTCTGTTTCCAATTACGTCCATACGACCTACATTCACAAATATAAATAAACCCATCTTCACGGGTATGAATATAGTGTGAAATCTTGTTTTGAAGTTCTCTTAATTCCTCTATTGAGTGTTGTGTAAAATCTATTTCGGGTGTCATAGTAAGGTTTTTTATAATTATGGGACAAATGTAAGTATAAAAAAAAGAACCACCAAGTGATTCTTTATTTTTTTTTAAACTTTATTAAAATCCTTATCAACAAATTTAATTGATTTAGGTTCCTCTTTATATATTGATTTATATTTTCCGGTATATACTTTAAAAATTCTTTTAATTAACTCTTCCTTAATTAAATCATAAACTTTATAAGAAACCCAAGGTTTAACCAAATCATAAAACTTATTATCAAACACAATTATATAGTTGTATTGAAAATCATATTTAGCAACCATTTCTCGTCTTGTCGTTACAGAAGCGAAAAATTCTAAATAAGTCATTCTTACTTGGAAATTATGTGACAAATGATTAACATCAACACCAATACCATCAAATATAGTATCTATTAAAAACTCTAATTTTCCCTCACTAATTTTAATATCCATATCTATAAATATAATACAAAAGTAAAAATTACTCTTGTTTCTATTACGAGAGTAATTTTATGAATTATTTACTCTCCAAAATAAAACGAAGGTAATTATTTCAATTTTTTACTCTCGTTAAATAAAAAACCCATCCGGAGATGGGTTTGATATTAATACTTGTCTTTGTTGTGCTTCGGTTTTCTTTCGTAAACTTTTTTACTTTTTTGAACCGATGAACGAGACGCCGCCCATATTTCTTGCATTGTGAAGGTAACTGTTTTCATAATTTCTATATGTGTTAAGGTTATTGTTTTTTTTTAACAGGACAAAAGTAATATATTTACTTTAATTATCCAAACATTCATTTTTTTTTCATCAATTCTTTCACAAATTTGTGAGCCTCTAATAGTTCAGGGTCAGTTTCCAAAAGATAACGAGTTTTCATATCAACGTAATTCTCCCGGATATCTGATACACACCATCCAAGAAACACAAATAATAATTTAATCTTTATTTTTACCTTTTTTAAATTCATCTATTAATAATATTAACACAAATATTGAAATTACTCCGAATAATACCGGTAGTGATACGGAAGGGTCTTGACGTATCATTATACCTTCTTAACTCTTTTTTTATACACCCTTTTTTTCTTTACCGGTGTTGGTGTTACCTCTTCTTCTGAAACAATTTCTTTAGGGGTTTTCTTTATTAAAAAAAGAACAAACGATACGGATATCATAAGGATTGCCACAGATACAATGGATTTCATTTTTTGTTGGATTATTTATGGATTAGAGAAGATTAACACATCTTCATCGGATAAATAGTCGCACATATTGATTTGTTTTTTATTTTATCAATTTTTTCTTAAACATCTTTATTTTCCTTTAGTCGTCTAACAATATTTCTAAATAACTCAAACATTATATATAACCAAGACCCAATACCTAAAACAACAAATATTATAATTAAAATATAAATCCACATAATTATCTTATTTTAAATTGAATATAATATGTGGCAAATAATTGCCGTTAATACACTACCAACAAGTAATCCTTTCATAAATAAATATTCATTTACCGGTTCCGGAGTAACCTCAACAGGTTTTGGTTTATTGTATTTATTTCTATAATACGGTTTTTTCTTTTTAACAGGTTTATCCTCTTCGGTATTTACCGTAACTCTTTTTTCTTTGTCAAACAATTCTTGTTCGACGTGTTCATTTAATTTTTTTGAACTCATTTCTTTTGTTTTTTTAATTAATGTTAATGGTGGTAAAGGTATAAATTTACTACCACCTTTGGATGGTTTTAAAAAACTCCAATAATTATTTTGGAAATTAATTAATTGTTCCCGATACTCATCTATTGATTGTCCGGGATATAGTTTAGGTAATGTTTTACCCATTAAAGGTCTGATTTACTTTCAGCAGTTATTATAAAAACTATTGCCGGAATGGCAAATAATACACTAACAGTAAACATTAAAATCAAACAACATAAACCCAATAGGTCATATTTGTTTTTGATTATAAATTGTTTTAAATTATCCATAGCACAAAGATAAATAAAAAACCCCAATAATTCAACTATCAGGGTTATTTTTTTTTTAACATTTACAAATTCCGTCACCACCTTTGGATGGGTTACAAACACATTCCTTCTTTGGTTTACCCGTAATTAGTTTATATTTGGGGAATAAAGATATTAATGATTTAATCTCATCAACTCTTCCGGCACTATCAATAATTGTAATAGTTTTATCTTCTGTATTAATTTTATATTCCATTTTAATTTTTGTGAAATTCAATTATCTCCCACTTTCCTTTTTTTGTTTCAACAAGTGATGTACAGTTTTCACACCAATCACCACTATTCATATAATTATCTTTAAGTTCCGGTTGATGAATGTGACCACATACGGCAACATCACAACCTTTTTTCTTACTTAATAACACAGCATTCACTTCAAAATCATTTATAAAATTAACGGCTTTCTTAACACCGCTCTTAATGTCTTTGGAAATGGAGTAATAAGGTAAACCTCTCATCTCACGATATTTGTTATATACTCTATTCATCCATAACGCTATGTCATAACCTATTGAACCAATGTGTGCCAACCATTTTGCGTTTGTGATGAAAACATCCAATACATCTCCGTGAAACACATACATCTTACGACCATCTATGGATGTGAAGGTATAATCCTCCGCGATTGTTAGATTAGATAATTGGAATGGGATGAAATCTTTTAAAAACTCGTCGTGATTCCCTCTGAGCCAAATAACATTCACACCCTTCTCACTCATCTTCATTATCTTTCTCAATACTTTGGTGTGACTATCAGTCCATTTTCCACCTCTTTTAAGAGCCCAACCATCTACGATATCACCATTCAAAATTAAGGTCTCTGTGGTGTTGTTTTCAAGAAATTCTATAACATCGTTGGCTCTACTTGATTTGGAACCCAAGTGAATGTCTGATAGAATTATTGTTTTATATTTCATATTATATATTCATTAACATCGTCACCATTCATTTTTATGGATTTTATAATTTGATTATATTTGTTATCAGTCAGTTCTTCTTGAGTTCTTTGCCAATAATCTACTTTGTCTGGTCTTTGATGTTTCATCGCTTCGGGTATACCATCCTGATTTTTAGGATTAATTATATTGTGAAGTGTAATTAAATTAGTTGAATCATCAAACATTTCACTCGTTTCAGGGTCAAGAACAGGTTTAATTCTCTCCCCCGTTTTAAGGTCGTGACCTTGTGTTATATAAATAACCCCATTGTTAAGAAGTTTTTGGAAATCAAAATTATAACGAGAATCTTTTACACCCATCATTTCTTGTATTCTTTTTATATTTTCGTGTAATTCCATATTATGTCCAGTAATTATGTTCCTTTGTGAAGAACTCATCGTTATTTCTATTAAACCAAGATTTTATCATCATCTTAACCATATAGAATAAACCTTTGTTCTTAAATCGTCTTGATGTGGTATAAACAATTTTGTTTGCCACATAAAACTTATTTGGTTTTATCTTTGAACTTAAATGATAATCCTCAGCAAACCTATCATCCGGATTAAATCCTCCCAATGAATTGAATGCATCTAAATTAAATAACATAAATCCTCCAACCGCAAATGGTGTAGAGAATTTGGTTAAGTATTGGATAACATCAAATGATTTGTACACATAATTGTAATCACCATCGTCAGTTCTTATTTTAACTGTGGATAAATGATAATCATTTTCTTTCATTACCTCAACCATATAATTTAACAAGTTATATTCGTTCAGGTATATATCTGCATCTAAGAATAAAACATAAGGTGTTTTTATCTTTTTGGTTCCGTTATTTCTAGCTTCAGCAGGAAATCCTCCTTTAATAATCTTTACCTTAATGTTGTTATTAGACGAATTTAAAATACAATTTTGTGTGAGTCCGTTGTCCGTTGAAGAATCGGCAACCATTACATTTACACCTTTGATATTATTTTGCAAGTTTAAAAACCCTAAAGTTTTCTTTATAATTAAACCCTCATTTTTACAGGGTATGACTATTGTTAAATCTTTACTTAAACTCATATATTAATATCATCTAATCTATAATTAACATTCTCATTTACAGCACTATCATCAGGTGATGGATACCATCTGTCATCATAATCAAATGTTGGTTTATCAATATAACCTTCAGAAATTAATTCACTAAGAACACCCTCTAAATTATAATGACCATTTGATGACATATTGTTTTCAAATATCTCATCAACTTCTAAATTATCAATATCAACCAAGTCATCTAAATCAACTTGTATTTTAGCTCCAGTATCATTAAACTCATACACATTACCATAGAACTTTAACGCGGACTCAACTTGTTTTTGTAAGTAATTAACATAATCATCAGCATCAGCATCATTTATCGCCCCACCAATAGCATTCCTTATCTCCCAATTATCATCCACTTCTTTAATAGAGTCCTCCAAATCTAAATCTTCATCTAATTCAACCCCATCTCTTTCAGCCATTCTTCTAACAATACCCCATAACTTTTCCTCTGTTGGTTTGTCTATTGTATATTGAAAATAACCACTAAAATCTTCATACACATCTTGATTCCATAAACTGAAAGCATCACCTTCCATTACCTCAACAAAAATACTAACAACCCTTTTAGTTCCGGTTGTTCTATTGACATAAGTATTATCCCAACCACCGTCAATATAATCCTCAAAATGTTCAGGTGTAATTTCTAATGTAAAACCTGTCGGTAATGGTTCAACTTCAATAACCCCCATTTGACCTAACAATCTTTGCATTGGCCTTGATGAGAATAACTCAGGTCTATTTTGATATAAATTTTTAAGTGTTTCTTCCGGTAGGTCAGATAATTTGAAATCTTGGTCTGCAGCGTATTCCGTTCCAAATCCTTGGATAAGGTAATCATCTTCCTCTCCACCACCACCTAACACAAAGAACAATGGTTCAATGTATTTGTGATATTCATCTTTTGGTTTAGAGTTCTTAACACCCTTCAACTGATACATAATACCATCTTCACCAATCGCTGCAGTTAAAACTGATTTATTTAATTTATATTTGTTATTTAATGGAATAACTTGTCTTAATGAATAAAGATATCCATAACTACTTCTTCCACAATGACCCATTCTATCACATTCCTCAGATGAATTTTGAGTGTTTAAATCCGCCCAATAAAAACCATTTCCATTTTCATCGGTAAAGTCTAATATAGTTGGGTTTTGTTCTTGATAATTAATATCTCCCTGACCAACTTCTAAACTATCGTGCCAAAGTTTTGATTTACGATGTAATTCACCTAATTTTAATTCCTTATTTTCACCTAAATTACCATTCAAACCAATTCTAACCCAATCCATTATGGATATAATATCTTGTCTATGTGAATTAATTACAAATTTTTTATTAAGATTGTTAATCAAGTCCTTTTTATAATCTTTATTATCCTCGTATTCCGAAGGTGTTAATTCCAAGTGTTTTGAATAATAATCAATGAATTTATTCCCCATCCAAACAGATAAAGAGCCACATAACCTATCCAATAAGTCAGCATTCTCCTCATTAAATCCAATCTTATCCGTTAAGATTTTTTTCTTGGATGCCTCCGTAATAATTTGTTTTATACTTTCTATTAATTTCATACCTATATAAATATAACGAAAATAAAAAACCCCCAACTTAATGGGGGTTTTATTAAATCGTAAATTTAAAATAATTGGTTCCATCATAATCAAATGTAGCAACCACATCAACATCTCCACCCCAAACAAATTTTACATAATCACTAATATCATAATACAAGTTACCTATATTGGGAAATGATATTATATACTCATACGTAACCGGTGAGTTATAATTAAGTTCCGTTCTCATAACACCATCCATACCACGATATTGATGATAATTAGATTTTGAGGAAACACTAAAATTAACTCTATTAGATAATGTTGGATGTTTATGTTCTAACATTTTTTGAAAGTAACTAAACTTCTGTTTCGTTTCCAACCCAATCAATTTTAGGACAATACTTGTTATATTTTGCTTTGATAAATTCTGTGGTTAGATTAACTTTGGTTTTCTTAGTTATCCACATTTTTTCTGTCTCAGAAAAATAGGTGTCATCACTTACAGACCATTCTCTCAAATAATTAAATCCGTGAATTATTCCGGCAACAATTACTCCAACCCAAATCAAACACCCTAAAATTTGACAAAACTCCCAAAAACTTTTTGTTTCAAAATCAACAAAAAAACCAACTATTGAAGTGACTAAACTAACACCTATAAACAACGCGGTGTAGATACCAAAACTATAACCTAATCTTGAACCTGTGGTTCTTTCACCATTCTCATATTGTTTGTCAAACAAATCATAAACAACCACCGGGATTGAGAATAATGTGTAAGGAATGATTGTAAGATACATTAATACTACCTTCCAAAAAAATGGGCAAAGGTTGTTTGGTAACCCTTGGTATTCACTAACACCATAAAACCATTTGTATAACCTTGACGTAACCGAATTTTTATTTAATTTCATAACCCTAATTTTTCTCTTTTTGTTTTTTTAACACCTAACTCAACATACAATTTTTCAATCTCTGAATGGGATTTATACCACTTTGGTATTAACCCAACATCATTAATGTAAAAACCAAACAACACACCATTTATACTACTTGAAATAAATGGGTTACCACTTGAAGTAATCATACAATCTGTACTAACACCACTCAACAAGCTTGGGTTACTATTTCTAACTTTATTGATGAACTCTAAAACATCTTCATCTTTTGGTGGTGACCCATATACATTAATATCTATTATTTGAATCCCCACAAAAATTACTAAACCAATAATCAACAATAATACTACTACCATAATTTATTTATTTAAAAGTATTCCCGAAGTATTCCCGAACACATTATTTTGTCCATACTCTGAGGTTCCATTCGTCGCTCTGATACGTGCCGTCTCCAATCTATACAACTCTAACATTTTAGGTTGAGATAAGATTTCCTTTGTCTTAGCGTCATACTGTGCTGCCTCGTAGTTACCTTTAGCGGTCGCCACTTTCTTCAATGCCGTCTGTTCCGCTTGAATCGTTTGAGATTTAATGGTGGCAGTCTCTTGAAGTACAGCAATTTTTCTCTCAATAGCCGCTTTATAAGATGGTGGTAATGACATTTTCAATATCGCAATGTTATTTAAAACAAACCCTTCTTTTTCCAAGGCCACCGATAATGTTTTAGTCACGTTTGCTTCATAAATGTTTCTATGTTGTAACAAACTATCTGATGCAAACATAGTAGCGTTATCTAACAATTCTTTTCTAACTATAGTTCTTACTCTCGTATTTATTAAATCATCCATTCCTATTCTATATTTAACAAACAACTCAGCCGCTCTTGCTCTTTGTAATTGTAAATTAAGTGCCACGTCTAATCCAAATGTCGCACCATCTGAGGAAGTTACATCAATATGTTCATCTGTTGGTGAATCTTCATCTAACGATGCCGTCCAAACCTTGTGTTGAACTGATGTTGGATACATAAATACATCCTGTGTTGGGGGGAAATAAAAGATAACTCCACTCGCCATTTCAATGTTGGGAACCCCCTTATTGGTTCCAATTTGGTCTACTACCAATGCTACTTCTGCTGAATCAGCAATCTTACACGAACCTGCTAACCCTAATGTTAATAAAACTAAACCTACTACTACTAAAATTCTTTTCATTTTTACTCTGTTTTAATTATTAATTTTTAAATTGGGTACAAAGATAATACTTTATTTTATATCTCCAAATTATTTTTCACTTCTTATTATCTTAATATTAATTATTTCGTTTACCTCTACTTTATCTATTGTAAATTCAAAATCCGAATATTTTGGTTGGACATAGCATTTATATATGTGAGTTTCATAATCCTTTACATCAACTTCAATTATAGCAATACCACTTTCCCACGTAACACCTCCTTGTGTTTTTATTATTCTATCAATATCATTAGTTAGAAATACTTTATCACACCCCTTACGAGTTAACCCTTTGCCATATTTAGGTAAAATACCAATATTTAGTATACTTACGATATTTTTAGATTTTGTTATGTGATATAGTTTCATTAGTATTCTCCATTTGTTATTTTTTAATTATCTTTTTCCCCCAATCCTCTAAAATATTTTTCAGCAACTTGTTTTTGTGTAGATTTTGGAAACCTTGACCAATCAATTTCTGTTTTAGGAAGTTCTTGTTTAGGTTCTTGTTTAGGAATAATGATTTTGTCTTCTAAAATAGTTTCTTGTTCTTTTTTAAAATAATCAACCATTCCTTGTGATGCTCTTAATTTACTTTTCATAATTTGTAATTTTATAAGTTATAAATGTTTGTCCTAATGTATCTAATGGACTACTTCTACCAAAAATTCTTTGTATATCAATTTCAACTCTCTCACAACTTGGATTCTTTACAAACCATTCTAAAAAGTTATCATCAATAGCTTGTACACTAACTTGAATTAGTTGGTCATCTGTTGTTAGTATGATTTTTTTAGAAGTTTTATTAATAAAGCCTTTTACGTGTTTATAAATTCCATAATTAACTCCTTTGATAGAATCAAAAAACCAATCTCCTACCTTAATTTCTTCATCAGAAGTGATGTAGATGTTTTGATAGCTTTTTAATGCAATAGATTGACCGTTTTCTAAATGATAGTTTCCCATTCATTTGTAATTGTAACCTACTTGGTTTATCTGTTGGTAATATGTGTATGTTTTTCATAATTTTATTATTCTACAATTAATTTTTCCGTTTGAGTACCATTGTCAGAAAGTATTTTTACCAAATAATTACCCATGGCAAGACCA
>Ga0181355_1000609_pt1 | contig 15277 bp, 12 predicted proteins | sample Fa13VDMM15DN_FD_130099 | JGI IMG/M metagenome (GOLD analysis project Ga0181355, IMG submission 130099) | Freshwater viral communities from Lake Michigan, USA - Fa13.VD.MM15.D.N | ecosystem: Environmental > Aquatic > Freshwater > Lake | place: USA: Michigan | collected 2013-09-23 | reverse complement strand
GTCCGAGCGTGGTCAAACCGCCATGGCACTTCAGGAACTCCTCATGGCCATGACGAAAGACCCGAAACTCACTTTCCTGTTCAAGAAAGACCCAACCCTCATCCTCAATGAAATCCTCGACCTCCGTGGAATCCGCAACGCCCAACGATTTGACCTCACCCCTCAACGAACACAGGAGCTTATGCTCATGGCTGCAGGACAAATCAACCCTGCAATGGTTGGAGGAGCTGGAAACCCTGGCGGTGGCCCTCAACAAATTGGTCCTGGGGGAGGTGCCCCGCAGTCGGGAGGCGGAAATCCTGCGGGAGCAGTCAATCGGGGAAATCAGGGGACTGCGCAGGTTAATGATGGCAACAACCATACGCAAGCAGGAGCTGGAGGAGTTAATTCAGCAGTCGGGCCGGGACGGGCCGGCTAACACATCTTCGTTAGAGTAATTCATCACCCATATGTTCACAATCCAAACCTCACTTCGGGCACCAGCGGACGACATCTCGTCTGACGGCGGCAACCCGTTCGCCCCCAACAGCAGTTCAGCTTCCGAGCCGACTACTCCAGCACCGTCGATGGAATCCAGCCCGTCGGCTGCTCCGTCAGCCCCGCAGTCGGCTGCACCGTCGGCACCAGCCCGGTCTGCACCCAGTGCACCCGCTCCGGTCGTCATGTCCTCCGAGCAGCTCCAGCAACTTGCCGCTTCGATGCGTCAGCCTGCTGCACCAGCCGCGCAGGGCGCACCGCAAATGTCCGAGGCTGACTTCAAGAAACAATTCAACGTCTTCGAGGCCGATTCCAAGTCGTACGAGAACACATTTGGCGTCCAACCGACTCCAGCCCAGCTCGCGGCTTACAACGACCACCTTCAAGCCGTCGCTCGGCAGGCAGTCACCATCAATCGTCACCTGATGGACCAGCGTATCGACGAACTGCGCAATCAGTTCCAACCGGTTCAACAACAATACCGCCAGCAGTCCGAACAGCAAGTCTTTAACGACTTCGTTGTCGACTACCCTGGCCTTAAAGAATACGGCCCACTCCTGCGTGAGATTACCGACGCAGCGGTCGCCCGTAAAATGCAATTCAACTCCATTCCGGAGGCTAAACAATTTGTCGCGGCACAGGCAGCTAAACTGTTGGGTAAGCACGTGGACTCGTTCCGCGCTGCTCCCAGCTCACCATCAACCCAGACCACTTCGCAGCAGTCTGGCAATCGGTCCATGTCCACCACATCAATGGGAGGGCGCAGTGGAGCATCAGGTGGTGCCGCACCTACACAATCCACAGCCGAACGCTTGTTCCAGGGAGCAAGCTAAGTCAATGCTGCAAGTTAACGCAATACTACCATGGCTATCCTAGGTCTTATCTCATCTGAGTCGTTCTCGACTCAACGTTTCAAAAACGTGCGCCGGTCGGTGTTTTATTTCTACCCGAACGGTGCTGCGCCCCTTATGGGCTTGCTGTCACTAATGAAAGAAGAGGTCACCAACGACCCCGAATTTCATTGGTACGAAAAACGCCTGCAACCGCAGCGCACCACCACGGCGGCTATTTCTGGCAACACCCAGATGTATTCCGTCGTCTCCTCCGACTTCAACACTTGGACCACCGCTACTGCCAACTTCTCTGTCGTCGTCGGCAGTCAATACGGCATTAAGGTTAATTTGTCTGTCAACGGTGGCACGTCGAACTTCCGAGTCGGTCACGTGATCAGATACAACGTAATCGACTCGACGCTTGGTCAAGTCGGTCTGATCGGTCGTGTCTCGAACGTTGACGCTGCCAACAACCGTCTCGCCTTCGTCGCTGTGCAGATTTCGACCAACGCGCTGACGTACAACTCCGCCTCCGCCACCGGCCTTGAAATCCTCATCGTCGGTTCCGCCTTCTCCGAAGGTAACATCGGCTCGTCGTACAATCCGTACAATCTCCCAATCGAGATTTACAACTACACGCAAATCTTCCGCACCGCGTTCCAGATCACTGGCACCGCGCTGAAGACCTCCGCGAAGTATGACGAGACTGGTCCTTACAAAGACCAAGCCAAGGAAGCCTCGGTCAATCACATGATCGAAATGGAAAAGGGGTTTATCTTTGGTCAATCCCTGGCGTCCAACTCGGGAGGCACTATCACCCGCTACACCGGTGGCGTCTTGTGGTACCTCCAGCAGTATCAGGCGCAGTACTCCCAGTATCGCGGTGGCGACGGCTCCTCCTCCGGTCCTGCGGCTGTTACCCTGGACACTGACGACGATTGCCGTATCATCACCAACTCGAACAACTACCTCACCGAGAAGTTGTACGACGGTTACCTGGAGCGCGTGTTCCGAGTGACGAACAACAAGTCCAACGAGAAGCTCGTTCTCTGCGGGTCCGGTTTCCTGAACGTCATCAACCAGCTCTACAAGAGCCGGGCTGTTCTCAACGGCGATCTCCCGATCACCGAGACGTACGGCATGAACGTTGTCGCGCACCAAACGCCATTCGGCAAAATCTACTACAAGAGCCATCCGCTCTTTAGTCAGAACCCGATCCTGCGCTACAATGCGTTGTTCTTGGACGTCCTCAACCTGCGCTACCGTTACATGAACGGTCGCGACACCGAACTCCTCACGCAACGTCAGCCTAACAACGCTGACTACCGTGAAGACGAGTGGCTCTCCGAGTCCGGACTCGAACTGGAATTCCCAGAGTCCAACATGTACCTCCAAAACGTCCTCGACTACCGCGCTTAATTGCGTTAACCAACCATGGCTGCTATCACCGCATCTGCTGTTACAGCCCTGGACTCGTCAGGTTATTCCGTCGGAACCGCAAGTGGTAAGCTCATTGAGTATCGTCAACGATTCTCGATAGCGCTTTCTACCCAAGGTGGCACCGCCGGTGATATCCCAGCGTCAGTCCTCGGCTTTCAGCGCATCACCGGAGTACGACTCATGTACTTCCTCACAGCCACTCCTGCTAATGCTAACGTAGGAGTGACTTTGTCAGCTTATTCCGATTCCAACAGTCTCCTGACTTTCACGGCCATCAACGGTTCCACCGCTGCGGCCGACGTCACCGGCACTCTTGCCGTTGAAGTCTGGGGCGTTCTCAACTAAACCATCAGCTCATCATCACCATGAAAGTTCCCGATCTACGTAATATGGAAGTCACGACTAAGTCTGGTAAAGACGTCTGTGACACCACCATGCTCAAGGGCGAGGCTAAGGACAGTTTGTCCGGCACCAACACCCTGAAGCAATACACCACCTCCGGTGACGCCGCTCCTGGCGCAACCGGTGGTATGCCGAACTACGGCAAAGGTTAAGTAACGTCAGCAAGCCGCTGGGTGCGTATCAATAACTGATACACACTCGGCGGCCATTCTTTTTTCTACCCATGCCATACTCATCTTACGTTCAAGGCTTTGTCGACAGGGTGTTGAATTACACCGGTCGTGACGCGTCGGTGTTTGCACCGGCCAGCGTTGATAACTGTCTCGCCGCGATTAACGACTCGCGCCAGCAGGGATTGCAGGCTGCTACGTGGGAAGGGTTGAAAACCCGTGGGTTTATGTATTTTAGCCCGACTGTGGACACCCCTTGGGCGTATGCGAGTTCGACGTACGGTCCGTATACGTCGCCGGCGGGTGCTGGGACAAAACTTCGTATCCGGTCGATTGATATGTTGTTTAATTACACCACGGATACGGTTGGCGGTTACCAGCCGACGAATCGGGTGTTGATGCAGTCGACTCAGGATTTCCGACGGCTATTGCCGGCTAACATGGGGTATCCGTTCCTGCAGACTTTCCCGTCGATACCACCGTATTATTACAACACAATTCCGACGCAGCAGCTGTTTGCGTACATCGTCGGGCCGAACATTAAGTTGAACACGTGCACTGTGGACACATCGTTATTGTTTTTCGGTCAACAGTCGCTGGCTGATTTGACGGGCAGTGAAACGTCAGACTTCTTCATCGACAACTATGCCAGGTGGTTACTGTTGGCGACGATACAGAACCTCAATGGGTACCTCAAGGAGGACCAGCGGGTTGCTATCACCGCTGCCGAGGTCAATAACGCCTGGGACCGTGCCGTTTTCGACGATGCGAAAAAGGGGTATCAGGGGGATGATTGGGTAACACTCGACTAACATGGCTGATTTCCAATCCAATTTACGTGTTATTACTCGCGGTGTCGACCAGTCGTCCCAGCGGCATCTGGTCGGGACAGAGTCAGCATGGTATCTGCTGAATATGCGTCCAAGGCGTGGGCGGTTGGAGCAGACTCCTTGGTTGGAGGGGATGTATAATTTGTCGCCGATCAATGGTGAGGGTAATATTTTTTCCATTAACCTAATGCGGCGCGTTTCGTTTGTCAACGCTTCTACGCAGCGCGTTTTGCAGTATTTTATGGTGTCGCAGTATACCGCAAGGCTCATAAACGCCAGCACAGCGGTTAACACCTACATCCCTTGCGTGGCACAGACGGCAAAGCCGAATAACGTCACCGTGACTGGCGAATGTTTGCTCTACGGACACAATACGACCGATTTCAACATCGACACCGATAACATTCAGGTCCAAATTAACACCAGCGGCGCACTCTTTCGTTGGCGTAGGAACGGCGGAGGTTGGTCTGCAGACATAGCCATCGGCCCGTCGGTGGCAATCGGGGCAAATGGACTCTACGTCTCCTTCCAAGGCGAAGGAGCGACGACGGATTACACCAACTTTACCATTGGTGATACGTGGACTTGGACTCGGACAGCAGCCTTGCCCTTCAGCGGCAGCGTTAGCATCCTAGCCGTAAACTCGGCAGTCTGGGCTTCCGAAACCTACGCAAATGATGTTTATTTCTGTGCAAACCGAGTCGTCATGCGCGCACGGAATAATTCAGTCAATGGTCAAAATTTTGTCACAACGGTTGGTTACACCAAGACCTACGGCAACCGCTGTGTCGTCTTCAACAATCACCTTTTCGTCGCGCAGTATTGCACTGGTGCAGCGACCACGACTGATGATGCTTTCGACACTGCGTCCACGCCGTTTGTTTTGGCGTGGTCACACCTAAACAACCCCGATCAGTTCTTTGCGACTCAGCTCAACGAGGCGGATGAGTATTACTTGCCCAACCAACCTCATGCGGACTTTGCAGGGTACGGTATCACGAACATGGTCGTCTGGCGTAATTTACTATTCGTCTTCTTGGCTGATGCGATGTCGACGGTGCAGTATGTCGGTCTGCCGAATGTCATGTTAGTGACACCGACAAACAGTCAAGTTGGCTGCATCTCTCCGGACGGTCTTGTCAAAACACCATCGGGCATTTACTTCATGGGGAGGACAGATTTTTACCGGATTAGGGATTACGAACCGGAGGCCATCGGAGCCAAAGTGCGTGAGGTTGTGTTCGGGGACATTTATTCCAATAGTGGTCAATTATCATCATTAGCTAAACTGGTTACTGCAACATACAACCCAGGGGCTAAGGAAGTGATTTGGACTTATTGGTATGCTGACGTCAACCTCAGTGTTAATATGACCCGTCAAGTCGTCTACTGTGAACTTACCGACGATTGGTATTTTCGAAATATGCCATCGCCTGGGACGACCAATCTATTACACTCGATTGTGGCGTCGACAGTGCAAATAAATACCGATCAAGTGATGATGTATTCGACGACTAAGAATAACGTTTTCGTCGAACAAACGGCATCCTCGGTTGGCACCCCCATCAAAGACGACATTGGGGCTACATACACCACCCCACAGATCGACACGTCTTACATGCCACAGTCTGACGGATTTCATATTAAACAAGGCAGTTCACTGCATATTGACGCGGCTTACAGTAATGACGGTATCGGCATCCAAGTCGGCATCATCCCGGTTTCGTTGATCGGAGCTGCGACCACGGCACCGACGGTGCTGGCGCAGACGTGGACTACGGCTTTACCTGACACCCGGTTAACTCTGCCTCGCAAGGCGTACCGGCATATTGCGTACCAGTTCAAATTCATAGCTAGTGGTGCCTCGTACGTCCGCAATGCGGTGTTTAACTTTTATCAAGAGTTTGTGCAATCGCAGGAAAACAAAGTCGAAAAATGAGTGCGACAACTACACCTACACTTCTCAACCTTCCACCGCTGCCGAAGCCTAGGACGGTTAATGAATTGGCTAATAGTATCAATTACACCTATTCGGAAATCAACCGGGCGTTTAACATCATCAGTAGGGCGTTTAAGTTTGACAAAACGGTTACTACGGGGAATACCACGGTGACCGGGACTCAAATTGGTGGGTTTTTGATTACTGCAGATTCGTTGGTGTCGACTGTTACGACTACTGGATTGTCGATTAGTTTGAACTCGGCCGGTTCTACGATAGCTCCGTATGCGTTGGTTGTTGGAGATACCACCGCGGGGGTTCAAGCGATAACCGTTGGCAACGGGTCAGTTTATGGACATCTTGTGTTAGTTAACGGTGTAACTATTGCCCAAATGCGTCGTGGCGGGGTTGGGCCAGGTAATAATCACGGTTATCTGCTTATTTCAAAATACGACAACACAACTGTCTTCGTCGCGGATGGCAATGCGAACACTTGCACTGTTGGTGGGACATTATCGGTCGGATCAAATTTGACTGTGACTGGTTCCATAACAACCGCTCTGTTGCAGTTCTCTGGCGGTGGTAGTCTTTACTTTCCGGGCGCATTTACTCCAACTGCCCCAGTCGCGACGGGTTACCTTGTCGCCCGAGATAACGGTGGGAATTTTTACAAACTCCTCTGCGCTCCATGAAAGTTCTCCGCATTACCGCTGCGGTGTATGTCTTTCACTTCTGGGACTACCTCTCGAAGAGTCTTGCGCTCATTAGTGATAAATCCCGTGAGCCGTTCGACGAGGACTTCGTCCGTAAAACGCTCATCCACCTCGCTGTCGACCACGAGCACGCATGGGTCGGCCTCACCCTTGACAGCATGGGTCAACCGGTGTCCTTCTGCTGCGTCCAGGAGTGCACCCCGATGTTCTCAACTGATCGCTATTTCGTCGTCCGGTGGTTTTACCACACCCCGGGTCAATTTGAAGCCACCCTCGTCCTCATGCAAGGGTTTGAAGAGTGGGCGAAGACTAACGGTATTTCACACTACGCAGTCACCACCCGCCGTTCCGCCGGCGAAGCGATTAAATGTTTTCAGTCCAGTCGCTACGGGTTCAAGAAAGCCTTTTTAACGTTTGAGAAACAACTATCATGACATTCGAACAAGCATTACGTCAATTTATTCCTAAAAACCCCAACGTCAATTTGTCCTCGCCGGAGGGCCAACAGGCGTTTAACAAATGGTCCGGCGACACCTTCGGGCCTGGTGGTTTTGAAGCGGCACCTGCCCCGAACCCAACTGCCGAAAGCGTCTTTGGATCGGAAGAGCCGTCGGCTAAGGCTGCTCTGGACAGTGCCGTCCAGCAAGCCATATCTTTCGCCACTGCGAACCCGAATCAAGGGATGGTTTCGACTACTGGTCAAACTGGGGCAACCAGCTCTACCGGAACGTCAGCCACCTCGGGGCAGCAAAAGGTGACTGGTAGTGAAACCGGAACGACTAATACTGCCGGTACGACTACTGGGACTACAACCGGTGGGACAACGACTAAAGGCACCACGATAGGTGGTGGAACAAGCACTAGTACCGGAACTACGGGAACTGCTGGAACGACGGCTGGGACGACGGCAGGGAAGACGACCGGCACAACGACTGGCGGGACAACTGGAACAACAACAGGTTCAACAACCGGCACTACGGCAACGGGTGTTACTGACACGCTTGGACTCGGAAAGTTGCTAAAAGATCAAGTTCCCGGGGCCACTAATGCTGCCGCCAAACAACAGGCTTTCTTGACTGACTTGGTATCCAACGGCCCCAAGGCACAGCAGGCGCAAACGGCTTTGGCGGTGAACCAGGCGTTGTCAGGTCCCGGCATGGTCGGCGCGGGCAATAGTGCCCAAGCACGTGCCGCTGGCAATGCTGCGAGTAATGTTGGGTTGAACTCCTTGAACCAGCAACTGGCAGCTTCGAATCAGTTGAGCAATGATAGTGCGTTGACTAATCTGGTCAAGGCTGGTAACTCATTCCTAGGGACGACGGGAACGACGACTGGGACGAACGCGGGGCAGACGACGGGGACGAGTACCGGAGCGACTACTGGGACGACTGCGGGGTCGACCACAGGGTCAACGACGGGAACTGGGACTACGACTAACACCGGTGCGACTACGAATACTGGTGTAACTGATACGACCGGGACTTCAACCGGAACGACCGCGGGGACTACGACAGGAACAGGTAATACCCTCAATTTGAAGGATTTGGTTACTGATTCTAAGACTACTGGAACTGAGTCTTCTTCCGGTAAATCATCAGCTGACTCGTCAATGGCGGGGATAGGTAACGTGGCTTTGCCACCAGGTGGCGGAGGCGGCGGATGTTACGCCTGCACGGCGTATGCCGACATGGGTATGATCGGACATAGGTCCATCCGTGCCGCTGCTGAGTGGAAACTCAGCCAGCCAAAGTATCGTCGGTCGTTGGTTGGGTATTCGGTGTACGGACCCGCGCTGGCTCGGTTGATCTTGTGGTCACCAACCTTCGCTTTCTTATTCTTTTCTGTGGCACGGGCTGTATTACATGAGGAACTACGGTTGGCTGGTCGGGTTTCCCGCCGCCGTGGGTGGGCCAGCCTGTGCCACTCTGTTTTTGACAAAGGGTCTTTGGCGATTGCGGTTCTAACCGGCGCTAGAGAAGTTCAACCCTGTGGTGAGCGGGTGATGAACCTGCTTAAACGTAACAATCTACTTATGGAGGTCGTATGAGCTTAAAATCTAAAGATTGGTTGAAACTGCTCGGCGGTGCTGCACTGCTGGCAACGGGTTTCGGTGCTGCGGGTATCGGACCGCTGGCTGGGATGCTGGGTGGTGAGGCTGCTGCCGCTGGTGCGGCGGGAGCCGCAGGTGCCGGAGAAGCGGCGGCTGCCACCACACTCGCGGCTGATGCTGGTGCAACGGCACTCGCAGGCGAAGGCGCACTGGGCGCTGGTGCCGCGGAAGGCTTGCTCGCAACGGGTGCAGCCGAAACTGCTCTGCCAACCGCGGCTGAGTTGGCTGCTGCTGACATCGCGGCTGGTGCAAGCACCGAGCTGGGTGCCGGTTCGTTCACCGGTGCGCAGGGCGGTCTGGACCTGTCGGGCTTACTCAAATCCGGAGCCACAGCCGGTGCCAAGGGTGCCGCGGCGGCGGCCGGTGCACAGGGTGCGGCACATTTAATGGCACCAGCTGCTCCGCCAAAAGCACCTAGTCCAATTAACTTCACTCCACCTCCACCACTAGCCATGCCCCAATCAGGGGCGGGTATGACGTATCAACAACAAATGCGTCAGTTAGGGTTTATCTAACCACCAATTCTCACTACCATGGCACTTTCACAAGCACAACTGGGTCAAGTACCTTACATGCAACTTATGTCACGGCCGCAAGCCGTGGAACCAGCGTGGCACAAAGCCCTTGCTGCGTTTTTGGTGAACACAGCTTCGTCGACTGGCAAAGGTCTGGCCGATAATGTAATGTCCCAGGATTATTCTGAACAAGCGGCGGCTGCTGGGGTGCCAGGTGCGTCGGCCGAAAAGCAGGCGTTTTTGGACAAATTGCTGCGTGGTCCACGTATGGACAAAGAGGGACTGCGGGCCGGTATGCGGGATGTGACGGAAGGGAAGAGGAATGAACTGCAGGACCGGAGGTATCAGGACCAGCTGTCACTGCAGGAGAAGCAGTTGGCCGAGACGATTGCGGCACGAGGGGAAGATCGGACCAGCCGTGAGAAGATTGCTGGTGAGACGGCGGCGTTGCGCAAGGAAGAGGGCGCGCAACGGGCGTTTGCAAATTCGCAGACGGCGCAGGACAGGATAGAACGGATGCTGGAATCTCGTCGAGCGCAGGAAGAGAGAGTGCCGTTGACGAGAGCGCAGGTCGAAGAGTCAAAAGCACGCACTAAGGTTCTTGAAGCTGGTGGTAATCCGGATGAAATTCTCGCACGAGCTTACGCGCAAGCGGCTGGTAAGGGTAAGGCTGAGATGGAAGCTTTCAAACAGCGCATGATAGACTTTGGTATTTTGCCGCCCGGTTCTGGTACGAACGTGCCAGGGGGCAAACAGCCGACTGACAACAACTCGTTGTTTGACGCACGCAACACCGGACCAACGCCATCAGTCCCAGGCGGCAAGCCTGTCGTTCGTCCAGGTGGTGAGTCTGAGGCGATTCAGAATTTCATCCGTGGGCTGAACGATCCTAAGTCGACGCCAGTGCCGATGCCATCCGCGACTAGCACGAGTGGGTCGAATCCAAACGCAGCTCCGTCGGCTGGCACCAGTGCTCAGATGGGTCAGTCGGCAGCGATGACTCCCGGGGGTCCGGAGGATTACGAGGACGAACCGATCACCCAGGAGCAACCGATGGAGCAGCACACCGGTGAAGCCATGGGGCCGTCGGACATACTTGCTCTTGTCCGTCCCGCGCAGACACCGAACAGCCCAACCAACATCGGTGCGTCAACAACAGGAGCTAATCCTCAACCGGTTCCGATGTCGCCGGAGACGTATCGGCTTGCGGCTGAGTTTGCACGGCGGATGGGGCTGGCACCCGGTATGGGCGGCACGCCTGGTCAAGCCGGTAGCGGTGGTCTTCCTCTTGGTTACGGTTAACATTTAACACACTCCTCATCATGCCCGAGTCACCTGATTATCTTAGCCTGTTCAAATCGCTCGTTCCGGAAGAAACGCCGGAACAGAAGGCTGCGCGCCTGTTAGCTGAACGCCAAGCACGGACACCGACGATGACTGCTGCGACCACGCCAGAGCAGGAGTTGGAGGATTATGTTCAAAAAACAGGAAGCGTCCAGGGGTACTCTGACGCGGTTATCGGTGGCCAACGACAGATGGATGCGGTGCGCAGCCAGATGACGGCTGAGGCCGACAAAGCTCAGTATGATCTACCAGGTTTGTCATCCTCTACCGGCAACGGTTTGCAGGATGTTGCAAAGTTGTACAACAAACCACTTGAGTCGATGCTCCGTGCTACCGGGTTGCCACAGTTTGGCGGCTTGGTCGGCGGGCAGCTTGGCGAGGACGTCGGCCGTCTGACCGGATCGAAAGCCGACTTGGAAGGCATAGGTCGTGGCATTGGTGAAGCGGTTCCGCGTATGATAGCTGGTGGTGCGGGCCTTGGCGTTCCAGGTATGATGCTGGACACTGGGCTGCAGTCGCTAGCTACGACAGGCGATCCGCTATCTGCTGCGGGTCAAGCGGGCTTAGCCGGCCTGACGATGGGGGCGGCTAAGGTGGGCGGAAAACTAGGCGAACGCGCTGTGGGCGATTACATGACGAAGTATATGGTCGGTCAGCCGACCAACGTCGCTGATCAGCTTATGAATCGTTACGTGGGTAAAGAAATCACCCAAGGCGTCCTACCCAAGATCGGTGGCGGAGTGGGTGCAGCGGCTGGTGCCGGAGGTGTGTCCGAGCTGGGCCGTCAGGTGCAGGAAGGCCCGTCCAATCCGTTCACGGTGGAGAATGTCTTCAGTCAAGCGGCTAACGCTGCGGTGTTTAGTGGGATACACGCAGTCGGGTCGCTGAAATCGCCACGGAACTTGGAAGCCCAAGGGCGGTTGGCGGATTGGTTTAACGAGTATTCTAAAAACGAGATAGCAAGGCGTAGGACTGGTCAAACCGACACCGAAGGTTTTGCACAAGCCCGCCCCCTCATCGAGGCGTCCCTATCAGGAAATGATACGCACCCCCAGGCGAGGAAGGACTATTGGATTGTCAAGATGGATAAGGCGGCGACTGTCGTGGACCCGATGGAACGGGCGGCAGCGGTGTCCGAGATGACGGACCAGATTTTGAGCACTAAGAATTTGAACCAGATTTCATTGACCGCCGGACGGCTGTCGCAGATCAAACCACCTGAGACGATGGGGGAACTTGTCGATGTGACCAAGAGGTATAATGACCTTCGTGACCTCTCGCTGCGGATGATAGATGAACGGGCGGCGAGCGGGGAAGATGTTCCGAGTGCGGCGGCGGTGCGGCAGCTGTCGGGTCAGGGGTTGCTGCCGAAGATGGACCTTGCGTGGTTGAAGAATGAGTTTGGTGACGCGGTGGAGAGGACGCTGACTGGCGATGACATGATGGCGTTCCGGGTGCTGAGCCAGAGGGTGATGAATCATACGTTGATTCTTGCCCGCACGGCGAAGGAGGCACGGGCGCAGAGTATGACCCAGGCGTCGATTGAGTCGTCGGGGTTGTCGTCGGATGCGCTGGACGAGAGGAATTTAACGATGGGGTTTGTGTCCGCGGTGAACAGCGTTTCGTCAAAGAAGATACGGGATGCGTTGGCGGAGAGGTATATACATCATGAACAGTCGGATCAGCAGTATGGGAAGGGGGAGGCTGACAAGTTCATGGAGGAGGTTACGGATGTGGTTAATAAGATTATCGAAGGGAAGACGCCGGAACAGGTTGCGGCGATTGACTGGGAGACGGCAGTTGCTCAGGTTGAGAAGCGGGTGGTACAGATGAGCGAGACGGGTGAGGAAGTCCGTCCTATTGTGGCACGCGATTCGAGGTTGTCGGATTATGTCGCGACGAATGATCATGGGGAGTATGTTAAGAAAGTGTACGGTCGTCCGAATCGAAACCAACGGGAGTTGCTGGCACAGAAGGGACAGGATTTGACGGAGGTGGTTGGTGCCGAAGATAAGGTGCCGGTACCAGTGACGGATGAGGCAAACTGGCAGTATGATTTAGGGCAGGAAGCGTCAGGGACGCCGGCGGTTGAGCCGACGATACCGGAGGTCAAGGGCGGTGGCATGGCGCCAAAGGGATTGTATGACCCATCGCTGGATGCGGTGCCGGTGGAACGTCAGGGCATGGATACTCAGGCCATGGCGTTGCAGTTGAAGGATAATGTCGCCGCGTTGGATGATAAGAAAGCTTGGTTTGCGCTGGCGCCTGAGTTGACCACGATGCGTGGGACGATTGATTCACGGAAGAGAGAGTCGGTGCAGCCGTATGCCAAGAAGATTATCGCTGCGGTGATTGAGCTGGGGACTGGACGGAAGGAGCGGGGTGAGCAGACGGGTGAGGCGATTGGGCCAGCCGGTGCGGCACTTCTCGCGGCCAAGGGTATGCCCGAGATGACGTTTGAGAAGTATCGTGCGTGGCTGGACGAGCTGATGAACGCACGGGTGAATCCGAAGTATCGGGAGAATATTGTCAAGAGGTTGGCCGGGGTGGACGATAAGATTACGTTGCCGGTTGGAAAGATGAGTCAGGTTAAAGTTACGGATACTGAGACTGGGTTTGTCAATCATATTGTTGAGCAGTTTGACAAGTCGTTGACGGGGACTGAGACCAGGGGTCCGCAGTTTCAGGTCGGCACCACGGGTCAGATTAACGGCAAGGGCGTTGTGCGGGCGATTCAAAAGTGGGCACCACCGGAGATTTTTGAGTACTACAAGTCGCGGGGAATTGAGGAGTTTGTCAGGGGTAAGGTAACGGGTGATGAGTTCAAACGGTGGCTGGAGGAGAATACGCCAAAGGCGGAGGTGAAGTTATTGCATCCGGCGAAAGACCATGAGTTACCAATGCGGGACGAGGCCGGAATGTCACCTGAAGCAGCGCAGCACGAGTTGGAAACTAGAGGGTACGAACTTGATGAAGTTCAGTCAGGACCTCTTTTGCGGGACGCACTCGGTTTCCGCGTTAATTTGTTCGACCCCAACAATGCGGAACTTACAAGATTATTTGTGCAAGCTACGTCGACAGCTATTTACTATCAACCCAGCAACGCCGCCACCGGACGTTTCGGAGTCGAGCCGAAAAACCTCAAAGATATGCCCGGTGCGGTGGATATTTTGGGGAGGGTGCCGTTTCTCACCGAAGAAGAGGCACTCAAAAAAGACCCTAAGGCAATGGGATCAAAAGAACGCAAAGCAGCGCGCGGTATTCTTTTTGAAGCTAACCACTTTCGCAATTCCGACAAGAACGTCCTCTTTTCGATCCGTGGGTACATGGAGACGCTGCCGAACGGGGAGAAGGTGTTTCATTGGTATGAGATTCAAGGCGACTGGGGGCAAGAGAACACGAAAGACAAAGCTCGTTACGAAGAGGCTCGGGCACGCTTTTCGATCGAGAAAGATGGACGGTTTTTCGTCGTGAAGGACTTGAAAATCGACACTACGAACCCGCTGACCTTCTGGTCCGAAGCGGCCGCGGAGAAACATATTAATGACGTCAGCCTTGGTTATCGAGGCCAGCAGCGCAGCGTCACCGACCACCCTCTCCTCGCCCACTACGAGACTCTCGCCCTCAAAACCGCCATTCAATACGCTCGCTCGCAGGGTGCGACGAGAATTGCGATTAGTGATGGCGAGACGGCGATGATGACGGAGGGGCATGACCGCTACACTTCACCAGACCCTGTGGACACTACCAAAATTAGTCAAGAAAAAGGTATGCGTGCCGCATACGACCAACGTCTCCCGGCGATTATGCAGAAGCTGACGGGGGATCGTGGTCGTAGGGAGAACTTTGGGATTCACAAGAAAGCTGAAGTCGGTTCTGGTTTTGACCCAATGACAGGTGAGGCAAATGACCTTGGGGAAGGTTCTCCTATTTTCAAAGACTACAAAAGTGGTGTCGGCACTCCCAAGACCTCCATCACCGCACGGTCGTACGACATCACCAAGCCGAACCCTCTGGAGCGTCGGTTGTTCTCAGCAACGCAGCCGATGAGTGCACAAGTTCAACCACCCACCGGTATCCTTGGCGCATCCAACACGGGTAACCCTCAGGCGGATTTGCATCGGGTTTACACCGATTCGATGCTGACTAAAGGGTACACGCCGGCTGAGATAAAACAAGACATCACGCAGGCGATGCAGATTTTGAGTAATTTCGAGAACCCGCGATTGCAGGTGGCGGCGTTTGACCCGCGGTCGGCGTATCGGAATTTAACACCGGGACAACTCGCTGGGACGGTGCCACCGACGTATGGTCAACTGGCGACGGCGGGTATGTACAGCACGGAGGGCTTGGCCCGACCGCTGATAAGTCTAGCTATGTCCCACGTCGCCGGCGATTCCCCCAGAGAGTTGGTGCGGTTTAATGCCAAAATGTCGTTGGTGCATGAATTAACGCACGGTGTGCAGTATGAGCCAGCGGGAGTGTACAGTGAAGAACGGCAGTC
>Ga0181355_1000607_pt1 | contig 15291 bp, 15 predicted proteins | sample Fa13VDMM15DN_FD_130099 | JGI IMG/M metagenome (GOLD analysis project Ga0181355, IMG submission 130099) | Freshwater viral communities from Lake Michigan, USA - Fa13.VD.MM15.D.N | ecosystem: Environmental > Aquatic > Freshwater > Lake | place: USA: Michigan | collected 2013-09-23 | reverse complement strand
GGGGAAGCCCTGCTCCAGTTGGGGAGATTGGACTCGTACCCGTTTGCACTCCTACAGAGTCTATTGCTAGGCCACTACCTGATAAATCCAAAGTGATATTTGGCGCTGAATATCCGATATTTAGAGTTCCCAACGGAGAAATAATCTCTCCAACCCTTATATGTGGTGCAACGGTAGAACCTATCAGAAGTTCTCCGTCTGTCGTAACAACTCCACCCCGGATTGTTCCGTCAAAGCTCACGTTATCGGCGTTTAAAACCGTGCCCAAAGGATCTGCTGTAATGCTACTAAATCCACCCATGTTAGCTCACAAATCTATAGTAAAAAAGACAATTCCAGTTGATCGTTTTCCCGGCTATTCCGGTAACGGTAACTATCCCATCATTTCCAGACACGGCAAATGTGAAATCTGCTGCGGACATCGCGGCTTGTTCAAATATATTCCTGACTTCAGTACCGATTTCAGTCCCCACGGCTCCGTCCGTAACAGCTGCACCCGCAAAGGTATAAGACCCACCGGCAATATCCGTTAAATTATACGCCGTCAAATCCCCTGTTGCTATGTAAGTTCCTGGTGTAACTCCTAAGGGCACCGTGACTAAGACGGTTGGGGTCGCGTCTGTTGTAGTGATTGTGCCTGTGATGCGGTTTGTCAGCTGTACAACGGCGTTGTTAGATCCGTTTGGGTTTGCAATGACCCGTATACCGTTATCGTTGTTTATATCTGTATCGTTACCGGTCAGGTTTAGGACGTTTAGAGCGGGTATTGCTGTTCCGCTGTCTGTGATAAATGAAGTAGACACGGAGGGCGATGAAGCTACGGATTTGAAAATTTGGCTCAAGATAACCCTCCGTTATTCTTTGTTGTACGTATAAGACACCGAAAAAGTTCCTGAAGCTCCGTTTCCATAAAACCTTGTTCCCTTCGGGAAAGCTGTAAGATCCTGATCTAACACTAAGGCTTCACCGGGCGTGAAAGTCCTCCAAAGATTTGGGGCGGCAGTACCGTTTATGTATAACGCCACTGCCACAGTTCCTTGATTGTCTAATATCAACTTACATGGATTAAAAGGAAGCGTGCCAATGAGAACATTAGTTCCATTCATTACCGCAGAAAGTTCTGTTCCGGGCAAGCTTGCTTGATTATTCCAGTAATTTGACATCTCGTTTACTCCGTGAATTCTTTAGGTACTTGTATTTCTGTAAGCTCTTCCGCTTTCGCTTGTGCCGCGTTGCTTTGTTCCTGCTTACCTAGCAAGAACGCGTTGAATTGACAGGTTGCCGCAATTGCTCCTGATCGAGGAGAGCCTACAAGGCAATTAAACTCATAGATATTTCCATTAATTTCTACTGTCAACACATATTTCGTCTTTTCCATATGTTTTTTCCCTATGTTAAGTTTCACCTTGTGTACACAAAGTTTGAATTTAACTCAACATCTCGATTAAACAACATCCCTAGCGCACCAGAGGGTGCCGTTGTACACTAATGTAGCTGATTCATAAGCTGTGTTTAAAACTTGTGACGCAGCGGAAGCACCCGCAAAAGCTATCGATTTGCCATTACCGGATATGGTTACGTTATTTGCCGCGGCCTGCCCAGCGCCATCGTATACAACAAAAACACGTCCCGTTTCTGGTGCTGCTGGCAATGTAAGGGTAAGAACTCCACCGGTCGTATCTGTGGTAATAAAATAATCTGTTCCGAGTACTGTATAAGGTGTCGCAGCTGCGGCAACTGAAGTAACCTTTACGATTTGTCCTGAGGCAATATCTACTGCCCCTGTTCCTGCTGTAAGTTTTATACCACCCGCGGCATCCGATGCAGTCAACTGTATTGCTGTGACTGCTGCTTGCGAGGATGTAAAGACGGTGGCTAGGGCACTATCCATATCGATACCCCCCGCCACGGCCTCTAAATTAATCGCATCAGCAGAGGCCAAACCTGTTGCTCTAAGGGTAATTCCGCCGACGTCAGACAAAAGATTTACTGAACCGACACCAGTTCCTTGATCGGCATGTAACTGTATGGTTTCACTAGTTCCGCCGTTTGCATGCAGTTTGATAGCTAGAGCTGCATCCTCTGTAGAGCGAACTAAGACGGATCCTAAGACCGAAGATAGTGTCAAGTCAATCCCCGCTCCAGTTGTTGTTATATTAGAAGCTGCGGCTCCGTCGATTGAAAACGCTCCCGTCGAGTCAATTGTTATCCCTCCGGTTCCACAATCTATATCAATACCGCCATCGGCTGCACTAGCAACTATACGTATGGCATCGGCTACCGCGGCTTCACTAGAATCGATATTGATTTCGAGGGCCGCGTTTAAATCAAATCCGCCTGTGCTGTCGATATTAATTGCATCTGTAACCGCTTCGCCAGCATTTAAAAGTATACTTCCAGCGGTCGATTGCACTGTAATATCAAACGCACCTGTAACCGTAAAATTGCTTGCTGCTTGGGAGTCTAGAGATATACCGCCTGTTGTATCTACGATAACCCCCCCTGTTGACGCATCTATATCAATACCACCACCTACAGTCGACGCGGTAATATTAACAGCATCAGCAGTACCTAGGCCACCAGCCAAAGTCAATCCGCCCGCTGTAGAAGTAAGCTCGATAGATGCTACTCCAGTACCCTGCTGATTTCTTGCTCTGATTGTTTCCGAAACACCGCCGTTTGTATTTAAGGTAATTGCTAAGGCTGCGTTTTCTGTAGAGCTTAGGTTTATTGAACTTCCTGTCGCTATGATATCGATATCTTCACCAGCACCAGCCCCGGAAGCAAGGATGTCGATCCCGCCCGCAGTTGATTCAATTACAATCGAATCTTGCGCACTTTGAGACGTCGCGATATTAATTTGACCTACAGCATCGATATCCACTCCGCCCGCGGTTGCATCGATATTTATCGCATCAGAAACAGCCTCAGTAGCGCTTAGAACAATCGAGCTTCCAGTCGCAGTAAGAGAAATGTCCTCTGTTGCTGCGGCTCCAGTGGCTCTAAGTCTTATCCCTCCAGCTGTAGATATAATGTCAACTGAATCGATTGCGCTTTCAGTGGCTTGTAGTACAATACTACCACCTGTATTTGTGATGTTAACGTCTTCACCTGCGGCACCGACAGCATCTATATCAATACCACCGGCTGAAGATACAATTCGGATTGCATCCGCCGCGTTTTGAGATGAGGCTATGTTGATCTGTAGGGCTGCGTCAACGTCAATACCCCCAGCAGCAGTAAGAAGAGTAATTGCATTAGCTGCCGCCTCTTCGCCATTTACAATTACACGACCTGCCGCTGAATCTAATGTGAGATCAATACCAGCGCCAGTAGTTCCAAAACTTGATGCCGTAGTCGATGTCATTGTAATGCCACCTGTCACACCTGTAAACGAAACTGTACCGGTCGCCGTCAGATCCGTAAAGCTGCCTGGAACACCACTAGCACCAATAAAGGTTGTAAGTTTTAAAGGTGTAACAATCCTAGAGTCGTCAACGCCAGCATCGGTTTCTACTTGTGTCGCAATTTCTGCAATACCAGCTTGTGTTTCATTTGCGGGAGGAACTGCGCCCGCAACAACACCAGCAATGACTGTGGCAACATCATTTGCAGTTGGAACATACGCACCAGCTGGGGCAGTTCCATTTTGCAACTCTGTTAGTGTTGCTAGTTGAGTGATACCGAAGGCCGATGTCGTGGCTTCCGCATTTCCTCCCTCTTGCCATTGCGGCACACCAGAAGTAAATCCGGCTAAGATAAATAATACCTGTGAGGAAGTGTTTAGCCAGAAGTAACCGACGGGAAGTTTATCATTTGCCCCAGGGTCTCTCGCCGCCTGGATCATCGGCATTACGGAACCGCCCCATGGAGCGTCGTTGTACTGTAGTGGGCAAGGGATAAAGGGTGATGACATATAGTCTCCTGGGTTGTTGATTTAATCTCAACATGCCACAGAAAAACTAAAATTTAAATATTCTCATTTAACAACCTTCAACCTATATTCACCATTCTGCGAGGGAAAACATGGAAAGCGAGTTTTTGAGCATAAAAGAGGTAGCTGTAATCTTTGGAGTACATGAAAATACTATTCGAAGGGCTATCTTGAGAGGTTTTCTTGTTACGGTACGTATTGGTGAAGGCAGGAGAAGCCCATATAGGATATCTAAACAGGCTATTCAGAAAATCCATGACACCATGATTTTTCAGCAATTCAAAAAAAAACTGGAGTGACATACTTCTTCGGTAGCCTTTGTGTTTTATTTTTTCTTGTCGCGAACGTCGCGGTGTCGCGATATCTTCCTTCTTTCTAATACTTGCCAGTGATGTTGTATTGGGTGTAACCCTTCCGCAGATATTTGCTCTCAATAGGCTTCAAGCAATATTCATTCTCAATAATCTCCATAAGATTATCGCTAAACAAATCTCGCCTATCTCCCATTGCAAATAACCAATGGCAGGCATAATCGTTGAATTCGAGCCGGCACCCAGGCTGATATTTCTTTTTCCCCAGAATCTTTTTCAGCTTCGTTCGCCAACCCGAGGATTGCTCCAGATATTCTCGTGTCCTCCAGTAGTGTGACCATATCGGTCCGTTTACCAGATAGAAAGCGGCGGCATCCAAGTCTTTGATCTCCTCATTCTCGGCAATTAGACGCCAAGCGATGTCTTTTACTTGCTCTCTCAAGTGATAAGGAGGGTAGTCCTGATCCCTGCCCCGTAACTCGTTCCACTCCTTTTCGTATTCACATTTTTCCATATTTATCCTTTTGTTTGACTTTCTTTCTTTTTTGGCAATGGATTTCTCTGGAATATCTCCATAGTTTTCATCGAAGCATCCTTTCTAAAAATGCCGCATACATATTTGTATTTTATATGGTTATGCAATTGCTTGAATCTTCCTCTATCATAATAGAAGACTTCTTCGTGTTCTATATCAGGAATTAGGACAGTCCCCTTAGCAGGAGTTCCATCAACCGAGTATATAATCCCAGCTGGCCTCTGCTCCATGCCAATATAATTTCTGTATAATTCTCTGCTTTCTGATTCCTCAAAAGCAATTAAACTTGTTCCATAGTATATCTTCATCAGCAACCTTTTCAGGTCGTTGTCAGAGACATCCTTCTTTTGCCATACCTGTTCAGCATCCTTTTCCCAGCTCATACAATCGTTTCCTTTTTGTGTTTTTTCCATGTTCCACATCCTTCTTTAACCTTAATAAAACAAACCTTAAAACCTTCGTAAATGTTTAACGATAAATGACTTTATTGTCAAAGCCATATACCAAAGTGTTAGACAAAAAAACGAAAATTTTTTTGCAAGTTGTTAATATACAATTGTTTATGTGTGGATTTTAGTGGAACGCTAAGGGTGTGGTGGCTACTTTTTCTTAGACTTCTTTTTTCCGTGTTGGGCTAAGAAATAGAGAATCTTAACGAGATCTTGGCTTTTTGGCTTGCTTTTTTCTTTCTGCATGTCTTTCCTTTAGAGCTTTTTTCGCTGGCTCAAGTGCGTCGTAAAGCGTTTCGTATCTGTTTTTGTATTCGTTTCCTTTTCCGCCGCGCGTTTTTTGCAATTTCATTATCAGCGCATGCATTGCAGCACCAATCGGCGATGCCGTGCCCGCTTCCCAAGCCCCGATAAAGTTCTCGCCTGTCGTTTTGCGCTGCGTAAGAAGGCTTGTAAGCTGTTCAACATCTTCCGGCTCTATGTCGCCATACGCGTATAGCCTATCGCTTCCATGAGGCTTATAAGCTAGCTCGTTGGTTTTTGGATCATAACCGGCCCATTCTACATTTCTTGATACCTGTTGCCCTGTCTTCTTTTCAATTCCGCCGACAAGGTCTTCGTAGAGTTCTGCAAGATCCTTTTCCGGCAATGGAGAGCTAATAAGCTCCTCTTCAGGGATCTTATGTTTTTTTCCGTTGTCATCTTCGACTATGGCTAGTCCAATACGGATTTCAAGGACTTTACCCATGCCTATCGGCGTTGCAACTGTCTGATGCTTGGTGATTGGCTTCGGTTCTTCTATCCCTGGCGCAGGCTCTAAAGGTCCGTACTCGCTCTCTAACCGATTCTTTTCCTGTTCGATGAATTTCGACGGGCCTTTTTTAGGCTCTATATCAGGTCTGTTTTGCTGAGACTTTGCTATGATGTCTTGGCGTAGTTTCTCTCCCTCGTCTATGGGTTCCTGCATCCCTTGTGATACGGGTGCAACGGGCGCCTGTGGGGCTTGTGGGGCTTGTGGTTGTGCTCCGCCCAATGCGCCTTGTACTCCAGATAAAGCCCCTGGTATTGCCCCCGGACCTAAAAGAGATGGAGCTGCTCGAGCTAACGCACCCCCTAAAGCAGGCGCCGCAAAACTTCCTGCTGCCGCTGCGCCACCTGAAATGGCGGCAGATTTGACAAGATTTCCTATGTTTTTTTCTGATTTCGTCTGATGATATGCAATACCTCGAGCCTTTTCTTCTTCGGTCATTCCTTTAAGCATCTTGTTTTTTTGACTAAATGAAAGATTTTTTCCTTTAGAAAGATATTCGCCTATCTGATCCTCATTATAACCTTGCTTTATAGCCTCTTTGATCGATTTAGCTAATGGGGAATCCATCTTTAAGATAGACTGAATCACAGTCGAAATTGAATATCCCTGCATCAAAGCTTGTTGAATACTGGCTATCGTCATTTTTTTCCTTTAAACAAGTCCCAAACTGTTCTTTTACCTCGTAACACGCTATCAAGATCCATTAGTTGTGGAATTGATAATTCAGGCCGTTCTTGCATTTGAAAAGGACTAAGGATTAATCCATTTTCAATAGCCATACGCAATGCTCGATTAAATACTTCTTCTGGATATTTTTGTGAAATCGCGGCATCTCTAGATAATATTAAAGAATCCGTGGGTTTTAGATTTCTTAAGGTTCCTGCTAAAATATTGGTGTATTTGGTTTTGTCGGCTGCTGATACGGGCTTTTCAAATGAGGGTGATTCAAAAGAAAAAACATCCTTTACCCCAACTTCTCCAACTGGATATTTAGGAATTTTTTCAAATGCTTTTACTGTTGTGGGTTCAAGATTTGATACCGCATAAGCACTTTGAGAGGTACCAAAATCTTTTTCTAACATTGCAGAACGATATTTTTTCCTGAGATAATTTAAAGTTTCTGACTTTAATTCTGGTGGAAATGAATCGTCTTCTTCTCTATCTCTAATGGTTTTCAGATGGTCTTGGATCATACTTCTTGAATCTTCGACCGCATCTTTTACTTTTTCTTCTCTAAATGCAGAAGCATACGGCAAAACTGGCCCTGTATCTACAAATGCAGCTAGTGGCTGATAAATTAACTGATTATATCGTTCATTGGTATCTCTTAATCTTGCTTCATCGGATCCGACATCTTCATTTGTTCTGGCGATTCCTTTCCATATGTTTTCTTCTTCGGCATTCATTCCTGGGAAAATTTCTTTTACAGAAGGTGCAACGGCTTCCCAGAATCTATCATCTTCGGCTGTTCTGGCTTTTTGATATTCTTGAACATTTGCAAAACCTTCTTTTTCGGCTTGATATTCATCTTGTCTTTGCTTTTTTGACTGAGCAATATATTGATCTTGGAGAGCCTTGTCTGTTACGCCATTTTTTTCTAATATCGCCCGCATTCTTTGCTCTTCCACTTGAGTTATTGGCTTAGGTGGTATTAAAGGTTTTTGCGGTCTTTTAGATTCTGGAGAGCCCACCTCAGGGGCTTTTCTTGGTTTTGGGAAATATTGTTCTCCCATTCCTTTTTCTAAAGCTTTATAACTAGACTCATAATCTGGTTGTTGCTGTTGCTGTTGTTGTGTTACCGGTGGTTTTCCATGGACTTTTGTTTCTGTTTGACCACCTCCAAAATATATAGTTCTTTGAGGATTAAGCATTCCCTCCACTTGTTGAAGAGCTTCACCAGTTTGAGGATTGACTTGCTGCGTGCTTTGCACGGCTTTTTGAATTTCTGGTAATAGAGCTTCTACATACTGAGCACCTTGGCGAGTCCCTGCAAAAGGAGCCATACTTTCCGCGTAAGGTCGTAATTGAGGATACATTTGAGCTAGTTTTTGAAGGCCATTTTGGATTTGTCCTCTTTCAATTCCAGTTTGAACAGCCCCGGGAAGATTCTGAGACATCTGCTCCCTGATTAGACGTCCTGTAATGTCTCCTGATGTGCGCTCTGATGGTAGTATGGAAGTCATTGTCTTACCTTATTTTAATAAGTTGTAGGAGATTGTCCCGCATAGCCTCGATACAAACTGCCTCCGCCCCCGGATTGTGCCGCTGGAGGTGATGGAGCTGACTGATTCCCCATACCTGCCATATATTGGCCTGCATATTGTCCAAGTCCTTGTGACATGCCACCGCTTAATCCCGCCATCATGTTACCGCCCCAACCCGGAGTTGGCCCCTGATATTGGTTTTGCGTTCCTTGGCCTGTGGTTATGCCTAGAAGCTGATTATAATTACTTGCCGGCTGCTGGGCATACCCTAGCATTTGAGGTATTGCCGCCTGTTGCATTTGGCCTCTTTGCGCTGCCATGTTCGTTTGAAGATTACTGCCTTCTCGTGCAAGTTGATTTCTAAAACCTGTAGACCCTAAAGAACCTCCTGAACCCATCGAGGCGAACCTGTTGGCTAGGTCTGGGATTGTTTGCTCTTCATATTGCCTTTGCATGGGGGCTTCAAACTTGTTAAAGAACTCTGGGTCGTTGAAAAGAGATTGCATCCACTCCATGCCTTGGCCATAGGCAGGGTTTTGAGTGATATCAGCCCCTCCCCTCATTCCTCGAATGCTATCCATGGCTCTGCTCAATGTAGATTGTTGCTGTGGACTGAATGTCGAGCTTCTTTTCTCGCTCTCTCCTTCTCCGCCCATCATCTTACTTATCATTGGTGCCGCAACCGTAGCTAGAGCCATCATGATAGCTGGATTCATAACCATACCTTTTGTTAAGTTAATCCTACGATATCACAAGCCTAAATTTTCATCCTAAAAAAAATCTTGCGTGGTATTTTAAAAGAATATATTGTGAAATTGATCTCGAGTTTTGCATCTCGACTTCCCTGTTATGGTTGGCGGAGGATGTGTAGTCCTCCGCTTTTTACGTACCAGCACGGAGATAATTCACTACGATAAATCCCGAATATGCCGAAAGATTAACCGCTGTAGTTATAGTCAAAGTCGTATCGCTCATCGTAAAACTTATTCTAGCATCTCCCTGAGACATAAAGCTAAAGTAATCTCCATCGCCGGCCCCTGTCGCCGTGCACGGCTTGCTTGCAGAGCCGTAAACTTGTGTGACAACAAACTCCGGGTCGATTCCTGTTATAGGGAATGCCGGGTCTGATGTTAAAGTTAACGTCGAAACCCCAGCATTTGGAAGACTTGCAATGTAAACTATTACTTGGTACCCGTTACGTATCCTCTGCGGTGTAAGATAATACCATAGTTCGCCGCTAAAATTTTGGGCAGGACTGTACACACCTATCTTTTTCTGATTTATCAAGTCTGCATATTGGCTAAACTGATTATTCAGAAAATTATTTAGCAACTCAGGATTTTGCGGTACGTTAAGAGTTGTTCCCAAAAAAGGACTAAAAAGCTCTGAAGGATTTATCGTCATACTAGTCGTCCGCCAGCTCTCATGCTAAACATCATTCCCAGTATCTCAATATCTTCTGAGTTTATAGAGGTAACTGCCATTTGCGCATCACTAAATTCAAACTGTAATTGTATCGTTTGGGCTATGGCATCGCAGAAAAGAGTATATAGCGTCTCTGATGCCCCCGTGGAGACTTGGAAAGGATTTGCCGTTGTTTGAACGACATTGCTTTGAGGGTTGTCATTGAGTGGTGTATTTACAGGTATATTTCCGCTATCTGCAAAAACATTGCAAGTGAATTGCCCGTTTTTTGTTAGGTCTGTATAGAAATCTATCTGACTTAGCCTTGCTCTCTGATTAACTCCAAAAAAGTTAAATACTTTTGTCTGTATATCGATGTTAGAGATTTTAGCTATTAGGCCGCCCCCTGTGTATGCGCCTGTCGTTTTTACTTCATTGATACCCTGGTCTGGGCTTAAAGATACAACCCTAATATATACTGCTGTCGATGCTATAGGCGGAGAAAAGCTTAAGACCAAAGCTCCTGTAGTATAATTTATCGTTCCTGAGACGACTCCAGCTACGTACAAGTCCCCATCATTGCTAATGTCTTTAAACTCTAGAGCACCTACATTTATCTGCACGGATCCGGGTAAAATAGGGAGAAATCCTATTGAATATGTGAAGGAAGCTCCCGACGCATTCCCTGCGGAAATTGGCGCAAACTCTGTAATTGTAAATGTATTTGCTGCGTTTGATGTGTTGGCTACTTTGTAGTTTCTACCGTTTAATGACGATCCATCAAGGTTTGTTGTCCCTGTAATCCCTGAAAGTGTTATCCATGCCTCATTTGCCAGGTTGTGATTTGGACTCGTTATAAGAGATCCCGCCAGAGCAGAAATATACAAGCTTTCACTATTCGTGCTATTTCCTTGCTCTAATTCAAAAACAAAACCTTGCTGATTTCCTGCCACAACTGTTTCAAACCCGCTCTGTGTCACTCCGGAAGATGCATTTTCGTCGTTATATGACGTCCATGGGTTCGTCAATTCTGCCCACGTCTTTCCCCCACCGCCTGGATAGTAATATCCAAATGTAGTAAAGCAATCGTCGAAAAAAGACCAATTTTGCGTTTCATAATTGTAAACGAGGACTGAATCAGGGTAAATCCCCTGTGGATTTGTGCTGCTCGGGAATGTCCAGAAATTTAAACGAGAGCGGAATGTTCTTATGCCGCATACTCTTTCTAGGCCATTATTGGCTTGCCTAATAGCAAAAATGTCATCAGGTATCTTTTCGTCAAATCTCATAGTGTCATTCCCATCGCTGATCACTATGCCGCGCTTTCCTATGGCCATCACACCTTTATCAAAGGGAATTGTGGATGATGTGCAATCGCTACCAAGCTCAACGTTAACGCGCTCCCAAACAAATGGATTTTGAGAATTATTCACGAAGCGAAGTCTCCACGTGCTTTGCTCAAAATAGACGACAAGAATATCACGTATAAAGGCTGCGCCTATAATGATCTCCTGTGTTGGCGCGTCGTTTGCTCCGCCTCTTCCGAAAAGATCGTCTCTCACAGCTTTTGAATCTGCGGTTTGCAGGCTTGGCGTATTAGGTATCGGCTCGGAATAATAAGGTGTTCCAATCTGTGTCCAGCGTGCCCTATTGCCAAAATTATTTGTCCCCGTATCGTTTCCCTCTGTCGTGTTAAGAAATACAAGATACCCTCGATAGGGAAACATTAACAAGCAACCTGCTAACGCCGTTGTGGTACTTACTGGCGGGTTGTAATTTACCCAAGTGTCGCCTATTGACGACCCAGCCACAGAGCATGACGCATAGAATCTTATCCCGTCTTGTCCTGCTATCGATTTTGTTGTGCCTAGAACCATTCCAGCTGATGCGCCATTGGAGAACGCCCCTAACCCGTCGGTGGCTTCTACTGTAAATGGGTTTCCCGCTATTGTCACTTTTCCTTGTCTTAATGAATTGGACGCCGTATTTAGGAAATAGACGCGATCATTTACGCCGAATGTGTTTCCTGCTGATGTTACTTCTACAGTGTATGGAGGGCCTGCCTGGTTGGCAAATAATGTCAGATTATAACCGTTAAGACCTGCTTTTGAATTTGTAGCCCAGAACGCTCCGGCGTAGTTGACCGTCTGAAAAAATTGGTAATCTGTGCCACTCCATGTCACAGGATTTGGAACGGATGGAAGAGCGATAAACGATGTAGTGCCAAAGTCGTAGTAATAGGCCTGAGTAGTGTCAAATGCCACAAGCTGCCGGCTTTTTGGTATAAATAGATCCCTTGTCTTAAGCCCCATGACCGGCGTGTTATTAGCGAGCCTTCCAAGTAAAATATATCCAGAACGGCGTACAATGCGCCCTCTCCATTGATAGGCGTTTAAAAGAGACTGGAACGCATCCTCAGGGGTAGCAAAAGGTTTGACGTCTTTTCTTAAGCCATCTTTGATGGGACCAATTAGGAAGGTTTGTGATGTCATATTAAGCCTTGGCTATTGCCATCCACAAAAAAAGTGATCCACCTGGCGCGAGACCAGAGGATATTTTTAGTGTCGCTGGTTGTGTTATTGCGATTGTACAATCATAAGGTACAGTTCCATTACCCGCTTGTGGTACCGCTTGTGCCATAACAATCGTCGCAGGTGTGGGTGTTAAAGTTATATTCGCTGCTATATTTACCGTGTTACCAAAATAGAGTATGTAACCACCCGGCAAAAAACTTTGAAATTGATTTGGTCCGGCTGTATCTACTTGATTGTATGTGAGTGTCACCGGGTCATTAGGAATATTGAATGGCACTCTTGAGGTAGGAAGAAATCTAGGTATCATCGAGGTCAATTGTGGCTGTATTCCACCCGTGGTAAAAGTTTCATCATGAGCATACAAAGCAACAAAATCACCATCAACAACAGGCTGTGCCGACTTTTCCATTATAACCGCTCCATGCATTCCCTGTTTTGCATCATTCATGGGCAAGTGATTATAATATACACCACCCAATAAAGAGGAAAATATGGCTTCGAACTGTGCAAAGTTTACTTGGATTGGAACTGCTGAGGTAGATGGGAACTCTGATGCTAAAGGTATTTGTGGGTCAAAGGTCATGTATTACCTACTAGAAAATAGTAAAAATCCTGAGGACTAGTTTCTGGCCTCCCTAAATTTCCTGGCCCTCCTATAGTTTGACCCCTTAATTGAAGACCTGTTACATATCCATTCGCTGCTATTTGACTGGCTTTTGGCGACCACTGCCCCCCCCCTAACACCGTTGACGACTTTGGTGTAAAAACTGCCGTAACAAGATTCTTTATTACCGGAGGCCTGATCTCAAGGGTTGTTCTATTTATGCCGGATACATTGTGAAATAATCCAAATTGACACAGCAAGCCCCCTGGAAGAAACGAAAAATAGGTTGTCTGATTCGGCAAAGCCGGTATTTCATATATCTGCCAATTCGTGAATTGAAACTCTTGACCACTTCCATATTTTAAGAAAATTTGATCCGTTTGCCCTACAACATCCTTAGAAAACATCGACATTTCTGTTACGCCCGTTTGCGGGCCATCTTCTTGCTCGGGCAATGTAATAACTGCATGATTCCCCGGCGTTGTTGCCGAATCAAGGGCTATATGGTCTTTAGCAAATGAATCGTTTAGACTAGTAAAATTCTGACTAATCGCTATCTGCCAGTCGGCAAATGAAGTAGTCGGCAATGGAATATTTGGGTTATATGTCATGGCTTACCTATCGCAAAATAAGACCAATTTTGTGGCGATGCTGAAGCCGCGTGAGTAAGAATTGTAAAATCTCCACCTGATATTACTGCCGTTGCAGCTAAAAAAACGTCTACTGTCTCGTTTGACGTTACATTTGCATAAATTAGTGTCGTGGCCGGCGTAAGCGGTATTAAAACCCCCTGTATCGCATTAATTTTCCCACAAAAAACTACAAAAGGCCCCGCGACGAATGAATATTGCTGTGATATATATACATTCGGGTTTGTGGACTGCAATCCCGTAGATATTGACGAGTAAGTTAGCTGTATAGGTGTCTGCGAGTTATTTGGCCTCATAAATAGAGCAGGCAAACCAGACACTGCCTTCGTATATATGGCTATTTGGTCGGCTGTAGTTGCTGGGTCTCCAATCTGCTCTTGAAATGTTACGACTCTATGCCTACCCGATATCGTATTGTCTGTTGTGAGACTTTCATGATTCTGTGCAAACGCTTGATTTATCGCCTGAAAGTTAGCATTAATTTGCCCTTGCGATTTCAGCATCGTATCAGTAGCAACAGGAATTGCAGAATTATAGCTCATTTCTTACCCATTTCCGGAATATTCGGTGCCCATAAACCAGCTAGCAAGCGGTCTTCCTGGCTGACTAAATATCGTTGCTGCCCTTTGACTGCCCATTTGTCTTAATGTGCGCCTCTGGGCTATTTGTAGCTGTTCCTGCCATATTGGCATAAGTTGTGCCATACCCTCAGGATCCGGAAAGTCTGTATAGATTAACTTGGCAGCTCCAGCACAAACAAAAAGATACCACTCGTCTAGTTCAGGTGCTTGATTATCTGTAAGCAAATCCGTAGGCTGCTGGCTTATCTGAAACTCTATTTGATATACCTGCATCGGTACCGGTCGGAATGTGATTTGCTGATTGTAGAATATAACGTCCGTAGGCCTAGAAGCCTGATAAGGAACAACGCTAGCATAGATTGTGGCACCAGCCGGTATAATGCCTGCAGCAAGGTTGAAAGAGTAAGCTCCCGTAAGGTAATTTATGCTTCCTACAACAACATTCTGGTCATCTACAAGTGTACCAGTATTCGAATTAATTAAGGGAATATCCCCCAAAACAAGGCTAAAACCTGTATCATCATAGGAGGAAATAATTACGGCGGATTCAGTAAGGTTTCCAAATATATCTAACTGACCCCGCAGGAACGGCGTGGAGGGTATAGTTCCTGAATAAGTACCGCTTGTGCCATCTCCAACACCTATTTGCTGATTAACCGTTAGTTTGGGCCATCGGTTATAGAAGGTGGTTTTGTCCTGGGAATAACGTAGAATATAGCCTTGGCAATATACGGGTGGCGATATTTGAATATTACCAGGGATAGGATCACCAGCGGCATTAACGGCGATTCCGCTTTGGTAAACGAAGTCGTATGTGTCAACGTTAGGAATAGTTGTAAATACATAAGGCTTTGTCAGTTTAGAGTTTTTAAAGTTCTCTGGCATTTGCAAGGTGTATGACAAATTGATGTATCTATCAATCTGCGTATCTGTCATTTGCGCCGGCACGTATCTAGCGGTCATCCTTCTTACGGTATTCCGCATCTCTAAGAGTGTTACCATTATGGTTGCCCTGCATTAAATATGACCCCTTCAAACCCGTCCTGATTGCCATATGGAAGAGGAGTGGGCGGCAATTGTGGCCCTGAACTTACTGGGATCACTGATGCCGGTGTGTAGGCACTCGGCAACGGACTTGGGTAAGCAAATGGCGTGAAATTGCTCGAATCCAAATTAACAGTTAACGTGTCAGTTGTCACGCTTAAAACTTGCGCCAGAACATTGTTAAGCTGTGTCATCCCAAATCCAATCGGGATTAAAAAGGTGATGATCAT